>RCMY010002184.1_pt1 | contig 17793 bp, 13 predicted proteins | sample 2041341 | NCBI WGS metagenome assembly RCMY01 (sample SAMN09708234, study PRJNA481090) | Marine sediment metagenome, whole genome shotgun sequencing project. | reverse complement strand
CATAATCTTATGGTTTTTATGAACCCGTCAAGATAACGTATTTTTACAAGTGGCTAAAAGCTTCCGAGGCACGAGGATTAGTTCAACAACGTGTATAAAACATAGCTATTATAGGCTTTTCGAGAGGTTTTTGTATACTTACAAAGTACGCCAAATTTTTAATTTGGTTATATTTAGAAAAGAAAATTAAACATAAAAATTAAAAATTCGGCTCGTGCTAAATCCGAAAAGTTAGCGACTTTTTACACGCTACGTTTCATACACAAGACCGTTACCCACAAGCCGGTACGGTAAAGGGACATCGTTTACAGAGTTAAAGGGACATAGTTTACACTTTTGAGATTTAAAACAGACTTTGGCTTTAAACCAAAAGAAGAATATTTTATGCAAATACTTTACATTATTGGAAACGGATTTGACCTAAATTTAGGATTAAAAACGAGCTACAATCATTTTATCAATATTACAAAACGGTCGAATCAGATAATAAAAACGTTCAAAATTTAAAAGAGAATATTTCTAAAACATATGAAAGCTGGTCAGATTTAGAATTAGCTCTTGGAAATTACACCCAGCATTTGGAAAAAACAGATGAATTAGACGACATTATGCTCGATATCGGAGAGGAACTTTCTAAATATCTTAGTCTTGAAGAAAAAAAACTTGAAAATTGCGAGATTAACCAGCAAAAGTTTTTCGACTATTTAAGCTTTCCAGAAAAATTATTCTTGCCAGCTGACAGGGAGAAGTTAATTGGACTAAGGAATAAATGGAAAAACTCATAAACGTTGTGCGTAATACTGCAAATAACCATTCCCAATAAATGAAAATCAATTTTCAATGCATAGAACTGACAATACAAGATGAAGAGTTAGGGTGTACTGTTACATTTTCAGATTCGAGGTCGTCGGATGACCAGTTTAAAACCGAGGAAGAGATAATGAATAGTGTTGAAAAATATCTTTTGATTCAAAGAACTTACGCGGAAGATGAAGATGACGTGGAGCATTACTACATTGAATCTTCAGAATCGAATATGGATTTTGAACCTAACGAAAAAATGGTTGTGAACCTAAACCAGGACAGACTTGAAACCAAATGGATTGGAGAACAAGTGATAATTGGATTGAATCTAAAAAAACAAGAATTTGAAAATTTGTTACGGATTTTGGAAACTAGATTTAATGATCGGGTAACGATATGCAGAAAATAAAAAAGCACGATTTGCAAAAAATGCCTATAATTAATGTGGACTTTGGTCTTTACACCAAGGTCTGTGTATATTTATGAAGTCGCAAAATCTTTTGGTTTTGCTTTTGACAAAAAAAGAAAAAGCAAAACCAAAAGATTTTGCTTAGTGCGTAGCTGGAAATCCGTCGGATTTCTGCGCCGCACTAATCATCGAGCCGAGACGTTAGCATTACTACTCAAGTTCACTTGGCAAAGAGTTTGTCGTAAAATTCTCAGGGTTCGTCAAATTCCTTTCTTAAGCTTTCTACAAAACTGTCCCAGAAAACGCTGCTCATAGTGTATCCTCTTTTTCAGCGGAATTAATTTCGGTCCGTCGGGCGGTCGATTTTTTTTGCCATTTTAGAAAAGTAAGACAAAAATTTACGGTGCAGACTCTCGCACAGATTAAAAAAAAATAAAGCGGTACTTTAACTATATGAGACACTATTTCTAATAGGTTGAATTTTATTCAAACGATAAAACAATCATTACCCTTGTTTATCTTTGACCTATGTTCCTGTAATCCTAGCGTTAATTTCGTCCAAAATTTTCTCCGTCACACTTTTGCCATAGTGCTTTTCAGTAACTTTTACGCTAGAATGGCCCAAGCCCGAAGATATTTTGCGAATATCAATACCTAGATCCAGTCCGATATTAGTCCATGTGTCCCTAAGCGTATAAGTAGTAATCTTCTTTTCCACATCTGCCAATTTTGCAATACGCTTGGCATAATTATTAAACGTCTTCACTTTGGCATTATTAACCCTATGCAGACGTTCAGGCGATGTATTTTGAGGTATTATCGGAAACAGGTAATCATCTTCTTCCTGTCCATTCAAATAATTATTGATGATTTCTAGAGATTCCCCGTTCTGCAATACACTGAAGTAATCCCCTTCGTAATGAGTTTTCTTTCGAAAGTACTTGATACGACCCTCCGTAAACTGAAATCGTTTTAGGATGGCCATATCGAAAAAATTCATGCCCATATTATTAAACATGAACAACAAATAATTTCGGTTGTCCCAAATTGGTGTATGAGGGGCCAACCCCAATGTCCGAATTTTATAAATATCCGTCAAGTCCAGAGGTGCTGGTGCGTTTGCATGGCTTTTCTTCTTTATATTGGATAAGGGTTTATGGTCCCTCAAATCATCGAAAGTTTTACCCGCGTCATTAATAATAGCTTGTAAGCTGCGTAAATAAATAGCCGGGGTATTTTTTGATTTGTAACGGTTGCTTAAATAAGCCTTAAAATCTTTAGCAAAGCCATAATCTATGGCCTTGATTTCCATATCCAAATCCTTGAATTCATCTAAAGGAACCATTTTGTTTTCCTTTATTACATAAAGTGTTTTGATAAAGGCCAAATCATCTTTACCCCTAGCGCTTTTTCGGAATTTAATTAACGCCTTCAAAGAATCCTCATAGGAGCTTGCAGTCGAAAATCTCTTTTCCATCCGAAGACGTGAAAGATAAACGCCTCCATGATTCAGGATAGTTCGGGAAGGAGACTTTTTAAAAAAGCACTGCTCGATTTTCGATTTTAAACGTTCCATTTCCCAATTTTTAATTTCGCCCTCGTGTTCATCAATCCAAAAATCTATATCGGAAAAAATCTTACGTATGCGCTTTGTATGTCGAACGGAGTTCAAAATCCCTGTAATTTTTCCAGTCTGAAAATCATACTGATTTTCCTTCAAATGCATATTAAAAGAAATATCGCGTGTTTTTCTGTTGTGTCCGACACGGAGAACCAAGGGATATTTTTTATCTTTGGTAATGTTAGATGCACGCCTATCGAAGGTTATCTTAATTGTTGCCATAATGATGAAGAAAATTTAGTAGCGTGCTTTTAGCGTGCTTTTTTTGGTTTCATGTGGTTTAAAGTGATTCTAAAGATATGCAAAAAGCCCATAAAATGGGCATTTCAAGGTATATAAAATCACATGGAACCATTGCGGGACTGACTACGAATCAGAAGGTTACAAGTTCGAATCTTGTCAGGATCACGACACTCGACAGACCACGCCCCATTTTGGGCGTGGTTCTTTGTTCTGTGGAAACCCCAAGCGATAGCTTGAGGGGTTGGAACAGATCGAAGGACCAGGGCGATAGCCCGTGGTCTGGCATTTGCAACTTTGATTCCCCCAAGAACACCGAAGGTAATCTTGTCAGGATCACGACACTCGACAGACCACGCCCCATTTTGGGCGTGGTTCTTTGTTCTGTGGAAACCCCGAGCGATAGCTTGAGGGGTTGGAACAGATCGAAGGACCAGGGCGATAGCCCGTGGTCTGGCATTTGCAACTTTGTGGCTTAAAGAGAGGAAAAACGGTGACAGATTTGAATTACACTTACCATTGTCCGGATGAAAAGGTCAAAACCTATCATTGTCCTCTTCTCCGGATAATTTACGTTGAAAATTAGTTTCCTTCAACTTTCCAAAATTATACGTAGCTACAAAGCGAAAGTACTGGGTATTGTTGACTCGGTCGAACAAGATCAACGTTTTTCCGAGGTGATAGTTGCCATCGGGTTTATTGGTCTGAAAGATATCGTTTGCGACCAATTGGAGTTTTAATGATTGGTCGAAAAAATCTTTTTCCATTCCCAAGGTGATTTCGGCCTGTTTTTTTCTGAAATAGATACCATCATACCGATTGCTCAGGTACCAAGCAATCAACTGTAGTTTAAAGCCCCAGAATAAATTGATTTTATTATTGGTATATAGATAAGCTTGGGGCCTTGTTTCCTTAAAACCAAATGATGATTGGGTATCGATCAGTTGGTTATAGCTGACGGTCACCGTGTTGGTCGAGGTCCACCAATCGGTATTGATAGGTACGATTAAATTCGCAAAAATATCATATTGTTTATCGCTATTAAGACGTTGCAATATGTAACTCTTGGGGTCTTCACCTTCAACGGCTCCTCCGGTAATAGGGTCTATGGTATAGTTGTAGCCCAATTTCACGGTCAACTTTTTCAGATTCGCACCGATTTCAAAAGCATGGATTTTTTCTGGGACAATGTTCGGATTCCCTTGAATCGAGGTAAAGGCATCCTGGTATACGATGGTAGGGTTTAAGGATTCATACCTTGGGCGCGCTATCCGTGAGGCGTATGATGCGAATAGGGATCTGTTTTCGTTTAAGGTAACTCCAAATGATGCATTGGGGAATAGATTGGAATAGCTGTTTTCTATCGGCCTGTCCAGATTATCGGTTAGCAAATCATATTCGGTCAGTTCGCCCCGAAGTCCAAAACTATAATTGACTTTTTCAGATACGCTCCTTTTAAAATTGATATAAGCCCCATAAATCTGTTCATCGTATTTGAAGTTTCTTGATAGGTTTTCGTCCAAAGTAAAGTTATTATTATCGGGGGACACCAAGAAGTCGGAATCGGAGGTATTGGAAACACTTCCATATTTAATTCCCGTTTCCAGCTGACTTTGTTTTGAAAATACTTTTGTATAATCGAGTTGCGCACTCAAAATGGGAATTTCTCGGTCAACGAGGTTCTTTAATGTTCGGTTCGATGTCAGATTGTTCCTGACGGATTTTTCATCGATGAAATCACCTATCCTTGTTTTGTAAAACGAATATTGGCCTCCGAGGTACAAAGCAGATCCTAAAGCGTCCATCGCCTGTACATAAATAAGGACTAGGGTATTTTGTGTGGTAAGATCATCTTTATTGACCACGTTTCCGAATTGCTCCAGTTCCCCATTTAAATTGATGTCATTATTACTGCGCTCCGTTCCCCCTAAATCGTTGGTCAATCCGTTGTAGCCAATAGAAAGATAGCTATCCTCCGTGAAATTATACTGTACCCCGACGCCGTAGTTAGCAAAATATTTCTGTTTTCTTTCCCAATCGGTAGTAATGTCCGAATTGAAAAAATCCCCTTCTTCGGATCTGTTCCGGGTCGTATTCAACAAAAAACGATAGGCACCAAGCTGCATGCCATAGTTTCCGGTTACCGAAATACGTTGTTTTCTGTAATCCAGACTCAGATTAGAACTGGTATTGGTAGGCGAGAAGTCCGAAACGCTAACATTTTGACTTAGCATTCCTTTTATTCCCTCTAAAGCGGAAGTACTTGTAACGATATTGATGACCGCCTGCCCCTCGGCATCATATTTGGCCGAAGGATTTGATATAATCTCGATATTTTTTATTTCGGATGCCTGTATGTTCGCCAATTGCTCGCTTAAAATGCGTTGGCCATTGAGATAGATGATGGCCGTTCCCTTCCCGAAAATAGATATCCCTTCATCCTCAACAAGTACGTTAGGGGACCGCGACAATATCTCCTGAACGGAATTACTGGTGGCAAGAACGGTGTTCTCTACATTCACTTGAACCGTTCCGTCACTTTTGGTTTCGAACAAGGGTAGGTTCGCGACCAAAACGACTTCATCCAGCTCGTTGGATGCTTCCGAAACTACGATATCTCCCAAATCAATTTTCGCGATCCCTTCGTATTCGACGGTTCTAAACGTATCCTCAAATTCCAGGGAAGTAAGCTTGAGCAGCACTTCGTTTTCATCCAAATCCAACAATTCAAATTTTCCCTCAAAAAAACTCGTACCTTTTATAATTGTGGAATCTTGGGACGAGATAATCAGTGCGTTGCCCAATACCACTTCGTTCTGCGTATTGATGACATTTCCTGAGATGGATGTTATGGTCTGCGCATTCGATATGATCTGTATACCGATCAGAAAACCAGTGATCGCTATATTTTTTATGGTTCTGCCCATGTCCCGTAGTATCGTTTTTATCAAAAATACTTTCGGACATTCTAGGATTTTGAAAAAGTAGACCAACAGGAAGTTCCGGTCTACCGAGCGTCTTTATGATGTTCATAGCTCGTTTTGACCGATTCATAGCCTCAGGTGGGGGTTTAGGTAGACAATATTGACAAAAATCTTTTTTAAAGATTAATTTTAGGGTTTGACCAGATGAACAAACGACTCACATACTTCCAAAATCCGGTTTTAAGGCATGTTCTATTTTGGGCGATGGTATATCTCTATTTTGTGCTTTCCGTCAGCAACATAGACATCTACGCCAGTTATCGACATATCTTGGAATCTTACGGACTGATCGTGCTAGCACAGATCGTTGTGGCCTATACTTGTATCTATTTGCTGGTACCAAAATTTTTGGACCGGAAAAAAATAGGCCACTTTATTTTTTGGATATTCGCCTTATTTATGTCGGTTTTTGCGCTCTACCAAGCGGCAAGAATGCTTTATTTTGATGTCGTGTATTTTGATTCGTACAACGAAGCCAAAAGGGGATATGCCGTGGAGCCCTATTGGAAACGATTGACCTATTTCTCGGTCTATATAAGCAAGTTTATCCTATTCCTTACGCCTACCGTACTTTTATTGATGGCCCATTTTTATGGGAACCGCCAGAAATTTTTAAAGTTGAACGAACAAAAAAAAATAGCGGAACTTACCGCTTTGCGAAATCAGCTGAACCCGCATTTTTTGTTCAATACCCTGAACAACCTCTATGCATTGGCGTTGGACAAATCGGAAAAAACGCCCGAGGTTATCGAACGGCTTTCCGATATTCTGGATTATATACTGTACCGTTGCAAAGCGAATTACGTACCGGCACAAAAGGAAATAGAGCTTATCGAGAATTATATAGCTCTGGAAAAATTAAGATATGGGAAGCGTGTTGCCGTAAATTTCGACCATAAAATTGACTCCGAAGTAAAAATTGCCCCACTTCTGCTTTTGACTTTTGTAGAAAATGCTTTTAAGCACGGCGTAACCCAAGAATTGAAAAGAGCCGAAATTAAAATCTCTTTGACTACGGATGAATCGGACATTCTGTTTTTAATTCAAAACACAAAGCCCAAAAGTAAGCCTGATAAGAATCCAACAGATGAAGAACCATTGGGGCTAAAGAACGTAAAACAACAGTTGGGATTATTATACCCAAATTCAAATACTCTGATAATCAAGGACAACGAGGATTGCTACGAAGCACGGTTAAAACTAAAGCGAAAATGAGCTATACCTGTGCCATAATCGATGACGAAAGCCTGGCAAGGGGGCTCATCGAAAAACATTTGTCCCAACTTGACGATTTCGAGTTGGTGGCTTCCTGTGAAAGTGCCATTGAAGCGAGTAAAGTCCTGAAAGAAAAACAGGTTGATCTGCTCTTTTTAGATATCGAAATGCCCGTTTTAAAGGGCACAGATTTTTTTAAGAACCTAGTGTATAAGCCCAAAGTAATCTTTACTACCGCCCATCGCGATTTTGCTTTGGACGGATTTGAGCTCAACGCCGTTGACTATCTTTTAAAGCCCATTTCCTTTGCCCGGTTTTTTAAGGCCATTGAAAAATTTGTAGGCCAGCAGGCCGCCTCTCCTACCCTACCGAAAAATACAGGGGAAAGCAAAAAGGATTATGTTTTCGTTCGGAAGGACCGAAAACAGGTAAAAGTATTTTTTGATGACATATTGTATGTCGAAAGTGTGAAGGATTACATCAAGATCATCACCGAAAACGAAAGCCATCTAACAAAATATAGCTTGACCTCTTTCGAGGATCTGCTTGACGACAGGTTTCTTAGAACACATCGTTCTTACCTAGTGAACCTTGATAAAATTACGGCCTATACCAAACAGGATGTTGAAATCGGGAAATTGGAAATACCGATCGGGGAGAGTTATAGGTCCGTCGTGCACGAATCGCTTAAAAGCTAAAATGACTGGTTTTCAGTTATAAGAACCCATCCGAAAATGATTACGCTATTTCATCATTTTTGTATGCTGATTCCCTTGAAGTTCTCCAACTTCGCAATAAATCCCCAATTATATTTCTGGCGACCGTCGGCCGAAAGCACAAAAGTCAGTTGGTTTGTACCCTTCTTATAATTGAGTTCAACACCTTCATCATCTACGAACACCCTGCCCTCCTCTCCCTTATCGGCAGGGGGCTGAAAGTTCATTCCCTTATCGAAAAGAATCTCAGAATTTAACAGAATGACAAGATGATCGGCATAGTCAAAGTTAAGTTTGATCGTTTTTTCGGCATCCACAACCAAATTACAGTTCAGGGCGACCGTTTTGGTCATATCACCATAGAACCGGCTAATGTTGACAAGTCCATGTGCATCGACCTCAACAGGCTTAAATTTGCTTTTATTCTCAAATAGCGAATCTATTTGTGTTGCAAAATCGAGTGTGTCTTTGGTATACATTTCGGAAACAGTCCATTTGGTCAAATAGGTATTGGAGAGTTTTTCTTCCGACATATCGCTTTTGGTTTGTTCTGGTTTTTGTAATTCTTTTATGGATACATCCGCAAAATAAACTCCTACACCGTCGCTTATTAGGCTAATACCGCCCTCGGCAGTTTCACGTTTCAGGTTTTGAACGATCATGGCGGGAGTTTCCATGTCTTCAATATAAAATAACGCCTTATCTTCAATCACTTCGACTTTTACATGGATCCAAGTTCGGACGTCCAAGAACACTATTGTAGTATCTACTTCCTTGAAGAGCAATGCTTCCATTTCCTTTGAATCAACAATACCCCGGGTAGTCTCATCCGCGAAAACTATTTCCGATTCTTTTGAATAAGAAAGTCCCTTTTCAGTTAGTGCATTTATCAATTTCTCACTCGCTTTTCCTTCAACTAATTCATCCTTTAAGGAAAGTGGTAGAGTGGCCACCTTTTCCCTGGGAAAAATAGCTTTCCCCTCATATATCGGGTAATTATACAATTGCCAAGGCAGATTTCTATTATGAATCGGCACATATTGCAGCGCATCCTTCTTACCGCTAACACCCAATCTGAGGTATAGGTATTCATAGTTTTTCCGGTCTTGCACCCTAAACCTGGACCCGATAGCCCATTACAATAGAATTCAATGGTAAAGTTTTTGAACTTTTTATTCTTTAAATAAGCTTTTTGGCTTGATTCAAGTTTTAAAGCGGATTTGTTTTTATAAACCAATGTCATGATTTCACTTTCTGTATCATCGGCATTCTCGACGCCCCAATGGGCGGCTGTAAAAGGTAGTTCTTGAACCTTGGATTTTTTCAGGTCTATCTGAGCGTTAGAAATTTGAAAAAGGGCTAGACTGGATTAAAATGGCATTGTGTTTTACTTTCATGATAAAAATCTATTTTTGGATTATACATGATTGATGAACCCAAATGTATCATTTTCGGTAATTTTAGGCTACGGATTGCATGTTCATCTCTGTTCAAGTTAGTTCACAACTTGGAAATGGCCCTACAATGGAAAACTTTAAAAGACATATTGAACGTTGTTTCGAGCTGATTGAGCAAAGGTTTGCAAGGGGACCAAGAAAACAATGGAATACGGATGATTTCAGAATGCTCAGCGAATCCATACAAGAAGCCACGGGTACGCTGTTAAGTGTATCGACCTTAAAACGACTTAGCGGAAAAGTAAGCTATGCCTCTAAACCGAACAATTCTACATTGAACGCCTTGGTCGGGTATGTCGGTTTCAAAGATTGGAGAACGTTTCTAAAAAACACGGTCACTATCGAACCGGTGGTAAACACTAAACCCAATAAAAAAAGTTGGCCAAAATACATAATGCCCATTTTAGCGCTTGCCATAGGTTTGGTAATCTACTTCTATTATAGCCCAAATGTCAAAACTTACAACCCCGATGACTTTACATTTGACAGCAGACCGGTCAGTACAGGACTACCCAATTCGGTGGTATTCGATTACGACGCTTCGGCCGCTGCAGCGGATTCAAAAATCGAGATACAGCAATATTGGGACGAAACCAAACATATGACCATCGATAAAACCGATAGCATTGCAACAAGTATTTATTACCACCCCGGATTTTTTAAGTCCAAATTGATTGTTGATTCAATCATAGTCAAAGAGAACGATGTATTTATTCCGACCGAAGATTGGCTGGGCATCATTGAGAAAGACCCTAGGCCCATTTATCTCGACCAGTCTGACATTTTGAAAGAAGATAATATGGCCATCACTCCCGAATTGGTGGCGTCCCATCATTTAGACCCTAGAACTTCCCAAGTAATCGTCAGCTTTTATCAGGTAAGAGATTTTGGAGAATTATATACCGACAACTTTAAAATGACCGCGACCCTAAAAAATGACTTTAATGAAGGAATTAGTGGTGCTTGTCAAGGGGCACAGGTTTTTATTCTTTACAACGGAGGCGCAGTCGGCATTCCCTTGGCAAAGAAGGGATGCGCTTCGGATTTAACCTTGATGACCTTCAAAGAATTTGTAGATGGCAAAAAGAACGACCTATCAGGTTTTGGTGTGGATTTTACCGATTACGTACAATTGAAATGCATTTCCAAAAACGAAAAACTTGATGTTTTCTTGGATGGCACCCTGGTCTACAAAATGGACGTACCGCACCACCACTCAAAAATTAAAGGAATAACTATACATTTTGAGGGTGCGGGTTCGGTAAATAATGTTTCCTTCAAAAAGGATGATGGAGTTGTTTATGCATCTGAATTCTAAAACTTTTCAGAACCTGAATTTTCATAAAGCTTTTATCCTATCCAAAACAGCGAAAAAAACCCATAATTTCTTTGCCCTACCTAATCCCCTACAATTCAGTCGCCGAAATAGTGTCAATATATTTGACATGTAGTGTACATTTATTTTACACTTCATAAATAAACTTCAAGAATAGATTATCGTAATTAATTGATTCATAGCAGTTTATTTTTTTGGCATAAATATAGGTATAGAATTTATACCACATCTTCTAGCTTTTACCGCTTAAACTGTCAATTCCGTAGAAAGTTTGCGGACGGAATGAAAAAGACCTGCAAGGTATCTGCATGCCAGCGAGGCAGGTTCCCGATCGTAGGGAGGGTTCCTTGTAGGCCTAGACTCGAAAGTTGAACCAAAAACCTGCAAGATCGAAAAAAGACCTTGCAGGCTAAGAAACTTAGGAATTAAGTTGAACAGATTGCCGCCTTCACTTCGGCTAGGCTCAGTGACCGCGCAGGAATGACATAAAAATATTCAGTGATGTACAAAAACTATCTAAAAATCGCCTGGAGAACCCTCTGGAAGAACAAAGGCTATAGTGCCCTCAACATTTTTGGTCTGGCCATTGGCATCACCTGTGCCGGACTGATATTATTATGGGTGCAAGATGAACTAAGTTTCGATAGCAGCTTTCCGAAACAAGATTTGGTCTACTATTTGCCTACAAACCAACAGTATGAAGGTGAGTGGCGCACCTTTTATCAGTCTACACCCGGACCGTTGGCGAAAGCCATGAAGGATGAGATACCAGGTATTGTACGCAGCTCTAGATCAATGGGCGAACAACTTCTTTTTACTTTGGATGAAAAAGCAATAGGCAAGCACGGAAGGTTCGCCGATCCGGATTTTTTAGATATTTTCAGTCTCTCCTTTATTGAAGGAAATATCAAAAATGCCTTTAAAGACGTTGATGCCATTGTCATTTCAAAGAAAACTGCCACCGATCTTTATGGCCAGAATACATCCGCTTTAGGCAAAGTCATTCGCGTAAATAATGACACGGACTATACGATTTCTGGAGTTTTTGAAGATTTGCCGAGCAATACCACCTATGTTTTTGATTGGGTCGCACCTTTCGAAAGATTTGCAGCCGATAAGCCCTGGATGACGGAATACGGGGCTCTTTTTTCAGACACTTTTGTAGAACTATCGCCGGAAGCGAATCCTGAGATTGTTGATGCCAAGGTACGTAAGATTATTCCAGCAAAAACTGAAGAAGATGAGACCGTTGCCTTTCTCCATTCCATGAACGATTGGCACTTGAGATCTAAATTTAAAGGAGGGGAGAAGGTAGGTGGCCAAATCACATATGTGCGCTTATTTGCGCTTATCGCCATTATCATCCTCTTGATCGCCTGTATCAATTTCATGAATCTTTCAACGGCCCGAAGTGAAAAAAGGGCCAACGAAGTAGGTGTGCGCAAAGTTTTGGGCTCGGGGAAAGGAGCATTGATTTCACAGTTTATGGCAGAGGCGTTGATAACGGCAACATTTGCAGCCGCTGTGAGCGTACTCCTATTGATGCTCCTACTACCGCAATTCAACATCCTCATCGAAAAACAGTTGGAATTTCGACTTTTCGATGCTACGCATTTATTCTCACTTTTGGGCATAACCCTGATTTGTGGCCTTCTTGCGGGATGGTACCCTGCTTTCTACCTATCCTCTTTTAAACCTGTTGAAGTGCTTAAAGGAGCTAGCAGCAAAAAAGGCAGTGCGAACATAATCCGCAAAGGGCTGGTAATCACTCAATTTACGGTTTCCATTGTATTTATTATTAGTACCATCATCGTATACCAACAAATAAACCACGTAAAAAGCCGTGACCTGGGCTTTGAGAAAGAAAACCTGATCAAGCTTCCGGTAAACGGGGATGTCATTAAAAATTACAATCCCATACAACAGGATATGATGGCATCGGGAAAAATCGTAAATGTTGGATTGACCAATTCCGAAGTCCTTTCAGGAGGAAACAATGGTTCGGGTTTCGAGTGGCAAGGGGGTACCGATACCGAAGATGTTTTGGTTTCATTCAGATACATAAGTTCCGGTTTTTTTGAAACAGCGGGTATGGAAATTGTGGAAGGCAGGGGTTTCAAAGATGATCTCGATAACCTAGATACTGGTGTGCTGATAACAGAGACCTTTGCGCGATTAATGGGTAAGGGAAGTGCCATTGGAAAAACGGTCAGGCGTGATGATGACACTTACACAGTAGTAGGTGTTGTAAAAGACTATTTGTATGGCGATATGTACGGCACAAGTGATCCGGTCATGTTTTTTAACTATCACGATGATGCCCGATTTCTGTATGTAAAAAGTAAAGCGGGCATTGCCATAACCGAAACTTTGGACACTATGGAACGTATAATGAACAAATATAATCCCGCCTTTCCCTTTGAGTATGAATTTGTAGACGATGCCTTTAACGCCAGATTCAAAAGTGAGCAGCTCATTGGCAACCTTTCCCAAATCTTTGCACTGCTGGCCATAATTATTTCCTGTTTGGGCTTATTCGGCCTTGCGGCATACACCGCAGAGCAGCGCCGAAAAGAAATTGGCGTGCGAAAGGTTTTGGGATCTAGTGTTGCGGGCATCGTGCAATTATTGTCAAAAGACTTTATGCGACTGGTGCTTGTTGCCCTATTAATTGCCATACCGTTTGCTTGGTGGGCGATGCAAAATTGGTTGGAGAGCTTTGCCTATCGCATCGAAATCAACGTATGGGTTTTTGTTATTGCCGGATTGGTGGCTATCGGTATTGCACTTTCGACGGTTAGCTTTCAAGCGTTTAAAGCTGCAGTTGCAAATCCTGTTAAGAGTTTGCGAACGGAATGAGTCCCCCCTCTAACTCCTCCCGGAGGGGGGGGGAGAACTCATTTTTAGCTTTGATTAAAAAAGAAATTGGAAATTAGAATTATAGCTAGAAATAAGCTCCCTCCCCCCCGGGGAGCCGGCCCGAACGGCACGGGCGGGGGCTGGGGAGGGGACCTCCGAAGGAAAGAACTCCCAAATTGAAAAATAAAGTAAAATACGAAAAACAAGAAACCATGTTTAAAAACAACCTAAAAATCGCCTGGCGAAACATAATACGAAACAAAGGCTATAGCTCCCTGAACATCGGTGGCATTGCTATCGGGCTAGCGGCTTTTTGGCTGATTGCGTTATATGTTGCCGATGAACTCAGCTATGAGCGATCATTTTCCAAAGCCGACCGTATTTACCGTATAGCCCAACACGCGAATTGGGAGGACGGAAACTTTGACATGGCCATAACGTCCCCGCCCTACGCAAGAATTCTTAAAAAGGACTTTCCCGAAGTGGAAAATGCCGTACGGATAGGTACCGAGGGCGGCGATGTGCTGCACTACGAGAATAATTCCATAAAGCAGGATGATATCTGTTACGCGGAAAACTCCTTCTTTAAATTATTCGACCATCCCTTTTTATATGGCGACGCGAATACCGCTTTGGCAGAGCCGTCATCTATTGTCATTACCGAGAGCCTGGCCCTAAAACTTTTTGGGGATTCATCCCGTGCCATTAATGAGACCGTTGGCTTCGGCAGCGGTAAATATCCGGTCAAGGTAACCGGTGTGATTCAGGATATGCCGCAAAATTCACACCTGCAGTTCAGTGGTATCCGTTCTTTTGAAAAGGATGACCTCAAAAGTGAAAATTGGGACGCAGCGTTCCTATACACCTACATCCTATTAAAAAAAGGGACGGATATAAAATCTCTCGAAAATAAGCTTGTCCCACTTGAAAAAGATATCGCCCAACATATGGGTGTTACGGAATTCCATATGGAACTACAGCCGCTAACCGATATTCATCTAAATTCCGATTTAGACTATGAACTGAGCAGCAACGGGAGCTTAAACCGTGTCTATATGTTTATTGTGATCGGCCTGCTCGTGCTGTTGGTCGCGGTGATCAATTATATGAACCTTTCTACGGCACGCTCGACCATGCGGGTAAAGGAAATCGGAATACGGAAAGTTGTAGGCTCAGGAAAAAACCATCTGATAGGCTTGTTTATATCCGAAGCTTTGCTTGTCACCTTTATCGCTGCCTTGGTCTCCTGTTTTCTGGTGCAGTTGATACTTCCGTTTTTTAATGAACTTGCCGAAAAAGATTTGGGCCTATGGCGTTTTGGTATCGTAAACACCGTCGGGGCAATCATCGTTTTCACGGTGTTGACAGGACTTCTCAGCGGAAGTTATCCCGCCTTGTTTTTGTCCCGGTTCAAAATGATTCCGTCACTGAAAGGGCAGCTGGGCAGCATGGGCAACAGCGTTGTCTTCCGCAAATCGCTGGTGGTGGTGCAGTTCGTAATCACGGTTTGCCTGATAAGCGGATCCTACATTATTTATAGGCAAATGCAGTTCGTATCCCAGAAAGACCTTGGCTTCGAGAAAGAGCAGATTCTGATATCCCATATCGATAATATGAAACTGCGCAGCGAGATACCTGCATTGAAAGAGGCGCTCTTAAGGAGTCCGTTTGTCGAAAGTGCGGCCACGGCGGGTAATCCGATCGGTAACGACTATATCGGTAAATATGGTTTCAATTTTGAGGTGGACGGAAAAATACAGGAAACCGAGCAAGTGTCGACTTATCTTCATGTGGATGAAGATTTTCTGCCGACCAACGGGATGGAATTGGCACAGGGAAGGAATTTTTCAAAGGATATGCCAACGGACAAAGATGTTGCCGTAATCATTAACGAAACCCAAATGAAATCGCTCGGCTATTCGGATGCCATCGGGAAAAGAGTCCAGTATAAAACAGGAAATGACAGTACGGTGTACCGCAAGGTTATCGGCGTTGTCAAAGATTTTCACACCACTTCGTTATTACGCAAAATCGAGCCCTTGGTATTACTATTGCCACCTGAGGATGCGGAAAGGGACAATCTGTACGTGAAAATAACGAAAGGCCAAGCTGCGGCCGGTATCGCTTTTGTAAAAAACACCTTCGATAAATTCGACCCCGAGAACCAAGCGGACGTTCATTTTCTCGATGACAATTTCAACCGGCAATACATGGCCGAACAAAAACAGGAAAAACTATCGCTAATCTTTACCATGCTAGCTTTTATCATTTCCTGTCTTGGTCTGTTGGGTTTAGTAATATTTATAGCCGCACAACGCAAAAAGGAAATCGGCGTGCGAAAAGTGCTGGGAGCATCCATAAGCTCGGTGACAATACTACTGAGCAAAGATTTCGGCAAACTGGTCGCCATCGCGGCCCTGATCGCTTTCCCTATCGCCTGGTTCGCCATGGATAGGTGGTTACAGGATTTTGCCTACCGCATAGAACTGAAATGGTGGATGTTTTTGCTTTCCGGAGGAATTGCGGTTTTCATCGCTTTGGTTACTGTGAGCTTACAGGCCATAAAGGCGGCGATGGCTAACCCGGTAAAAAGTTTGCGGACGGAGTGAAAAGTCCCCCCTCTAGCTCCCCCCCGGAGGGGGGAGAACTCATTTTTAGTTTTGATTGAAAAACGAGAATAAATTGAGATTTTGAATCATAAATAATAGGGAGCTCCCTACCCCTCGGGGAGGGTTGGGGAGGGGACATTCGCAGGCAAGAACTCACAAATTGAAAAAAAGAGATACTACGAAAAAGGAAAATCATGCTAAAAAACCACCTAAAAATCGCCTGTCGAAACCTAAAACGCAACAAAGGCTATTCCGCCATAAATATCGGCGGACTGGCCCTCGGCATGGCCGTGGCCCTAATTATTGGACTTTGGATCTGGGATGAATTGAGTTTCAATACACAATTCGATAACTATGACCGCGTAGCGAAAGTCATGCAAAACCAAACCTATAACGGCGAGATTAATTCCGGCGAAAGCGTGCCCCTGCAACTGGCCGATGAACTTCTGACTACCTATAAAGATAATTTTAAGCACATTGCACTTTCCAATTGGGGTGGCGATTATTTGTTGGAGTTCGAAGACAAAAAAATCACGCCAAACGGCTACTTCGCCCAAGCGGGAATCACCGAAATTCTCAACCTTAAAATGATTGAGGGTACACGTACCGGTTTGGCCGACCCCAACGCCATTCTACTATCAAAAAGTTTGAGCAATTCATTGTTCGGGGAAGTCAGGGCGGTAAACAAGATTATAAAATTTGATGATGAAACACCGCTCACGGTAATTGGGGTTTATGAAGATTTGTCAAAGAACTCCGAATTTGCGGATTTAAAGTTTATAGGTTCATGGGAGCTCTATAAACAAACCTTACCGGAATATCTTTCGTGGGGCAACAATTGGTTCAAAACATTCGTGGAAATTGCTCCGAATACAGATATGGCCACAACCTCTGCGGTGATAAAGAATGCCAAACTCGATAATGTAGAGGGAAGGGAAAAATATTTGAAGGCTGAGGTTTTTCTACACCCTATGTCCAAATGGCACCTGTATTCGGAGTTCGAAAACGGGATAATTATAGGAGGAAGAATCTACTACGTATGGCTGTTCGGCATAGTCGGTCTCTTCGGATTGCTTTTGGCCTGTATCAATTTTATGAACCTGATGACCGCGCAAAGTGAAAAAAGAGCCAAGGAAATCGGGTTGCGCAAGACCATAGGTTCCTTTAAGAAACAATTGATTGCACAATTTTTAACGGAATCGTTATTGGTCTCCTTATTGTCCTTTGTGGTCGCAATCGGTCTCTCCTTCTTTTTTCTTCCATTTTTCAATGAGGTGGCGGAAAAATCCTTGCAAATTCCTATTGGCAATGTCGCTTTTTGGGGTGTAGGGTTGTTATTGATTCTAATTACTGGCCTGTTAGCGGGCAGTTATCCGGCGTTTTATCTGTCATCCTTCAATCCACTTAAAGCGCTTAAAGGAAATTTCAGGTCCGGAAAATCGGCAAGTATGCCCCGCAAAGTGTTGGTCGTGTTTCAATATGCCGTTTCGGTCGTTCTTGTCATCGCTACGATAATCATTTACCAACAGATAGAATATGCCAA
>RCMY010002183.1_pt1 | contig 17800 bp, 14 predicted proteins | sample 2041341 | NCBI WGS metagenome assembly RCMY01 (sample SAMN09708234, study PRJNA481090) | Marine sediment metagenome, whole genome shotgun sequencing project. | reverse complement strand
CACGACTGCGAAGCTCACGGGGAGCTTCAATGAACGGGCCGACCCAAAGGTCCAGCTCGAGCAGGCCATCACCGAGGCCCAAGATCAGCATCGCAGGCTCAAGGAGCAGGCGGCGAATGTGATCGCCAATCAAAAGCAGACCGAGATCCGACTCAACCGCACCATGGAGGAGTACGAGAAGGTCGGCAACAATGCCCGTCAGGCCGTCATGATGGCCGACGACGCTCAGAAGAAGGGCGACGCCGACAAGGTCTCGCAGTACACCTCGGCTGCCGAATCGTTTGCGAATCGGATGATCTCGCTCGAGCGTGAGGTCGAAGATCTCAAGGCGCTGCATCTCTCAGCGTCGCAAGCGGCTGACCAGGCCAAGGCGGCGGTCAATCAGAACTCCTCGGCGCTGCAGAAGAAGCTCAGCGAGCGCCAGAAGCTCATGTCGCAGCTCGATCAGGCCAAGATGCAAGAGCAGCTCAACACGGCCATGGACTCGCTGTCGGAGACCGTTGGTCACGACACGCCGAGCTTCGACGAGGTCCGAGAAAAGGTCGAGGCTCGCTACGCCAAGGCCAAGGGAGCGTCCGAACTGTCGGAGTCGTCAATCGAAGGTCGCATGCTCGAGGTCGAGCAAGCCTCGATCAACGTCGAGGCCGCCGCTCGTCTGAGTGAGATCCGGTCCCAGCTCGGGCTCGACACCGCAACCGAGCCGGCGGCGGCAACCGAGCCAGCAGCAGCCGCCGGCGAACCCGCCACCGCCACTGCCGAGCCCGAAGGCGCCTGAACCAACCGCTCGGCCTGAACCGACCGCTCGGCCGGGTTCGACCGGGTTCGGCCAGGAACGTTCTGGCGGTTGAACCGAGCGGCCTACCCAAACCGACCCCTGGTTCTGAGCGTTCTCGCGCAGCTGGGCCGCCAGAACGAGGCCCACGCTTCGTTTGACCGCCGGAACGTTCTGGCGGTCTCCACCACGAGTAGTGACGACTTCCCGGTCAACCGAGCGCCCGAAACGTCAGTGGGGCAGGATCACCAGGTGGTCGCGATGGATCACTGCGTTCGGGAGGTGGTCGGGGACCTGTTGGGTACGCCGACCACTGAACGTTTCGACCTCGTCGCTCCCCCACCCGACCTGACCCTTGGCGAAGACTTCGCCGCTTTCATCGACGACTTCGACGGCTGCGTCGGCGTCGAAGTCGCCCTCGACCTTGATGATTCCCGCCGGCAGCAGTGAGCCCTGGCGTTCCTCGAGTGCTCGGCGGGCACCAGTGTCGACCGTGATGCGACCGCTCGCCGGTAGCGCAAAGGCCACCCAGAGTTTGCGGGCACCAAGGCGACCCTCTCGAGCCCGAAACACCGTTCCGACACCCGGTGTTCCGTTGATGGCGTCGATGACGACACCCTCGCGGCGAGATGAGGCGATGACGGTCTCGACGCCCGACCAGGTCGCGATCTTGGCCGCCGCCAGCTTCGAGGCCATGCCCCCCGTGCTCTGGGCCGATCCGGCGCCCCCGGCTGCCGCCTCCAGCTCGTGGTCGATGGCAACGATCTCCTCGATGAGCGACGCCGAGTCATCGAGGCGGGGATCGGCGGTGAACAGCCCGGCGGTGTCGGTGAGCATGACGAGCCGCGATGCTTCGACCAGGTGAGCGACGAGGGCGCTGAGTCGGTCGTTGTCGCCGAAGCGGATCTCGTCGTCGGCGATGGCGTCGTTCTCGTTGACGATCGGCACCACGCCGGAAGCGAGCAGGGCGTGCAGCGTGCCACGACTCTTGAGGTAGCGGCGTCGCAGCATGAAGTCGGTCGGGGCGAGGAGTACCTGACCGCAGAGAAGCCCGAAAGCGGAGAAGGCGCTCTCGTATGCTCGCATGAGCGATATCTGCCCGACAGCCGCAGCGGCTCGAAGCATGCTGTCGTTCGTCGGTCGTTGCCCATCCCGACCGAGTTGGGGCAGGCCGGCGGCAATCGCGCCGCTGGTGACGACAACGACCTGGTGTCCCATGGCGTGTACCTGGGACACCTCGGCGACCAGTTTCGTCAGCATGTCGGAGTCGATCGTCCCCTGCGGGGTGACGACCGATGACGACCCGAGTTTGACGACGACGATCGACATTACATTTCTTCTTCGTATTCGAACGAGAACGTACCAATGCGCACAATGTCACCATCTTTCAAACCAGCGTTACGCAAGGCCTTGTTGACGCCGAGCTTCTCGAGTCGGTAGCGCATGTAGTCGAGTGCGCCAGGGTCGGTCAGATCGGACAGGGCAACGGCCCGTTCGGCCGGGCGTCCGAGTACCCGCCACGAGGCGTCGTCTTCTCGACCGAGCTCGATGCCGATCGGCTCGGGACGGTGGATGACGAATCCCTCGTTCTCGTCAACCGCATCGCGGCTGGCAGCAACGAGTTCGGCGGTCTTCCACAACAGGGGTTGTAGCCCATCGCGTGCCACCGACGAGATCGAGTAGTCGACGATCAAATCGTCGCCCCAATCCTCGACACTGAGAACGTCATTTTTCGACGCAACGATGATCGATGGCCGGTCGAGCAAGTCGGGCTGGTAGGTGCCGAGCTCGTTGCGCAAGACCTCGAGCTGGCGCTGCGGCGAGTCGCCGTCGACTGCCGACAGATCCAGCAGATACAGCAGTACCCGAGCCCGCTCGACATGGCGAAGGAACTGGTGGCCGAGCCCGACACCCTCGCTCGCCCCTTCGATCAGACCGGGGATGTCGGCAACCACGAATTGGGTGGTGTCGTCGAGTCGGACGACTCCCAAGTTTGGTTCGAGCGTGGTGAACGGGTAGTCGGCGATCTTCGGCTTGGCAGCAGAAATCACCGAGATGAGCGTGCTCTTGCCCGCATTCGGATAGCCAACGAGCGCAACATCGGCGAACAGCCGCAGCTCGAGTCGATACCAGATCTCCTCACCAACCTCGCCCTGTTCGGCGAACATGGGAGCACGCTGCTTGTTCGACAGGAAGCGAGCGTTGCCCCGGCCACCCTGGCCGCCGGCCGCGGCCTGCCACCGGTCTCCTGCATGTCCGAGGTCGGCCAGTACCTCGTGGGTGGCGTGCGACTTGATGGTGGTGCCGATGGGCACCTTGACGATCAGATCGGGAGAGTTCTTGCCGTGCTTGCTGCTGCCGGTGCCGTGGGCGCCGCTGTCGGCGATGCGGTGGGGGTGGTCGCGGAAGGCCAGGAGGGAGGCAACGTTGGGGTCGGCTTCGAGCCAAACACTGCCGCCGTCGCCGCCATCACCGCCGTCGGGGCCGCCCTTTGGTACGTGGGCTTCTCGTCGCATGGCGACACAGCCGGCACCGCCGTCGCCGGCTCGGGCACAGAAGTTGGTCTCGTCGACGAAATTGGACACACATCGAGGATAGAGCCCCACCCACCCGAGGCGGGCAGAGCACTCCTCTCATCGAGCCGCTATTCGCTCAGACGTACCGGGTCGCCGACGACTCGGACCGACCACACGGTCTTGTCGGTGACCGACGCACCGGACTTCGGCTCATAGCGAATGCGCCACCAGCAGTCGTTGCCGACACAAGCCGAGTTGGCGGGAACGGTCATCGAGATTCGCACCGTCTGATTGTTGAAGATCGGGTGGCGAGCGGTGTCGGACAGATCGCCGTCGACGACCAGACACTGATAGGTGCCTGCCACCGTCGTTGTCGGATCGCTCGCAGTGACCGATGTCGAGCATCCAGTGCTCGTGCCGGTGCGGTCGTTCACATTGGCGGTGATACCGAACTCTGACTGATCGATTGTCTCCCATGTGAACGCGGGGCGCGTCCGATCGGGGGCAACGATCTGAAGGTTTGCCATGCCTTCACCCGGATCGAACAGGGTCACCTCGAGCGTCTTGCCGGCGTGCTGCGGTCCGATCTCGGCGAGGTAGAACGCGGCCGGGGTGTCGTCGGCGATCACTTCCCTGTTCCACGAGTCTCTCGCTGTCGCATAGATACCCAGATTGTCCTTGGCGAAGACTCGGGGGCAGGTCGTGAGATTCGCGCCCGACAGTGTCGAACATGCAGTGCCGACCGCGTTTGATGGGGTGACTCGGATGGCGTAGGTGTTGATGCCCCGCTCGTTGTCGTCGTCGCGTGACCGAACATTGAGGATCCAACGCCCCGACGGGTCCGAACTCTGGATCTGGAAAGCCGATACCCAGTTGACCTCTTCGAACCCCGAGTTGAGCGGCTGCCCGGTGAGGCTCGTGCATCCCTCGTTGCGGCCGAACGTCTTGACGAAGCCCGATGATGCCGGTAGTGCGGCCTGACGGTTGTCGTCACGGATGTTGTCGGTGTCGGTGATGAAGGTGTCGTCGGCCCGATAGAGCCGTGTCTGGAGCTGTGGTCCCTGCCGAGTTCCTGATGTGGAGCCTTCGGCGCTCGAACAAATCCCCGGCTCGTAGAACTGCACCGTCCAGTTCTGCGTCATTGCACCGGCGGGGAAGTCGAGAACGTAGTAGTAGCCCTCGGAGTCGTACTGCGGGTTGGCAATCGAGCTACTGCAACTTCCCGACGAGCCCTGCACCGATGTCGAAATGTGGTCGCCCTGCTGGCGTCCGTAGCACTTGGAGTTCACGGCGAGCCAGATGCCCTCCTGGGTTCCACCGATCTGGGGGACGTTGCCGGTACCGAGAGCCGACGACGGGTTCCCCATAGGAACGGGAAGGATGTACTGGGCAGTGGCGAATCGCTGAATGGCCAGATTGTCCTTCAGCACGACGCCACCGAAGTAGGTGTCGCCATCGGCGGTGATGTCGACTCGAACCGATTGGCTGTCGATGATGCTCAACTGCACCTCGATGTTCGGGTCGGCGGCATCGAAGCCGTTCTGCTTGGCTGTCTCGAGCGCCACCTGGAGCGCCTTGTCCGCGTCGGGCATCCAGATGACCGCCGCCAACGACGACGCATCTGCGGCCCGCTGGATCTGACTCGCCTTCGAGTACCAGCCGCCGACATCGACGGCCAGGGCAGCAAAGATCATCAGTGGGATGAGCAACAAGGCCGTGGTGGCCAGAACATACCCTCGCTCTTTTTCTCGTTCTTCGACCGGTGGCTCGGCAGACAGCGTCATCATGAAATGTCAGGCTCCAATTGCATCACGCTGTGGACACCAATATCGGTGCCGGTGCCGGGGAAGTATCCGGTGAACCAGGGTCGGAACACCGAGATGTACACGCCCAGCCGATCGGGACCGTCACCGCTCATCGTGACCTTGCGACCGGTCGGGTCCCAGCTGGTCCCGTCGAACGTTCCGTTGGCAATATCGGTCGGGCTGTACCGGGTGCAGTTCAACCCTGAATTCGATGCCGTTTTGCATCCCGCTGGAATCACGCCTGACGGGTTCGAGGCCGGTACCTCGTAGACAACGATGTAATTGATGTTGTCCAACTGGTCGTCGTCGAGGACCGCAAGGGCGGCCTCGACGGCCTGCTGATCGGCGGTTGCATCGTCGCCGAGGTGCGAGCCGACTCGGGCTCCCTGCCGCGAGGCCTGGGTGATGGTTTGTTGGTCACGCCACGCCATGCCCATCTCCATCATCCCGAGGACGACGGTCACGAGCAGCGGCAGCACCATCGTCAGTTCGACAAGGACCGAGCCCCGCTCGGTCTGCTTGGAGCCGCGCCCACGCTTCGCACCGCCAGTGATCGTCGTGGGGTTCGGGTTGTTGTTTCGGTTCGTGCCCCGTCGCCGGCGGCTCGATTGCAGCGAATGTCTCATGAGACCGCACGCTCCGGTTCGATTCGGATCACCTTGGTATCGGTCAGTGTTCGGTCCGATCCGAAGAACCCGGTGATCATCTTGTGGCTCACCGCCACGTAGACCCCGACATAGTCCGGGTTCGGCAAACGGGGATCACGGTCGGCCGGGCAGAACGCGATGTCGACCGACGCTGGTTCGGTGCCGGTCGCCGGTAGACACCCGAAGTTCCTGGTCGGAACCTCGTCGCCGCTGATCGGGTCGATTTCGATGAGGCCGCGTGACAAGTCGTAGGCGTTGTACACGTTGCAGCCCTTTTGGGCGCCGGAGGACACCTGGGAGGCGCCGGTCGGGCCGGTGCAGTTGGCGGGTGGCTTCGAGTCGGGGCCGTCGGCTTCGAAGATGACGATCGACTCGAGGTCCTTGAGGTTGATGGCACCAAGCGCGTGGTTCACGCTTCGCAGCGTGAAGAAGTCGGCATCGTCATCATTGCCGGCGACGCTGGCGGATCGAGCACCAACCGAAGCGGCGTTGGACACGGTCAGATAGTTGCGGAACAAGAAGCCGAACTCGATGATGCCGAAGATCAGCAGGAAGAACACGGGCGTGACGAAGGCCGCCTCGATCATGGTTGACCCGCGTTCACCACGACGACGTTGCCGCCTCGTGGTCGCGTGGCGCGCTCTCTCCGACGATTCCATACTCGTCCTATCGGCACGGCCGAATCGCTTCTTGATGCCCTCTTGTCGATTCGCGTGGAGTCATTCGACCCATCGAGAGCATCGGGAATGGGTCGGCGAGCCCCCCTACGGTCGGGACCGAGTCAAAACGCGACAACGGCGCCCGAGGGCGCCGTTGTCACGAATACAGATTGGTGAGCGTACTCAGTCGGTGAGAACGTCGACCAGTTTGCGGCCCTTGCGGAAGCCGAACTTGACTTTGCCCTCGGCGGTGGCGAAGAGAGTGTCATCGCCTCCGATGCCGACGTTGTCGCCGGGGTGGAACTTGGTGCCACGCTGGCGGACGATGATGGCACCGGCCTGAACGGCCGTGCCGTCGAAGCACTTCACACCCAGGCGCTTGGATTCAGAGTCGCGGCCGTTTCGTGTTGAACCGCCACCTTTGGTCTTTGACATCTCAGCCCCTTTTGATTCCGGTGATTTCGACCGTTGCGTAGGTTTGGCGATGGCCATACCGACGACGCTGATTGGTCTTGTTCTTGTAGATGAATCCGTCGATCTTCGGTCCCTTGGACTCGGAGATCACACGAGCCGACACCGACACTCCCGACAACTGGTCCGGTGTGGCGAGCACATCGGAACCGTCGACGAGAAGAACCGGACGGAGTTCGACCTCGGTGCCAGATTCGCCCAGCCGCTCCACCTGGAGTTGCTGGCCTTCTTCGACCCGATACTGCTTGCCACCTGTGGCAACGACTGCGTACATAGACGCTAGAGGTTAGCGGCGCCAGCGAACAGCACCACCCGTCGGCGCATCACAACGTTGTCATTTTCTCACCGGCGGCATCAACCGAGGCCGGCATCGAGGATGTGGCCCGTTCCATCGCAGTGCGGACAGCGAGACGACAATGACTCGAGCAGCCCTTCGCCAATGCGCTTTCGGGTCATCTCGGCCAGGCCGAGTTCGCCGATTTCGTAGAGCTGGGTTCGGGTTTTGTCTCGGGCCAGCGCCTGGCGCAGGGTCCGGGTGACGTCGTCGCGGTTCTTCTTGATCTCCATGTCGACGAAGTCGATCACGATGATGCCGCCGATGTCGCGAAGTCGCAGTTGGTGCGCCACTTCTTCGGCCGCTTCGAGGTTGTTGCGATAAACGGTCTCTTCCAGGCTCGAGGAACCGACGTTCTTGCCGGTATTCACGTCGATGACCGTGAGCGCCTCGGTGTGTTCGATGATCAGCGATCCACCGGATGGGAGCCACACCTTGCGGTCGAGGGCCTTGTGGAGCTGTTCGTGGACGTGGTAACGCTCGAAAATCGGGAGACCCTCGGCCTTCTCGTCATAGAACTCGACTCGGTCGGCCAGGGCCGGCGTGATCACCGACACGTACGAGGCGACCTCGTCGTAGAGCGACTGATCATCGATGATCACCGCCCGGTACTCCTTGTTGAATTCCTCGCGAATGACGCGCACCGACATTTCGGGCTCTCGATAGAGCAACGCCGGAGATGCCGTCTTGTCGGCAAGTTTCTCGATCTGCTCCCACTGCTGGATCAGTCCCTGGACGTCGCGTTCGATCTCTTCGGCGGTGACGTTCTCGGCGGCGGTTCGCACGATGATGCCGTGCGCCTTCGGCCTCGCCTTGTCGAGGATCTTACGGAGGCGCTTTCGTTCGTGATCAGGCAGTCGTTTCGAGATCCCGTAGGTATCGGAGTTGGGCACCAAGACCACGAACCGACCCGGCAGGGACACCTCGGTGGTGAGGCGAGCACCCTTGTGGGCGATCGGATTCTTGGTGACCTGACACAGGACCGTTTGTCGGGCGGAGAGCATCTGCTCGATCTTGGGTTGGGTGTTGCCCGATCCTTCGAGATCGGCCTTGTCGTACTGAACATCGCCCCGGTAGAGAACGGCGTTCTTCGGCGTTGCGATGTCGACAAAGGCTGCCTCCATCCCCGGCAATACGTTCTGGACCTTGCCGAGGTAGATGTTGCCGTGGATCTGGAACGTGTCGTCGGCCGCCCGCGACACGTAGTACTCGATCAGATTCCGACCCTCGAGGATGGCGATGTGGGTCGAGTCCTCCCGTTTCGACACGGCCATGACGTAGCGGCCGACCGCTTTGCCCTTACGACTCCGGCCCCGACGGCTCTCGAGCTGAGACTCGTTGAGTTCGACCGGAGCTCCGGCAACAACGTGCTCGACAACTGACGACCCACTGTTCTGTGAGCCGCGGTTCCCCTGCTGGGATCGACCGGAATCGGCACCTGACTTGGAGCGACTGCGACGCCGCTTGCGTCGTGGCTTGCCGTCGTCGCCGACGACTCCCCCACCACGTTGACCCTGGGGTCCGGAAGAGGATGCCCTCCCGCCATTCGATGACCCTCCGTTGCCGGTGTCGTCGCTCTGCTGGTTCGATCCCGCCTGGCTTGAGTCCTTTTCGGCGCCACCGCCGGATCGACTGTTGCGCTGCCGGTTGCGTTTACGGGGCTGATTCCGGTTGCCGTTGCTCCCATCACCGTCGGATGTGGCGTCGGTGCCCGAAGACGAGCTACCCGATGATGGGCTGTCTGACGATGCCGCGTCGGCGCCTGATGATCCTCTGGATTGGGCGGGTGCTGGACGGCTGTCGCCGATGCGAGGCTTGGCTTGACTGGTTGCTGGGGTTGTTTCTGGAGTGGTTGTTGGAGTTGATGCTGGCGTAGTTGGCGGCGAACTGGCTGCCGCTTCCTTCGGCGCCCGATCGGCGGGGGGTGTCCCGCCGGTCTCGGAGGCTTCGGACATGATGTGAGTCCCTTCTCATGTGGCTCCCCCGTGGGGATGCCCGGTCGCAACCAGCGGCGAGCCAAGCGGCTCAGTCCAGGCTGGTTCGACACTCGTCCATTGGTGGGTGCGGCGCACCAGGCCTTCCTCGACGTCTGGTCCGACGAGCTGCACGAGTTCGGCAGGTCGAAGTGAGACGGATTCAGTGGCCAGGATTGCCGCCAGTCGCATGCCACGATCTGTCGGCCCCAGGATCTCGAGTTCGAGAATGGCGGGGCGGACATCGACCACGGCGGTCGTTGCTTTTCGCGTTCGTTCCAGCGGAAGTTCGGTGGCGTCGACGATCGACGCAACGGCGACAGCTGCCTCGGAGGGCGAGAGACCGATGATCTCGATCTCCCATCTGCACGCAACGATTGCTTGTTGCAGTGATACCGAGCCCGGTTCGAGCGACACGACATCGACGACGCTGAGGCCGTCGGGAAGTGCGGCGGTCATGTGGGCGCAGAGGTCCTCGAGGTCGACCGAGGCAGTGAGGTCGACGTCGAGGTATTCGGCATCTGATTCGTGGCTCACCGAGAGGGCCAGACCGAAGCTGAGCTTCGGACGAGGCGAGAATCCCTCGGTGTACGAAACAGGGAGCCGTAGCTTTCGAAACGATCGCTCGAACAGCCGAGCGACATCGCGGTGGCTGATGAAGCGCACCTTGCCGTTCTTCGTGTAGCGGATGCGGAGCTTCACGGCGAACTCACGATCCGACCGCCGCTCGAATGGGGGTGGCACTGCTGCGGGTCGGCGACAGCATGACCGGCGTTGCTCCACCGGTGGCGAGGTCTTGTCCGGTGCCCTGAGAGCCGCCCGCTGGGGGTGTCGCCGAAGCAACGACGTGTTCGATGCCGTAACCGGTGCACGCACCACAGTCATAGCAGGGTGTCCAACGACAATCGGGCAGGCCCACTTCGGCGAGGGCGTCTTGCCAGTCTTGCCAGAGGAAGTCCTTGTGGAGACCGGCCGAGAGATGATCCCACGGCAGATGTTCATCTTCGGTGCGATGGCGGTGCGCGTACCAGTCGGGATCGAGTCCGGCATTGGCCATGGCGGTGGTCCAACGGTCGAGATCGAAGAACTCTGACCATTCCTGGAAGGTGCCACCGGCACGCCACACCTCTTCGATCACGGCGCCGATGCGCCGATCACCACGACTGGCGATGCCTTCGGCCAACGTGGCCTTGGGGTCATGCCATTTGAGCTGCACACCCTTCATCTTGCGGGTGGCGTCTCGTAGCAGATCGATCTTGCGCTGGAGCTCGACCGATGTGTTCTGGCCGAACCACTGGAACGGCGTGAACGGCTTGGGAACGAAGCCGCCGACCGATGCCGTGACGCTGGCTCGCCGGTTGTGCTTCTTGCCGATCTCGACGCAGTTGTTCGCCAGCTCGGCGATTCCGAGGGTGTCGGGGTCGGTCTCGGATGGCAAACCGGTGAGGAAATACAGCTTCACCCGCTGCCAACCCTGGGAGTACGCGGCGTCGACGGCTTCGTAGAGGTCTTCTTCGCGGATCAGCTTGTTGATGATCTGGCGCATCCGCCATGTGCCGGCTTCGGGAGCGAACGTGAGGCCACTGCGTTTGGCTCGCTGCAACTGGGCGGCGATCTCGACCCCGAAGGCGTCGACCCGCAAACTGGGCAGCGAGACCGACAACGGTCCGCAGCCTGCGGTTTCGGCGTCGTCCATGATGCCGTTGACCGTGGGTGTGATGCCGCTGAAGTCGGCGGTCGAAAGTGAGGTGAGCGAGACTTCGTCGTAGCCGGTGCGCCGCAGCCCCTGGGCCACCATGGATCGGACCTGGTCGGCTGGTCGTTCACGAACCGGACGCGTGATCATGCCTGCCTGGCAGAAACGACAGCCCCGGGTGCAGCCCCGGAAGACCTCGACGTTCAAGCGGTCGTGAACCACTTCGGTGAGCGGGGCGAGCTGGTTTTTCGGGTATGGCCAATCGGCGAGGTCGGCAATGGTCCGCTTCTCGATTTGTTCGGGAACACCGGGGAACCGGGGCGTGAGCCCAACCAGCGCCGGGCCGTCGTAGTGCGGCTCGTACAACGACGGCACGTAGACGCCCTCGATCTTGGCCAACGCACGATGCAGATCTTCGCGGCTGTCACCGGGAGTCGACCCGTAGCGGAACTCCCAGACGACCTCGGTGATCTCACCGATCGCTTCTTCACCGTCGCCCAAGACGACGACGTCGAGGAAGTCGGCGAGCGGTTCGGGATTGTAGGTGCAGTGACCACCGGCCATGATCAGTGGATCGTCGACCGAACGGTCGGCGGTACGGATCGGGACCTGGGCCAGGTCGATTGCGTTGATCACGTTCGTGTAGGTCAACTCGGCCGAAAGATTGAAACCGATGATGTCGAAATCACGGGCCGGAGTGTGGAATTCGACCGAGAACAGCGGAATCGAGCGGGCTCGCATCTCGACCTCGAGGTCGATCCATGGACAATACGAGCGGTCGGCTCTGGCGTCATCTCGCTCGTTGGCGATCTCGTACAGGATCTGCAAACCCTGGTTCGGCAGGCCGATCTCATAGGCGTCGGGGTACATGAACAACCAGCTCACGAGGCCGGGGGCGGGTGGCTTGGCGGCGGCACCATCTTCGCCGCCGATGTAGCGCGCCGGCTTCTGCACCTTGGCAAGGATGGGTTCGAGAACTGGCCACACCGACGTCATGAGACTTCCAGACTAGCGGTTGCCGCTCGTCACACGGGGGAGCCTCGGTGACGGTGGATGGCCACGCTCTGCACAAGTCCGATCGCGAGCAGTGACGTGAGGAGCGACGAGCCGCCGTAGGAAATGAACGGCAGTGGCACACCGGTGATCGGCATCAGCTTGAGATTCATGCCAACGTTCTGGAAGATCTGGAAGAGCAGCATCACGAAAACGCCGACACAGATCAGTGTTCCGAAGCCGTCTCGTGCGAGTCTGGCGTTGCGGAGGATCCGCCACAGCACGAATCCCTCCAGCGTGAGGACGATGCTGGTGCCGACGAAGCCGGTCTCCTCGCCCCAGGCTGAGAAGATGAAGTCGGTCTCCTGCTCGGGGAGGAACCCGGCCTGGGTCTGGGGCCCCTGAAGGATCCCCTTCCCCACGATGCCGCCCGATCCAATCGTCGTCACCGACTGTCGCTGCTGATAGCCGGCACCTCGAATGTCGGTGTCGCTGTCGACGAAAGACGTGAATCGGTCGCGTGCGTACTCGGGCATGAGCCCGGTCTGGAACGCAACCGAGACGAGGGCGATACCGGAGATCAGAAGCAGAAACATGACACGAGCGGGCACTCCCGCCGCGAGGAAGATACCGAGCGTGATGGCGCAGTACACGAACACCGATCCCGTCTCACCTTCGGCCAGGACCAGGATGGCCAACACACCGAGAATTCCCAGGCCACCGGCAATCCGGTGAGGCTCGATCGAGCCCGTTCTCCCGGTGAAGATGGCGGCGAGCACGATGACGAGGGCCAGCTTCGCGAACTCGGCGGGCTGGACCGACACCGGTCCGATCACGAACCAGGCCTTGGTCCCTTTGATTTCCTTGCCGAGCGGGGTGAGCACGGCGACCAAGACAACGACGGTGATGATCATCGCCAGTCCGAGAAAGTTGCGGATTTCGCGGTAGTCGACGAACGCGACGACACCGAGCAGGATCGAGCCGAGGACGAAGAACCCACCCTCTTTCAGCAGCGAAACGACGGCACCCTCGGGGTCGGCCTGCGTCGCGCTGAACACCGCGATCATCCCAAGGGTGACCAGTGCGGCGACGCCGGCGAGGAGCGACCAGTCGACGTTCGAAAACTTTGCCGTGTTGGCCTCGGGACGGACCCGGGGCGATGTCAGCGTGGTCATGGCCCGCCTCCGGTGGTTGGTGTCTCTGCCTGCGTCGCCACCTCGGCCGGCGCCGGTGGAGGCGGCGCCTCCAGCACCGTTGTTGGTGGTTGGCCAGTCGTCGATGACGGCGCGGTGGTTGGGGGTGTCACCGTGGGTGACGGCTGTCGACTTGTTTGCGGCTGCTCGGTGCTTGGGGTGGCGGTCGTCGGCGATGTCGTTGGTTTGGTGTCGGGCGGTGGCGACGTCGGTGGCGTCTCGTCAACGGTTCCCGTTGCTGCGTCGGCGTCACCGTCGGAGACTGCCGGGTCGCCATTGATCTGGGGTGCTCGGGGGAAGGTGATCGCCGGTTCGCCGGCCAGCGGTGCCTCCGGGACTGGCGTGAAACCGCCGAGCAGTTCGAAGAAGCGGCGTACCGTTGGTGCAGCCGCGTCGCCGCCGAAGCCTGCCTGTTCCAGAACAGCAGCCACGGCGTATTGGGGGTTGTCGGCAGGTCCGTAGCCTGCGAACAACGCATAGTCGGCCTTCTTTGCCACTTCGGCCGTTCCCGTCTTTCCGACGATCGGATACTGGTCCAGAGGGAACCCTGCGAATGCCTTGGCTGCGGTTCCGGTGGCCGGAACCCGCCGCATCCCTGCTCGGATCGTTGCCAGTGCGCCGGCATCGAGTGGGGCGTCATCGACGATTCGTGGCTCGTAGTCGGTGACTGTTTCACCCGTCGTCGGGTTGACCACCCTGTCAACGAGCCGCGGCTGGTAGCGAACACCACCCGATGCGAGCACTGCGTAGGAATCGGTCAACTGGAGAGGGGTGACCAGAAGATCGCCCTGACCAATGGACAGGTTGATGTTGTCGCCGGTAAACCAGCGGGCATCGGCACCGAACTCCTCGATCCGGTTCTCCGGGGTTGGAACCCGGCCGCTGCGTTCCTCGGGAAGCTGGATACCGGTTGCCGTCCCAAATCCGAACTGCCGGGCGACGTCTTGCATCACCGTCTCGCCGTAGATGGCTTGATCGACCCAGAACTTCTCACCAAGCGAATAGAAGTAGGTGTCACTCGACACCTCGAGGGCTTCGACCATGTCCACGTAGCCGTACTTGGCGTCACCGGCGTTACGGAACTGACAGCCCGCCTGTTCGGCGCTGGTGCAGCTATCGATCACGAACACTCCCTCGTCGTTCCAGAATTCATCCGCCGCTCGGGCCCCGCTGACGAGAGCGGCGTACCCCGTGACGTGCTTGAACGTCGATCCCGCCGGGTAGAGGCCCTTGATCGTGCGGTCGAGCAATGGGGTGTCAGGACGATCGAGCAGCGACTGATACTGGCTTGGCGACATCCCGAAAACGAAGTCTGACGGATCGTAGTTCGGGAACGTTGCCAGGGCGGCAACGCTGCCATCGCGAACGTCGATCGCCACCAGACTGCCGGCGTCGGCAACATGGGACCTGCAGCCTCGACAGGCGGGACGCTGACGAGCGAGTTCGAGTTCGTCGATGAGGATCTGCTCCGCGGCGTATTGGAGATCGATGTCGAGCGCCAGGTAGACGTCGTCGCCCGGCACCTGTTCCTGGATGATCTCGACCTCTCGGATCACCCGGTTCTGCGCGTCGACCTCGACTTCTTTGATCTCGGGAACGCCTCGTAGCACCGGTTCGAACAGCGCCTCGACCCCGGCGCGGCCGAGCTCGTCTCCGGCGAAGTAGACCTTCTCGTCGTTCTTGTCGTTCAGTGTGGCAGCCGTTTCGGCGTCACTGACGTTGCCGATGTAGCCGATGATATTTGCCCCCGTCGAGCCGTAGGGGTAGACGCGAACGAAGCGACGCTCGACGTTGAAACCGGGGAACTGGCGTTCCTGCAGCGTGACCCAGAGCCTGGTGCTGACATCTTCGGCGATCGGTTCGGGTTTCAACGAACCGTTCCTGGCCGCCTGGTAGCGCTTTTCGAGCTGATCGACCTTGAACTTCTCACCTTCTCGGTTCACCTCGTCGGCAACCTCGGCGAAGATGGCGCGTCGCTCTTGCTCGCTGAAGTCACGGAGTTGGGTCCAGTCGAGGGTCACCACTCGGGACTCGCGACGGCCGGCAAGGACCTTGCCGCCGGAGTCGTAGATGAGACCACGCGGTGCTTCGGTCACGATGGTGCGGGTTCGGTTCTCGGCGGCCTGGGCGGTGAACTGGGGGGCCTGCATGACCTGCAGGAAGTACAGACGGGTCATGAGGGTGGCGAGCAGCACCACCGCGATGATGCCAAGCAGACCGAGCCGTCGAGGAAGGAGGGCTTCGTTCATGCTCTCACTCCTGCGTTCGGCAGTGGGGAACGGTCGTTGTTGTCGACCATCCAGGCCGCTGTCCGGGTGAGCGGGTGGACCAGCACTGCGCCCACCAATCCAACGAGGGCCATACGTCCGAGCGTCGACCAACCAAATGGCATCGCACGGAGTCCGAAGACGACCCCGGCTCCCCAGGTTGCGGCCGTGACCAACACGACGATCGCCGCGCCCTGCACGGTGCGGAATGATGCTCCCGCCTGCAGAACGCGCAACCGGGCGAGAACGATCAGCCAGGCGGCAAGGCAGTAGACCAGAGCGGAGAATCCGAAGGGACCGAACTGCATCGTGTCGAGGAACAGGCCGGTGACGAACCCGAGGATGGCAGCATCGCTCGGGGTCGCAACGAACCCGATCGACACGATCAGGATCAGCGGAATGTCGACTCGAACCAGATCGAACGGCTGGTGCCGATCAAAGATCGACACCTGCAATACGACAGCGCCGATGATGATGGTCAACGCGTGGACCCAGCGGACTCGTGACTCGGTCATTCGGGCTCCGGAACCAGCAGCACGGTCACATACCCGAGATTGTCGAGATCAGCGCTGGGAGTGAGCGAGGTCGAGTCGCCGTCGACGGTGAGTCTGCCAACAGGAATTCCCCCGGGATAGCGGCTGCGGTCGAAGCCGCTGGTCTCGAAACGCGTCCCCGTTGTGACCAGGTCGACGGCTCCATCGACAAGATCGAGGACGAGATCCTGCCCGGTCCCCGCCCCCGACGTCACGCCGGTGGCGCGAGCGGATCTGGTCACCACACCGACCCGGAGTCGAGGATCGGTCAACAACTGCACCTGCGATCGGGTGCCCTCGACTGCGATCACTCGCCCGACGAGCCCCGACCCGGTGAGCACCGGCATGCCGATCTCGCATCCGTCGTTGCTCCCCCGGTTGATCTCGACGATCCGTTCGAGGTTGGTGTCGCGATCGGTCACGACTTTTGCCGCGATCCGAGGAACATCGCCGATGTAGTCGAGGTTCGTCGCTTCGAGCAGCTGCTTCAGCTCGACTTCGGCTGCCGGCAGCCGCTCCACTTGCCCTTCGAGGTCGGCGATGTCGCGGCGGAGGGCTGCATTCTCATCTTGGAGGTCGTCGTAATGCACCGCTCCGTTCCACGCACCCTCGATCGGACTCAGAACGAAACCAACGGCAGATCGCAGCGGTTGGGTCGCGGTGTAGGCGAGTTGGCGCACCCCATTGAACGCTCCGACCGTGCGGGCGTCGAGTGTCATCAGTGCCACCGCCGTGAGGACGAGGAGCACGACCACGTTGCGGGAGGGAATAGCAGGTCGAACCACTGGAATGCGTACGACTCCGGCTAGTCCTGGCCAGCGGAGTAGATGTTGCGCAATGTGTCGTATGCCTCGAGGTACTGACCCGATCCGATGGCGACCGCGTGCAGCGGTTGTTTCGCGATCTTGATTGGCATGCCGGTCTCGGCGTTGAGGCGAGTGTCGAGTCCGCGCAGCAGCGCGCCGCCGCCGGCCAGGGTGATGCCGTGTTCCATGATGTCGGCCGCCAGCTCCGGCGGCGTTTTGTCGAGGGTGACCTTGACGGCGTCGATGATGGAGCTGACCGGCTCGGCGAGTGCTTCACGAATTTCTTCGGTGGTGGTGACGATGGTCTTGGGTAGGCCACTCACGAGGTCGCGTCCGCGGACCTCGGCTTCGAATTCCTCGGGGAGGCGATCGGCGGAACCAAGATGGATCTTGATCTCCTCGGTCGTGCGCTCGCCAAGGGCAAGGCTGTATTCCTTCTTGATGTAGTTCATGATCGATTGGTCGAGTTCGTCGCCACCGATTCGCACCGACTGTGATGCAACGATGCCGCCGAGCGAGATCACGGCGACCTCGGTGGTTCCTCCCCCGACATCGACGATCATGTTGCCGGTGGGATCATGTACCGGCAGCCCGGCGCCGATGGCAGCAGCCATTGGTTCCTCGATGATGATCGCCTGGCGGGCTCCGGCGAACTCTGCCGCGTCTCGAACCGCCCGCTGTTCGACACCGGTGATGCCCGACGGAACGCAGATCACGATGCGAGGCTTGGCGACCCAGCGGCCCGGACTGACCTTCTGAATGAAATAGCGAAGCATTTCTTCGCAGATGTCGAAGTCGGCGATTACGCCGTCTTTCAGCGGCCGGATGGCCTGGATGTGGCTCGGGGTGCGCCCGATCATCCGTTTGGCGTCGTGGCCCACCGCCACCACCTCGCCCGTGGTGTCGTTCAGGGCAACCACGCTGGGTTCGTCGAGCCGTTCTTGGACTTGGGCTGCTGCTGCGTGGGTGCGTCGCCGATCCGAAGCGGCCATGGAGGCAACGACAGCATCTCGCAGTAGGTCGTGCTCGAAGACGAAGGTGCCGGCATGCTCAGCCGATTCGTGGATGATGGCGACCGATCGGCGCTCGTCGAGTTGCCACTTCCAGCCCAGCTCGCTTGCCACCTCGATCGCTT
>RCMY010002182.1_pt1 | contig 17803 bp, 16 predicted proteins | sample 2041341 | NCBI WGS metagenome assembly RCMY01 (sample SAMN09708234, study PRJNA481090) | Marine sediment metagenome, whole genome shotgun sequencing project. | reverse complement strand
TCAACATCGACGTGGTGCTGACGATGGCGGTGGCGATCAGCCTCGGCGGTGCCGTGTCGGCCAGTGGGCTCGCGGCGGAGATCGCATCGTTGCTCGGATCCGATGGTGTGCTGCGTGCCGGCGACGTCGGCCTGATCGCCGGGGTGATCATCATCACGATCGGACTCACCGAGTTGGTCACCAATACCGCCGCGGCGGCCCTGATGGTGCCGGTCGGTCTGTCAGCCGCTGCCGAGGTCGGGGCCGATCCGCGAGCGATCGCCATCGCCGTGCTGATCGGCGCATCGTGCTCGTTCCTGTCGCCGATCGGCTACCAGACGAACCTGATGGTGTACGGCCTCGGTGGCTACAAGTTCACGGACTTCGCCCGAGTGGGGTTCCCGCTGACGATCACCACCGTCATCACGGCGACGGCGATGTCGGCGATCGTCATGTCGTGACGTCAGCGACGGAGGCGCGAGCCCAGGCACCCGGTCGGTACAATCCCCGGAGGCCATGGCGTCAACGCGCTGGTCGTCCCTCGCTGATGAAAGGAACTGGAATGCGCGTCGTGTTGCTGGCTGGTGGCAAGGGCACTCGTCTGTCGGAGGAGACCTCGTATCGACCGAAGCCGATGGTCGAAATCGGTGGGGTGCCCATCCTCGTCCACATCATGCGATGGTACGCGGCGGCCGGCCACAACCACTTCGTGATCGCATGCGGCCACCTCGGCACGGTGATCAAGGAGTATTTCGCCAGCTATCGCAACCGACTGTCGGATTTCACGATCGATCTCGCGGACGGCTCGGTGGAATATCACAGCGGGGCTGACAGCGACTGGGTGGTGACCGTCGTCGACACGGGCGCAGACACGATGACCGGAGGCCGACTCGCCCGCTTGGCGGACCATGTCGGCGACGAGACGTTCATGATGACGTACGGCGACGGCCTCGGGAACGTCGATCTGCACGAACTCGTCGAGACGCATCGCCGATTCGGGCGGCTCGCCACGGTCACGGCGGTCAGGCCACCAGCGAGATTCGGTTCGCTCGTGTTCGACCATGACAACCAGGTCACGGCGTTTGCCGAGAAGGTCCAGGGCTCGGAGGCGTACATCAACGGCGGATTCTTCGTGCTGGAACCGGAAGTGATGCAGTATGTCGGCGACGACGCAATGCCATTCGAGCGCGATCCGCTCGAACGCCTCGCGGCGGAGGGTCAGCTGTCCTATCACCAGCACGACGGGTTCTGGCGACCGATGGACACTTTGCGCGACCGGAACGACCTGGAAGCGATCTGGGACCACGGGGATGCGCCATGGAAACCCTGAAGCGGTCATCCCAACCGGGTGGCGAACTCCGCGGGCGCACCGTGCTGCTCACCGGCCACACGGGCTTCAAGGGTGCGTGGTTGTCGCTCTGGCTCTCCGAACTCGGTGCTCGGGTCCACGGTGTGGCGTTGGCTCCGAACCCGGGCCAGCAGCCGCTGTACGACCTCGTCGACAGCATGGGGGCGTTCGAGTCGTCGCAGTATTTCGACATCTCGCAGAGCAGCGAGTTCGAGACGGCGTTGGCGGAGATCGGCCCCGACTTCGTGTTCCACCTCGCTGCGCAACCGCTCGTGCGTCAGTCGTACGAGGACCCGATCGAGACGTTCCGATCCAACGTGATGGGAACCGTCAGTGTGCTCGAGGCGGTGCGTCGACACGGCGCGGGTGGCGTCGTCTGCGTGACGAGCGACAAGTGTTACGAGAACGTCGAACAGATCTGGCCGTACCGTGAGACCGACCCGATGGGCGGTCACGACCCCTACTCGGCGTCGAAGGGATGTAGCGAACTCGTGGTCGCCAGCTACGCGCGTTCGTTCGCGTCGCCAGGTTCCGCGGTGATCGCATCAGCCAGGGCCGGCAACGTGATCGGCGGCGGTGATCTCGCAGCAGATCGTTTGGTGCCCGACTTCTTTCGTGCGATGGACTCCGAGTCGGAGTTGCTGATCCGCCGGCCACATTCGACGCGGCCGTGGCAGCACGTGCTCGAATCCCTCAGCGGATACTTGATGCTGGCCGATGCGATCTTGCTCAACGGGCCGACCGCATCCGGGGGCTGGAACTTCGGACCGGAGCCCAACGACGTGCGCACCGTGGAGGAGTTTTTGGGTGTGCTCTCCGAAGCCACCGGTGAGAGCGCGCCCGTCGTCCGTGTCGAGATCGACGGCCCCCACGAAGCGGCCCGGCTCGCCCTGGACGTGAGCAAGGCGCGACTCGAACTCGGATGGAGCGCAGTGCTCAGCCTCGAGGAGCGGGCAGCGATGACCGCGGAGTGGTACCTGGCTGAACCCGAGTCTCGATGCGGCATGATGCGAGATCAGATACAGACCGTCGCAACGAGACTCGCCCGGTGACGCGTCTCGCTCTGGTGACGGGTGGCACCGGTTACCTGGGTTCGGCCCTCACCGATCGACTGCTCGCCGAGGGTTCGACGCCAGTCCTCCTGGTGCGCTCGGACCCGCGTGATCGAGTCCCCGGCGTCGAGTACGTCAAGATCGAGGCTGCGGAATCCGACGCGAACCCATGGCGAGACGCCGAGTTCGACGCCGCCTTCCACCTGGCAGCTGCGCCGTTCAGCGCGCCCCTCGACGAGCAACTGCTCGCCACGCTCGGTATCGGCAGCCTGGTCCATCGCCTCGTGGCTGGTCAGGAGCGTCCGGCGACGGTCGTGTTCGCCGGTTCGTATTGGCAGGATGCGGTCGGCCCCCACGGGGCCGGCCCGCTCAACGAGTATGCGGCGGTCAAAGCGGCCTTTTCGTCATTGGCAGCGTTTCGAGCCGCTCACGACGGTGTTCCGCACGTCCTGCTGCACATCGGGGACGTGTTCGGGCCGGACGACCCGCGCCCCAAGTTCCTGCCCGAGGTGCTCGACGCGATCCGGCACGGGAGCCGTGTGGCGGCCACGAGCGGCGAGCAAATCGTCTCGTTCGTCCACCGTGACGACGTCGTGACGGCGCTCGTCATGGCCGCGTCGATGGTCATCGAGGAGCGCCCTCAGATGGTCGAGCACGCCGTGATGGGAGCACGAATCGAACCGCTTCGCGACGCGTTTCTCGATCTCGACGGTGTCGTGCCGGGAGGTCTCCCGATTGACTGGGGTGTTCGACAACAGCGGGGTCGCAGCGTCGAGCGTGTCAATGTCCCGCCCAGCTTGCCCGGGTGGAGACCCGATCACGGGCTGTCGGACTTCGTGCGTCAGGAGGTTGCATCGTGGGAGACAAAACGCGTGGACTGATCTCGGTGGTGGTGCCGTGCTACAACGAAGAGGCGAACATCGAGACGCTCTACCAGCGCGTCGAGCAGGTGTTCTCGACGTCGCTCTCGGAGTTCGACTGGGAACTGGTCATCACCGACAATCGCTCGACCGATCGAACCTTCGACATCATCACCGACCTTGCGGATCATGATCAGCGGGTTCGCGGGTACCGGTTCGCGCGCAACTTCGGGTATCAGCGATCGATCCTGGCCGGCCTGCTGATGGCCCGCGGCGATGCCGTCGTCCAGTTGGACGCCGATCTCCAGGATCCACCCGAACTGATCCCCGACATGGTCGAGCGTTGGGCATCGGGCGCTCGGGTGGTGTACGGCATTCGGGTCGAACGGCCGGGGGAGTCCCGGATGCTCACCGGAGCCCGGAAGGTCTTCTACCGATTGATCGACGCGCTGGCCGAGGACGAACTGCCCCACGACGCCGGCGACTTCCGTCTGATGGACCGTCGTGTGGTGGAGGTGCTCCGCAACACCCACGACGCAGATCCATACCTCCGCGGATCGATCGCAGCCATGGGGTTCCAGCAAGTCGGCGTGGAGTACTCACGTGACCCGCGCCTGCACGGAGAGTCAAAGTTCAAGTTCCGGCAGCTCTTCCGGCTCGCGTTCGACGGAATCCTCAATCACTCGACCCGCCCGCTGGCGATGGCCACGGCGGTCGCGCTCGTGGTCTTCGTCGCCAGCCTGCTCGGAATCTTGGGCTATACGGTCGCGCGCCTCGTCTTCGACGCCGATTGGCCCGCCGGCTTCGCCACGATCGTCCTGATCCAGCTGTTCGGGATCGCGCTCAACGCACTGTTCGTCGGGATTCTGGGTTCGTACGTGGGGCGGATCTTCCGGCAGGTCAAGAACGGGCCTTTGGTGATCGTCGACCGATCCGCCGGAGCCGATTCCAGCTTTGCCATCGTCTCGCAGGGAACGATGCAGCAGGTGGAAGTTCAGTCGAGAAGTTGGAGCGACACCGTCGCCGAGGAGGAACCCCATGCTGAGTCCTGACCGCGAGGCCATCGTCAATGCGGCGCGCCAGTTCGTCGACCGACAGGTGACGCCCGACTTCGTGGCCGGAGAGACCTACATCCCCGCGTCCGGCAAGGTTGTCGACGGCGACGACTGCGCGGCGATGGTCGATGCGAGCCTCGACATGTGGCTGACTGCGGGTCGGTACTCGAACGAATGCGAACGCATGCTTGCCAAGCGGTGGGGTGTGAAGCAGTGCCGGCTGACGACGAGCGGTTCGTCGGCGAACTTGCTCGCCTTCGCGGCGATGACTGCGCCCGATTCGCCGCGGGTCATTGCGCCCGGGTCTGAAGTTCTGACGGTTGCGGCGGGTTTCCCCACCACGGTGAATCCGATCGTGCAACACGGCTGCATCCCGGTGTTCGTCGACGTGGATCTCGAGACCCACAACGTCGACGTCGACCATCTGGAGGCTGCGATCACCGACCGGACGAGTGCCGTCATGATCGCCCACGCGCTCGGGAACCCGTTCGACGCCGTGCGCGTCCGTGAGCTCTGCGACCGGCACGATCTGATCCTGATCGAGGACTGCTGCGACGCGTTCGGCGCCCAGATCGGTGGCAAACAGGTGGGACAGTTCGGAGAGGTCTCGACGCTGAGCTTCTATCCGGCGCATCACATCACGATGGGCGAGGGTGGTGCCGTCTTCACCGACGATCGCCAGATCGCCAAGGTGATCGAGTCATTCCGTGACTGGGGCCGCGACTGCTACTGCCCTCCTGGTCGCGACAACACCTGCAAGAAGCGGTTCGACTGGGAGTGGGATTCGCTCCCCGACGGGTACGACCACAAGTACGTGTACAGCCGCGTCGGTTACAACCTGAAGGTCACCGATATGCAGGCCGCCATCGGTCTGTCGCAGCTCAAAAAGGTCGACCGGTTCATCGAAGCGCGTCGTACCAACCACGCCCGGTTGACCGAACTGTTGACCGAAGCCGGTCTCGACGAAGTGTTCCATCTGCCGGTGGCGACGCCAGGTTCGAATCCGAGCTGGTTCGGATATCTCGCCACGTTGCGCGACGGGTGCGGACTGTCACGCTCGGACCTGACTCGCGAACTCGAAGCTCGCAAGGTCGGGACCCGATTGCTCTTCGCCGGGAACCTGACTCGTCAGCCGGCGTATCGGGATGTCGAGTATCGAGTGCACGGCGACCTCACCGTCACCGACAAGATCATGCGCGACTCGTTCTGGGTCGGCGTGTGGCCCGGCCTCGACGACCGCCACCTCCAGTACATGGTCTCCGTGTTGGGCGAAGTCGTGGGTGCGACGCGTTGACGGACGATTTGCTCGAGATCGAGCATTCTGAACGGCGAGCCGTTCGCGATCGGGTCGCGCTCAGCCTCGGGGTCTTCCCGCGGTCGCTCGGTCTGGCGCTCGTGTTCACCGCGGTGACCCGTCTCGCCGTTTACCTGCGTTTCATGCGCTACGTCGAGCTCAGCGGCGACGAGCGGTTCTATTGGCGGACATCGAAGAACATCATCGATCTGGTCGGCTTCGGCGAGACCTCTCGAGGCGATGCGCTCGACGAGATCATCGGCCGTGGGTGGTTCATGCCTGGGATATCGGCACTGCTCACGCCGGTTCGGTTGTTCTCGGACGACATTGCGATGGGCAGGCTGTGGATGGGCCTTCTCAACTTGGTGATGTTCGTGGTCGTCGTCCACATCCTCGCCCATCATTTCGGGATCCGGGCCGCCTGGTGCTTCTGGGCGATCGGCACCTTCATGCCGACGATCGTGCTGTTCTCGTTCTCGCTGTGGGGTGACATCACGGGAAGCTTCATGGTCGTCCTGTTGACGTTTGCCGCCGTCTCCGAGGCCAGGAGGGGCTTTGCATGGCGCAGTTCGTGGCGGTGGGTCGCGATCGGCTTCGGGCTCGGGGTCCTCACGTACGTACGCCCGAGCATGCTGATCGTCAGTGGTGTCCTGGTCGCGGCGATCGTGCTGGTCAACGTTGATCGTGATTGGCGCGGGGTGTGGAGTGCGACGTGGCGTCCGACCCTCGTCATGGCACTGACGTCGATCATCATGATTGCGCCGTGGTCGGCGTTGCTGTCGTCTGACAAGGGCGGTCCGTATCTGACGACGACCAGCATCGAACTCGGGCAGATCGTCGGCTTCGGTGACCCCGAAGACGTCGCGGAGGTCGTCGGGGATGCGAACCAGTGGACGGCGTGGGACGATTTCATCCAGGAGACGGCGCGGCGAGAAGACATCTCCTACGCGGAGGCCATGAGTCGCGAACGGTCACGAATCCTGTCGTCGGTGTCGACGAGGGAGTACGTGCAGCGGATCGGGACGAACTTCGATTCGATGCTGCTCCACCCGACGGGCTTCATCAACCGGTTCTATCGGAACTACACCGGCCCGACCGACGGCGAGATCATCGAGCCGATCGGCACGAGAGGGATGGTCGGCACGGTGCAGGTCGTGTTCTGGATCGCGTTGCTGGGGCTCATGTTCGTCGACTTGCTGATCCCCAGACGGATCACGACGGCGGCGGTCTGGGAACACATCGTCCTGCAGTTGACACTGCTCTCACTGCTGGTCCAACCATTCATCCACGCCGCGCACCCGAGACATCACATGGCGATGCTCGTCGTGCTCGCCGTGATTGCTTCGGTGCGGTTGTTCGGCGATGGTTCGCGCTGGCCCCTGCCGCAGCCGGCAGGTGGAGTCATCGTTTTGGTTGATCATGCGGTCTTGGCGGGGACGAGGAGACTCTTCGTCCTCGAGATCGGGATCGCGGTGATCGTCGCTTTCACCGGCTTGGCCATCCTCGTCGTCTGAACCGGAATGCCGCCGGATCGCCGGCGCCCGGACTCAGTGCGCGGAGACGCTCCAGAAGGTCGCCATGTCGCTGAACTCATAGACGCCGGCCCGGTCGGTGAGGAGTGTCGCTTGCGTTCCTCCGGGCTCGGGGCTCGACCCTTCCCAGACAGTTGGGCACTGGGCGCGCGTTCGATCGATGTGTTCGTCGTCGACGAGGTAACCCAGCGTCATGTGGGGCCGCCATGGCGTGACGAGCTGAGCGCCGGTGATCGACCCGAGTCGCTCGAGCAGGCGCAGTCGCTGTGTCCGAACGTCGTCGAGGCCCGCGTTCGTGCGGACCGTGACCACGACGGCGTGCCCTCGGATCTCGAGTGCGACGGGCCTCCAGTGGATGGGACGTTCCGCCGCACGACGAAGCGCGTCGATCTCCTCGCCGACGACCGTCGTGGCGACGAGTGGATCGAGCAGCTGCCGCGAATCCGGAGCGAGGTGCTTTCGCATGCCGGCGTTGATGCCGTCACAGAGCGTGATGTGGAACGACTCCTGGGGGAGTCTGGCGAACGTCTCACCCGTCACTGCGGCGAAGGCGTCGGCAAGCCGGTCGAGCCGTCGAGCGAATGCCAGCTCGGCTGCGCCCGTTCCACCCAGTCCGATACCTGCTTCGTATTCGAGGAGCACGCTCCATCCGGTGAACGGTGCCCATGTGGGCGTCGCGTCAATGACCTTGGACGAGCGTTTCACCGACGCTGCCGCCCGTCGGCGGTCGAAGGCAATCGGGCGGTGCTCACCGCTCGAACCGGCTCTTCACGGGGAAGTAGGATTCGAGGAAGTCGGCGACGAGGCGGGCCTTGCGAACTTGGTCGTTGAACTCGAGATCGGAATCGTTGAGGCAGAACGTGTCGAAGTCGCGTGACGCCAGCAGCCGGTCGAGTCGAGCCTCGAGGTTCGATTGCCCGAGATCCACGTAGCGAGCTTCGATGCGCGCCGGGATCGATCGCTTCGTCACGTATCCGACGTGATGGTGGAGCGATGAGGCCACCGCGAGATCGCTGGGGTGACGGAACCGGCTCCGAGCGGTCCGCTCGATCTCTTCGGAGAACAACGAATCGATTTCGCTGTTGACGGATCGCAGTTGTGGATACGGAGCGTGCTTGAATTTGCGGGTCGGGGTGACGCGAAACAGATCTTCGATGAGGCGGCGACCGTTCATGGCGGCCGCGTCGACGGGCTTCTCGTCGAGCGATGGTTCACCGATCGGGATCAGTGCTCTGGAGAGGAACTGGTGGGCGAGCCCGTTGGCGGCGAAGAACAAGTTGGGCAGGACACGACGACCGAAGAAGAAGTCGTCGTTGAGGTAGAGGTAGTGCTCGGCCAGCCCGGGAATGTGGTGGAGCCGAGACTCGATTGCGTGTGAGTTGAAGGTCGGGAGGGCACCAGTGTCCTCGAAGATCTCGGAGTGATCGATGACGTGGAGGCCGTCGGCGTCGACGTCGAGCCAGTCTGGCCGCTGTTGATCGGTGACGATGTAGACGTTCCGAACGAAATCCGCGTACCGCTCGACGGATCGCAACGAGTACAGCAGCTCGTCTCGCGAGGCGAATCTGGCGGCGCTGGCAGCTTCCGGGTGTCGCTGACTGGCGTCGCCCCCGGTGGCCTCGGCGCGCCGCCGCAACCAGGCGGGGTCGTCGCCGTCGACCCAGGTGTACACCAGGTCGATCGGAAACTCGGGTTTCGAGATCAGCGGGTGTTCGGTCGTCGCTGCCCCGAACTCGGTGAATGGCAGTGCCGTAGTGAGCTCGTTCCACCGCGCCGACCGGATCATCCCGTCCTCATCGTCGGTCCAGAACTCGATCTCGCATCCGTGGAGGTCACCGAACGCGTCGCTGCCGTCGGGAAGCGCGAGGTACTCGAAGACCCGCCACACTGTCACCTCGCTCGCGATCCGCTCGACCTGCTGCAGTCTCAACCGGTCGAGACGGAAGATCTGCTCGCGTTTCGCGAGCCCCGACTGATCGAGGAACACATGCACGGTGACGTCGATCTCCGACAAGGCCTGCAGCAGCGCTGAGCGTGCGCTGTCGGGGACCGCCAGACGGTAACGATTGGGCGAGTCGAGCGGTAGCTGCTGATACCGGACGCCGGAGCGTTCGATTGCTTCCAATGCGAGCGCACGGTTGGAGGCCATCGCATCGACCACTCGGTGATGCTCCCGGCGACGCCCGACGCCTCCTCGGAGCTGACCGGGTCGACCGGTGAGCGACCCGACGATCTCCGAGCGCTCGGATTCGAGTCCTTGAATGGTCGCCGCTAGCGAACGGCGAACCGATCGCTCTTGGGCGAAGTTACGGCGACGATTCCAACGTTGCCTCAGCTCGAGCGCGCGATCCAGATGTCCGGCACGGTCGAGGAGTTGCACGGCGTGGGAACGGAGCTGCTTGCGGAGGCGTCGAATCATGAAAGAGCCTGGTCGTAGGGTGGCGGCTGCTCCGGCACGCTATCGGGGTGAATCGCGGTGGTGCGGACCGCCTCGATGATCTGCTGGGCCCGGCCCGGTAGATTCTAGTAAATGTCAGTGGTTCTTCATGTAGGAGCGCACAAGACCGGCACGTCGCTCATCCAGAAATACTTCCGGGACCGGATCGAGGATTTCGATCCCGCCGCCGTCGTCGCGGTCTCACGAAGCGATACGAACCGGCTGATCGGATGGGGAGAGATCGTTCAGAAGCGTCCGCTGCGGCTGCGCCGCCGCGTGGCGGCCGAACTGCAGAAGGGAACCGACGTCGTCCTCGTCTCCCACGAGAACGCCCTCGGTCAGCCGATGGTTCCGGGGCAGCCCGGCCTGTACCCCAATGCTTCTGCCGCGGCGAATGCGCTCGCTGCCTCGACGGACGGATTCGACGTGTCAGTCGTCTTCTACGTCCGTCCCGTCGCCGACTTCGTCGAATCGTATTACCTGCAGACCATTCACGAGGGTGCGTGGCACTCGTTCGACGATTGGTACGCCGGCCTCGAGCCGTCGACGCTGTCCTGGACGCCCGTCGTCGAGGCGCTCGACAGAGCGTTCGGCGCTGACCGCACGTTGATCGGTGACTTCAACGAGGTGAAAGCCGGTCAAAACGAGTTCCTCGAACGATTCATGCGGCGAACCGGCATCCGGCCGCCATCTCGGGTTCGGTACAAGCCGCGCCGGAACGCAAGCATCTCGGCGACGGGTCTCGAGATCGCCCGGAACGTCAACCCGCACCTCGAGAACAAGCAGCAGCGGGTTGCCACCCGGAAGTTCCTTCAGGAACACTTCTCCAACATCGGCGGCGAGCGAGCCCGACCCATGCCCGCCGAAGTCCGCGCTGATCTCGAACGTCGCTACGGAGCGGAGTACGAACAGCTCGCGGATCGCGCGCGCTCGAACGTGGTCTCCTCGTCCGGCAGGAAGTGACCGCCGCTTCGCGGCGTACGGCCCACCAAGCATGTTCACTCATGCTCGATCTCCGACGTTCGAAGCGAGCCACCGCGTGAGTCAGTCGTCGTCTTGGTCGTCGTCCGAACCGTCATCGCCGTCCGACTGCGACTCCCTGTACGCAGCCAAAACGCTGTCGGTTTCTCCGTCCATCACGATTTGGCCGTCCTCGAGCCAGATCGTCCTCGAACAGGTCTTGCGGATCTCGCCGAGGTTGTGGGTGACCATGACGACCGTGCTGGCATCCTCGCGGAGGTCGCGGACTCGTCGAAGACTCTTGGAGCGGAAGCGGCGGTCACCGACGGCAAGGGCCTCGTCGATGAGCAGGATCGGCGGTTTGAGCATGGTGGCGATCGAAAACGACAGCCGGGCGCGCATGCCCGATGAATACGTCTGCATCGGACGGTGGATGGCACCGTTCAGACCGGAGAAGTCGATCACCGATGCCAGCTGATCGTCGATCTCCTGGGACGTCATCCCCATGGCGAGCCCGCCGAGGATGATGTTGCGTCGACCGGACAGTTGTGGATCGAGCGCGGCGTTGACGGCGAGGAGCTGAGCACGTCCGCGTGTGAGCACGCGACCTGATGCGATCTTCTGCACGCCGGCCAAGCACCTCAGCAGCGTGGACTTGCCAGAGCCATTCGGCCCGACGAGACCAACCGACTCGCCGACACCGATCGTCAGCGAGACACCGCGCAGCGCGTGGACCTCGCTGGCGAGACGGGAGCGGAAACCTCGCCGGAAGAGCTCTGCCGCGCTGAGCTGACGCTCTTCGAACACTCGGTAGCGCACATGGATGTCGTCGACCACGATGCTGGTGTTCGCCATGGCCTCGTCGGGTTCCGACGTGATCGCGAGATCACGGTGTTCGGATCGGACTTCACTCACCATAGGAATCCTCGCCGGCTCGGAACCAGACGAACCCGCCGAACAGGACGACAACGGTCCACACACCGGCCGACGCCATGATCGAAGGGCTGAGATCGCCACCGAGTACGAAAGAGCGGTTGATCTCGATGAAGCAGTAGAGCGGGTTCGCCTCGAACAGCAGACGGTATTTGGGCTGCGCCACGTACGACTCGACATTGAACAGGACGCCGGATGCGTAGAAACCGAGGCGGAAAAGGAACGGCAGCAGTTGTTGGATGTCGACAATGCGGTTCGCCGCGCGTGCAGCGATCATCGACAGGCCGAAGTTGAACAACGTCAAGACGAGCAGCGACGGCACGACGAGTAGCCAGGTCAACCGGAAGGGTTCGCCCGTGGCCAATGCGACGATGAACATCACCCCGAAGGTCGGCAGCGCCGCCAGAGCCTCCACCGCCGTCGCCGTCATCGGGAGCAGCACCCGCGGGAACGAGATGATCGTGATGAGTCCTCGGTTCTTCCGAATCGAGCGCGCCCCGGCCATCGTGGCGCGCTGTGAGAACTGATATGTGAAGATTCCGATGCTGAGGAACGCAACGAAATTGTCGACGCCGCGGTTGGTGTCCAGGACGACACCGAAAATGAGCCAGAACACGCCGATCTGGAGGGTTGGATTCAAGAGGTGCCACAGATTGCCGAGCACCGAGTTCATCTGCCGACTCCGCATCTCGGATGCGGCGACGTAGCCGACGTAGCGCCGTCGATGGTAGGCGTCGCGCAGGTATGGCCCGAGGCGCGCGGTTTCGCGAGCGTCGCGTAGCGGGAGCAGCACGGCGGGTTCAGTGGCGGGAGAGTCGGAGTACGTCAACGCCCGAATGCTACCGACCACGGCCGATGGCTGGTCGGACGCACCGGCGTACAGTACATCCGATGGATTCTGCCGCCGGGGAAACCCGACCGACATCGACGTGGATCGTGTTGACACTTGGCGATCGGGAGGCCGAACTGACCCGGGCGATTGCGTCGATCGAACACTGTGACGGCTCCGCACGAATCCTCGTCGTCTACAACGGGGTCGAACCTCGCGGTCGAGGGTTCGACGCCGACCTGATCGTGACGCCGACGAATCTGGGTATCCCAGCGGCAAGGGCACTCGCGGCGAGTCGAGCCGACACCGATATCATCGTGTTCCTCGACGACGACGCCGTCGCTGGTGATCAAGTCGGTGAGGGTGTCCGAGCGGCATTCGAGGCCGACCCGACGTGTGGGGCGGTGGCCCTCCGACTGGTCGACGAAAACGGAGCAACGGCTCGACGCCATGTGCCCCGGTTCGGTGGTCGTGGGGCCGAGCGCGGTGGCGATGTCGCACTCTTCCTCGGTGGGGCATGCGCTTTTCGGCGCTCGGCGTACGAGGACGCCGGGGGCTACTGGGGCGACCTGTTCTACGGCCACGAAGAGGTCGAACTCGCCTGGCGCCTGATCGATCGTGGATGGACGATCCGGTACCTCCCTGACTCCACCGTGTTCCATCCGCGCACCGTGATCGGACGACACACCGAAGGATGGAGAATGACGGGCCGGAACCGCGTCATGATCGCCCGCCGCACGCTGCCCTGGCCGGTGGCGTGGGTACACACGGTCGGTTGGCTCGTGCTCGGAACGACCCGGGCACCGGGGCTGGCCAATCGACGTGCGTACCTGCGAGGGTGGTTGTCGGGTTGGACATTCCCGGTCGATCGTCACCCGATCCGGTGGCGTACGGTGTGGCAGTTGGCTCGTCTCCGCCGCCCCCCGATCCTGTGACAACCACTGCCGTTAGCATCGTCCGAATGCGCTCATCCCTTCGACGAGTCGGTGACCTCGCTCGCCGGTATCGCGTGGATCGGCGACTGCCGCCTCCGGTCCGCGACGTGTATCAACGTGCCGTTCGAGCACGGCGTCATGACGCCATCGCATCTCGTCGCGCTGCAGCACGCTCGGTACTCGGGCTCGACGAACCCGGTCCGTCCGATGACATCGCACGACTCGACGATCGATTGGTGCTCACCGCCGGCCCGCTCGACGCATCGATCCGCGATCTGGCACTGGATGTCGCCGAGACCGTCGTTGCCGTGCTGGTAGATGCCGGGCTGAAGCCCTTCGTCGTCGACCGTGATGGCGATCGCCTCGTGCTCGGATTGCAGTTGTCCGAGCGTGAACGCGCACTCGCCGCAGTCAGCCGGACGAGCAACCCGGGTTGGTTCCTGCGCTGGATTGGGGGTTCGTCTGGCGGCATCGTTGCGCTCGGCGACACTGCGGCTCACCGAGCCGTCGGACGAGCACGGTCGTGGACCATCATGCGCTCGCACCGGGTCGGCGATCTGGCGACCGGGACCGAGGCAGGGGTGGTGGTCACGTTCTGGACGTTGGGAACGTCCGGTCGGCTCGAACTCGTCGGAACACGTGGCCACGAGCGATTCGACATCGAGAGCCCCTCGACGATCGAACGCATCGATGGTCGATCGTTCCCGGGGCGCGCGGCATTTCCGATCGCGACGAGCCTCGAGCGGTTCGACGAAGACGTCGACGTGGTCTACACCTGGGTCGACGGTGCCGACCCGGACTGGCTCGAGTCGTTCCGGACGACAGCGAATGCGTGTGGACGGTCGCTGGACGACGAAGCGCTCGACCCGGCTCGATATCGAAACCGCGAGGAGCTTCGTTACTCGCTCCGATCCCTGTGGATGTACTGCGGGTGGGCCCGGCACATCTGGATCGTGACCGCAGGGCAGCGACCTGAATGGTTGATCGACCATCCGCGGATCACTGTGGTCGACCATGAGGACGTTGTGCCGGCGGACGGTCTCCCGACGTTCAACTCCCATGCGATCGAGGCTTCGCTCCACCGCATCCCCGGTCTGGCGGAACATGTCATCTACTTCAACGACGACATGTTGGTTGCTCGGCCCCTTCGACCAGAGACGTTCTTTCATTCCAACGGCCTCCCGAAGGTGTTCCAGAGCGGAGCGCGCGTTCCGGCAGTCGAGACCGAGAGCACCCAGGCGGTGGATACTGCGGCGATTCGCGGCCGCGAACTCCTCGCCGAACGATTCGGGCGAGTGGTCGAGTCGAAACCACTGCACAGCCCCTACCCCTTGTTGAAGTCGGTGATGGCCGAGGTCGAGCGGGAGTTCTCCGCTGTCGTTGACGCCACGCGACGCAGCAGGTTCCGTTCGCCTGCAGATCTGAGCACGGCAGCGTCGTTCTCACAGCATTATGCGCTCGCCACGGGACGGGCGACGCTCGGGTCCATCGCTCACGAATATGTCCACGTCGAGTCGGCCCGCCTTCGACGACATCTCGACGCCGTTCGTCTCGGACGCGATGTGGACACCTGCTGCATCAACGAAACAGGCGCCCACGTTTCTGATGCCGCTCGCCGAGTGGAGGAGATCCACCGGTTCTTCGAAGCCATGTATCCGGTCCCTGCTCCGTGGGAGGCGACGGGGGGATGATGCCGAGTCTGCAGGATCTGACCCGGCGCGGGTGGCGCGCCAGGGCCGACGCCGAACGTCGACTTCGCCGGAGTGGTTCCGCTGTCGAAGCGCTCCGGGTCTTTGGCGACCCGAAGCGGTCTGACCTGTCGGCGTGGCTCGAGACCACGTCGACCGCGTTCGATCGCTACCGGTCCAACTGCGCGCCGATCTCCGGGAGGGCAGCCGTGATCTGTGTGTCGCAGCGGCCATCGTTGATCGGGGCCGTCGTGGCCAACGTCGCCCGTCAAACGGACGTCGACATCGAGTTCGTCTTCGTGATGAATCACACCGGATTCGAGGACGTCGATGTCCAGCGACATCTCGCGAAGTTGTCGTCGGTGACCACCATCGACATGTCGGCCACCGCAACGCTCGGCGCCTGTCTGAACGCCGGGCTGGCCGCGACCGGTGAGCGTTTCGCTGCAAAGTTCGACGACGACGACTGGTACGGATCTCGCTATCTGGTCGACGCACTCCGAGCCCATGGTTACGCAGGCGCCGGTGTGGTCGGCAAGCACACGTACTACGCAGACGTCGGAACATCGGCCGACCGCTACCTGCGGTTCCCGGGACACGAGTTCTCGTACTCGTCCACCTTGGCCGGCGGCACGCTCGTCATCGATCGTGAGCGGGTCGGCGGTCTGTCGTTCGACGATGTCTCGATCGGCGAAGATCGCAGGTTCATCCAGTCCTGTCATCGTCGCGGCATCTCGACGTTCTCTGCTGACCGGTTCGGATTCGTTCAGCGGCGAAGTGGTGACAACACCTGGAACATCTCGGATGACGACTTTCTGCGCGGGTGCATCACCATCGACGCAGCGAGCGGTCGGCACGATGTCGACCGCTGAGCGACCGACACCGTCGAGAGGAGCCTCATGACCTATCGGATTCCACTCCCGGAGGGTGGGCGCTCGTCGACGCTCGACATCATCGAGCCCAACACGACGGCCACGCAGCGGTTCATCCGGCGCGAAGGCCTCGGAGCGTACGAACCTCCGACGGCTGCTGCGATGTTGGCGCTCTGTGAGACCTACGACCGGGGCTTCGTCGTCTTCGATGTGGGAGCCAACATGGGCCTCTACGGCCAACTCGCGGCGAGCATGTTCTCCCCGTCGATCGTGCACTCGTTCGAACCGGCGCCGGCGAGCGCCGAGGTCGCCCAACGGATCAGCCATGGCAACGGCCTCGCCATCACCGTGCACGAGGTCGCAGTCTCCGATGAGGTCGGTCACGCCGCGCTGCATCTGTCTCCGGTGTCCGACGCGTCGAACTCGCTGGTCGAGGGCTTCCGTGTGACCGACGATCGGATCGACGTTCGAACGGTGACGATCGACTCGGTGGTGCAGGAGACCGGAGACCCTCCCGACATCATCAAGATCGACGTCGAGACCCATGAACGGGCCGTCTTGGACGGCGCTCGGATGACGATCGAGAACCACCGTCCATCGCTGATCATCGAGGTGCTCCGCCGGAAGGGTCACGACCATGGCGAGGAGATCAACGCATTCTTCGCCGGGCTGGGCTATCGCTGTTTCGAGCTGTCGGCAGAACCGGACTGGGAGCCGCACGCCGGAGTCCGTGGGAGTGGAACCACAGATCGCGACTGGTTGGTGGTCCCCGACGACCTCCCCATCGGGTTCCCCGAGCGTTGGGTCGTCTGGCGCGACCGGTTGTCAGCCTGCACGGCCGAACGGAATCCCCGTCCGCCGATCGGGGAGAGCGTCAAGGCAGCGTTCCGGCGGGGTGGATGGCGCGAGGTAGTCGCTACCGCGGATCGCTATCGAAGAAGTCGGCGCCGGAGTTGATCGACCGGCCACGCAGCCATGCCTACGACCCACGCGGTGTGCATCGTGGTCAGCACGAGCGGTGTCATCAGCCGAGATCCTGACCGCAACGTCGTCATGACTGCAGCGATGTAGCCCAGTGGAACGAGTACGGCAGGCCGCCAGCGGACACTCATGGCCCCACCGAGCAGAGCGGCTCCGATCGCCAGCGGAGGAATGAGCTGACGCGGTCGCACTGATTCGGGATGTAGGCGCAGGACCTCGGCCTTCCACCACCCATACTCGTAGTACTGCTGTGCGAGCGCACCCCAAGTTCCACGAGGGCGGTAGTTCACCGCCAGCTCTGGATCGAACCACACGATGCCACCAGCAGCTCGCAGTCGGATGTTCAACTCGTAGTCCTGGTTCCGGATCAGCGATTCGTCGAACCAGCCCACCTCGTCACCGGCGGAGCGGTCGAAGACGCCGAGGTACACAGTGTCGACCGGACCCTCGGCGCCCCCAACCCGGTACGTCGCTCCACCGGTCCCCATCCACGACGTCGTGGCGGCGGCGACCGCCGCTTCGTACGGCGATTCGGGTCGTGGCACCTGGAGTCCGCCGACGTTGACCGCACCGGTGCGGCACATTGTCTCGACGGCGCGGCGGATGTATCCAGGCGACAGCTCGGCGTGTCCGTCAACACGTACCACGATCGACCCGGTAGTGCCGCGAACGGCCGCATTCAAGCCAGCCGGCGTGGTGCCGGCGGGGTTCTCGACGACACTCAAGCGGTCGTTCGTGGCCGCGAGGCGGGCGGCCACGTCGGCGGTGTCGTCGTCGGACGGAGCCACGGCGAGACAGACGTCGAACGGCTCGGGGTACGCCTGGTCGAGGATCGAGTCGATCGCACGCTCGAGATCGGCGCCCTCGTTTCGGACCGGCACGACGACCGAGACCGATGGCCAGCCGTCACGCTTCAGATCGCGTCCGAAACACGACGCCCGTCGTGCGGGCGCAGACTTAGACACGGCGGCTGAGCACGACCCAGACGGTGCGCAGCAGGATCTGGATGTCGAGCACGATCGACCAGTTGACGAGGTACTGGAGGTCG
>RCMY010002181.1_pt1 | contig 17820 bp, 17 predicted proteins | sample 2041341 | NCBI WGS metagenome assembly RCMY01 (sample SAMN09708234, study PRJNA481090) | Marine sediment metagenome, whole genome shotgun sequencing project. | reverse complement strand
GCGCTCGCCGACCTCGAGGAGCTCGACGATCCGACTCGGTTCGTCGACCTGGCCGAATTCCAGCTTGGCAACGATCCCGGTGCGGCAAACTTCACCGCCCATGTGAATTGTCTCGACAGCTGGGCTCTGCAACCGTCGATCGATCGAGAGGTCCGACAGCAGTCCGACGCCGAATTTTTCGAGCTCGAAGACCAGTTGAACGCCGAATACCCCCTTCTGGCCGCGATCGAGAGCGAAGGGACGCCCATCTGTGGGTTCTACGACCTGCTCATACCGGCACCACTCGCCGTGCCCTTCGATGGTGGCGGAGTGCCGATCCTCGTAATCGGCAACACGTCGGATCCAGTCACCTCGTTCGGCGAGTCTCAGGAGCTGGCTCGCGACGTTCTGGCCAATGGCATTCTCGTGGAAGTCGATCACCCCGACCACACGGTGTATCCAGCGAACGACTGTGTGAACGAGTTGGTCCACGACGTTCTCCTGGATCTGCAATTCCCTGATGACGGCGCGACGTGTGCCCGCTCGGACAACGAGATGAACGAGATTCTCTTCGAGGTGTGTCTGTCGGTCGTTCCCGACCAGAACCCCGAACTATCGTCGGCTGCGATCGATCTCGTGTGCGAGAAGTTTGTGGACGAGGCGATTTCACGCCTCGGTATCGAGGTGGTCGAGGCTGGGTTGTTGACCGATGATGAAGAGGCGGGCGCGGCTCTTCTCGAGGTCTTGCTCGACACGATTGCTTCGATCGAGAACGGCTAACGCGTCATGGGGCCGTGATATTCGTTCTCGTTGGCGCGCACTTGGTGGGCGCGGCCACCAGACTGGGTTGATGGCGACCCTCCAGGAGCTTCTGTCCGAAGAACGAACGCTGCTTGTCGACGGCGCCATGGGCACCGAGTTGTTCGCCCGTGGACTGACCGCCGGTGATCCGCCCGAAGCATGGAATATCGACATGCCAGAGGAGATCACTTCGGTGCACGCTGGGTACATCGACGCGGGGTCCGACATCATCCTCGCGAATTCTTTCGGAGGCACGGCATTTCGGCTGAAGCTGCACCGACTCGATGATCGAGTGGTCGAGCTGAATTCCGCTGCCGCAAACGTGGCACGGGTCGCGGCGGACAACACCGACCGCACGGTGTTGGTCGCAGGATCGATGGGTCCGTCTGGTGAACTGATGGAGCCAATGGGGACCATGACCCCCGAGACATGCGCAACGGCGTTCGCTGCGCAGGCGGAGGGTCTCACAAGCGGTGGTGCCGACCTGCTCTGGATCGAAACGATGTCGAGCCTCGACGAGTTGGAGGCTGCGGTCGTCGGTGCCCGCCGAACCTCCGACCTTCCCATCGCCGCAACGATGAGCTTCGACACGGTCGGACGCACCATGATGGGCGTGACCGGCATGGATGCCGCTCATCGGATGACCGAACTCGGCCTCGCCGCCATCGGAGCGAACTGCGGCAACAACATTGCCGAAACCGAAGCGGCGGTACTACAAATCCTGAGCGGCGCAGGCTCGACCCCCGTGATCGTGAAGTCGAACGCTGGCGTGCCAGAGTTTCGGGGCGATGCGTTGGTCTACAGCGGGTCGCCCGCCGTCATGGGCGCGCACGTGCAGCGGATGATGGAGGCCGGTGTGTCGATCATCGGCGGGTGTTGTGGCACGTCGACGGAGCACTTGGCCTTCATGCGTCAGGTCATGGACGGAGAGGTCGAGGCGCCCGAGATCGACGCACCTGGGCCCACCCGTCCAGATGATGATCCCGATGGTGGCTCGGATCGTCCGGTGCGCCGTCCACGGCGCAGACGCCCGGCTGCCTAGTTCAGCACCGCCAAACGGTGGATCGCCTCGTCGAGTACGGCGTCCTTCTTGCAAAAGGCGAAACGGATGAGTCGTCGGCCTGCAGCCTTCGTCTCGTAGAAAACCTCACTCGGGACGGCGACGACACCCGCTGCCTCGGGGAGCGCAAGGCAGAAGTCGATGCTTGTGTCCGGCAGCCCGCTGCGTCGCGCCAGGTGGGTGATGTCAGCGGTGAGGAAATACGTCCCTTCGGTGTGATGGACGTCGAAGCCGACCCCCGCCAGACCCGCTTCCAGACGGTCTCGTTTTGCGAGCAGGTCGGTCCGAATTCCATCGAAGTACGCGTCACCGAGCCGCAGCCCGATCTCGACGGCCGGTTGGAGTGGTGCTGCATTGACGAATGTGAGGAACTGTTTGGCCACCATCACCGCGTCACGGAGCGGCTCGGGCGCAGTCAACCAGCCGACCTTCCATCCGGTGAAAGAAAAGGTCTTTCCGGCTGAACCAATGCTGATGGTTCGCTCGCGCATGCCAGGCAAGGAGGCGATCGGGATGTGCTCGCCATCGAACACCATGTGTTCGTACACCTCGTCGCTGACGACGACGAGATCGTGTTCGATCGCAACCTGGGCAACGCTCTCGAGCTCGGTGCGGGTGAACACCTTGCCCGTTGGGTTGTGTGGTGTGTTCAACAGAATGGCTCGAGTTTTCGAACCCGCAGCGCGCCGCAGAGCAGCGACGTCGAAGCTGTAGTCGGGCGCATCGAGGAGCACGGTCCGTTTGTGTGCGCCCGCCATCGATATCGACGCCGAGTAGCTGTCGTAACTCGGCTCGAAGGTGATGACCTCATCCCCATGATCGCAGAGCGCAAACATTGCGCCGGCGATTGCCTCGGTGGCGCCGGCGGTTATCAGCACCTCTGTGTCGGCGTCGTATTCGAGGCCGTAGAAACGTTTCTGGTGTTCGGCAACGGCGGCGCGAAGGCCGGGTTGTCCGAGGAGTGGCGGGTATTGATTGGGGCCATTGAGCACAGCGTGTGCGGCTGCGTCGGCAACTTCGCGAGGTCCGTCCGTGTCGGGAAACCCCTGTCCGAGGTTGATCGCTCCGGTCTTTTGAGCGAGCGCACTCATCTCGGCGAACACGGTCGTACCAAATCCGAAAAGGCGAGGATTGCGTAGAGCTTCGACCATGAGGTGAAAGTCTGCCACGCTTGGGCGTCGTGACCAGTCCGATCGAACGCCTCCTGCTCGGTATTGACACCGGCGGCACCTATACCGACGCCGTGATCCTCGATGCCGACACACGTGCGGTTTGCGCGTCTGCCAAGGCACTGACCACACGGCACGATCTGGCCGTCGGGGTGTCGAACGCCCTCCAGGCAATCTCGGAATCGTTCGATCCAGCGCAGGTGGCGTTGGTCTCGGTGTCGACGACGCTGGCGACGAACGCGGTCGTCGAAGGCCACGGAAGTCCAATAGTGGTGTTCCTCGTGGGTTTCGACGAAGCCATGGTGGTTCGAACCGGAATTCGTGAGGCGTTCAGAGACGCAATCGTCGTCACCGTGGCGGGGGGTCACGACCACTATGGCGTCGAGCGTTCACCGCTCGACACCCGCGCGATCGACCAGGCCCTCGACGACTATGTCGGAGGCGTGCGCGCCGTGGCGGTGGCGTCGACCTTTGCCGTGCGGAATCCGAGCCACGAACATGCGATCCGAGATCTGGTCATTGGTCGGACCGAACTTCCCGTCACGATCTCCTCATCGTTGAGCGAATCACTCGACGCTCCACGACGAGCGTTGACCACAGCCTTGAATGCTCGCTTGTTGTCACGAATCACCGATCTCGTCGACGCCGTGGAGCGGTCGATCGATTCGATCGGCATCAAGGCTCCCCTGATGGTCGCCAAAGGTGATGGTTCGCTCGCAGCGGCACATGCCGTCGCACAACGGCCCATCGAGACCGTACTGTCAGGTCCGGCCGCCTCAATCGTTGGTGCCGCAGTGCTCACCGGTCTCGACGACTTCATCTTGTCCGACGTCGGGGGAACGACCACCGATGTCGGGCAGCTGCGCGCCGGACGTCCTCGACTGGTCTCCGACGGAGCGCGGGTCGGTGGGTGGAGAACCATGGTCAGTGCAATTGACGTACGAACGACCGGCATCGGCGGAGACAGCGAGGTGCGTACCGATCGATCGAACGTCTCGGTCGGGCCACAGCGCCGAATCCCCTTGGCGTTGCTCGCCGTCGATCATCCCGAGATCGTTCAGCAACTGCGTCGCGAGCTGCAGGATCCTCCTCCTCGCGAGCTGGCGGCCACCTACGTTGTGCGAGTCGGTGAATCTCTTGACGAGGGCGACTTGTTGTCGCGAATCGAACAGCGGTTGCTCGCTCGGGTAGAAACCGACCCCACGCCGCTGGCACAGGTCGCTGGCGGCGCGCTCGAACGCAAGGCGCTCGCGACGCTCGTGGCAAAAGGAAAACTGCAGCTCAGCGGATTCACCCCTTCCGATGCGGGGCATGTTCTGTCGTTGCAGGACAACTGGTCCGCCGTCGGAGCCCTGGCAGGCGCGGAGCTGATGGCGTGGTACACCGGTCAGACCGCGTCGGAGTTTGCGACGAGCGTGTGGTCAGAGACAGTTCGCAGAAGTGCGTCCTGCGTGCTCGAGGTCGCCTTCGATGATCACGTCGTCGATGGATTGTCGAACCCGGTGGTCGATGCGGTGATGCGCGGGACTCCGTTGGTCGGAGGAGTCGAGGTTCGGCTGCAGCCGGTCGACCCGCTCGTGGCCGTCGGGGGACCCGCCGGCGTCTTTTACCCCGAAGTGGCGAATCGATGTGGCGCCGAGCTCGTGTTGCCCGAAAACTTCTCGGTGGCGAACGCCGTTGGCGCGGCCGCTGGTCACGTCGTCGCCCGTAGCCATGCTGAGGTGCACGTCGACGGACCGGAAAATTTCCGCGTCCTCAGCAGCGGGGAAAGCGAAACCCAGTCGGATCCGACCGCTGCGCTCGAGCGCGCCGAGCAGCTGGCACGGGACGTGGCCACGGCACACCTCGCCGAGCGAGCGTCTGGTTTGACCGAACGAGGGCCGATCCTCACCCATGTCGAGGTCGAACGGCACGATGACCCGCACGCCGATGGCGATGCTGGCTTGTACTCGGCTCGCATCGACGTGGAGGTTCGATCCAGACCGGTCGACCATCGTGCGATATCGTCACCTTCGTGAACACAGGTGATCAAGTCCGAGACTTCACTGCCGTCGACGAGGAGGGTGCGCCGGTCGCGCTCTACGACCTTCTCGACCGGGGTCCGGTGGTGCTCTTCTTCTACCCGAAGGCGAAAACCCCGCTTTGAACGAAGGAAAGCTGTCATTTTCGTGACCTGGCAAGCGAGTTCGAACAACTCGGAGCCCAGCGAGTCGGAATCAGCGCAGATCCGGTGGATCTGCAGAAGGAATTCAAGCTCGAGAACGCGCTCGACTACCCGCTGCTCAGCGATGGGGATGGCTCGATCCACAAACAATTCGGGACACACAGGTGGGGTCCTCTTCCTGGCAAACGCGTCACCTTCGTCATCGGTGCTGATCGAACCCTAATCGCCAAGATTTCCTCGGAGACAAGTGCAAGTGCACATGCCGATGGTGCGCTCGACGCCCTTCGTTCCGGCTAGACACAGCAAGGTCAAGCCAGCTCCAGCTCGAGGGTTCCTCCACCCCATCCATTGACGAGATCGCGTCCCTCGATCGTCACACGCGTCACGCCGTCGGGTATCACGATTCCGCTCTGCGACCGGGTGAAGGGTTGCTCTGATGCGTGGTCGTGGGTGAGCTCGCGAATCCCGATTTGGGTGCCGTCGGGCCTGAGAACCCGCCAGGCATCGGCATATCGCTCGGGCGAGTCGTAGGGGGACGAGACGGTCACGTCGAAACGCCACGTTCCATCGTCGGATTGGCTGGCCAGCGCTGCGGTGATGTCGGGGAACTCCGAGGAGCCCGATGCCGACGCCGTATTCGATGGTTGATCGGTGCTTGACGGTGCCACGGGGGCCTCGATGTCCGCTTTACTCGTGCACCCGAGGGCGAGCAGTGAGACCAGCAGTACCAGCCCGCAAACAAGCCTTGTCATGCGGTGGCGGTCGTGTTCTTGGTCGCAGACCCTTCGAGCCACGGCAGCCGCGGTGGAAAGGCCTCGAAGACAATCGCCGACAGGATCAGGGAGACGGCCACGACGATTGCGGAACCGACCGCATCACTTGGCCAGATCTCTCCGGTCACGATCAGTCGGATGGCGACGAGCAAGGTGATCACGATCGCCACCTCGAGCCCGATCTGCCAAACCAGTTTTGGTGCACCGACCCACCACAACCCGAGCACGATCAGGCCCCAGAACACGCCGGTCTGCACGAGCTCGAGGCTGGGAAATGAACCGGCGGTTGCATCGCCGAGCGGGGTCGGCCGTTCGACGACGCCGCGAACGAACATCGCAAGTGCTGTCGCCAGACCGCTCGTGATGATGATCGCGATGGCCACTCGCCGCTCGAGAAAGAACGCACCGATTGCGAGGAGCAGCGTTCCGCCGACGACGAGCCACGTCGAGCCAAAGATGGCGGTGCGGTCCCACCCAGACGTGTCGGTACCGTCGAGCAGCCAGTCCATCACGGGTTCTTCGACCCGCAACAGCGTGTCGTGGCGGCCTTTCGCGATCGCGCTCGCAGCAACGAGCAATGCGGTTGCTGCCAACCACGCTCTGGCCCAGGTGTCGCGCATGGGGCGACTCTACTGCAGCCGTAGGAGGGGGCTAGGGTCATGATTTCATGCTTCGCCGATTCGCTTCGGTCGCCGCCGCCACGCTCGTTCTGTCTGCGTGTGCAGGGACTGGCCCCTCCACCCTTGTCGACGGGCGGCTGTCACAAAGCCCCGAACCGACCGCTGCGATTGCTCGACCCTCTGTCGACATCGTCGTCGACTCGATCGTGAGGATCGTCGGCTTCGGTTGCGGCGCGCCGGCCTTCGGGTCGGGTTTTGCGGTCCAGCCCGACGTCGTCGTGACGAGTGGCCATTTGGTGACCGGGCGCGATCCAGAATCACTTGGAATCGTGTTGATCGATGGGACCGAGGTCGAGGCGACGCTCATCGGATTCGACCTCGACCACGATCTCGCAGCGCTGCTCCTCGACGAACCCGTGCTCGAACCAGTCAACGTGGTCACCGAGGTCCCGTTGGTCTCGGGGGTGGCGATCGGTCTTCGTTCCGAGAGCGGGGATCCGACGATCAACGAGGTCGACTTCGAGGTTGACGCCCCGGTGACGGTCAACTGGGACGGTGTTTTCCAAGACACGGAATCTCGTTTCAACGGCCTGCGGATCTTTGCCGAGATTCGGCGTGGAGATTCGGGAAGCGGGCTCTTCATCAACGATCACGACGTCATTGGGCTTATCCATTCGAAAACTCGATCGGGCGAACCCCGTGGGTACGCCGTCGGTGGTTCAGACATCGCAGATTTCGTCACCGGACTCGATCGAGACGTCGAAGTGGTCGCGAGCCGTTGTGCGTGAGATGATGACCTGACTATGTCAGCTGTCACACCTCATATACACGGCGTTTTCGACATGCTCAGCGCCCCAGGTTCACCGTTCGAGACCACCGAAATCGAGGCTCGAGGCCAGAGATACACCGGATACAAACATGCTCCGCCGCAGGTTCGTCAGCTGTGGTTGGCAATCAAGGCCGACGATGACGCCGACTATCTGGTCTACGAAGACGAGCGCATGACGTACGGCGAAGCGCGCGCAAGGGTACTGCAGGTCGCAAACGCACTGATCGACGATTTCGGCGTGCAGCCGGGCGATTCGGTCGGCCTTGCGTTGCGGAACTATCCCGAATGGGTATTGGGCTGGTGGGCAATCCAAATGGCCGGCGCTGCCGCCGTGGAGATGAACTCGTTTTGGAACGGCCACGAGCTGACCTACGGGGTCACCGACAGCGGGTCTTCGGTGATGATCGTCGACCAGGCTCGCCACGATGCGCTCGTTCCACACCTTGAAACGATTGCGGCGTCGGGTCTCGACATGAAAATGATCGTCGTCCGTTCGACCGGCGAGCTGAGCGCCGGATCGGTGCGCTGGGACGAACTTGCTGGTCGAGAGACCGTTCCCGACGTGGAATTCGGCGCCGACGACCGTTCGGTGATCGTGTACACATCGGGGACAACCGCATTTCCAAAGGGTGTCGTGCACTCGCAATGCAACGTCGTGACCAACCACATGAACATGGTGGTACTCACGCTTGGATTGCGTCTCGCGGAGGTCTCGGCCAACGGTGGAGACCCAGCAGCTGCGGCCGGCGCTGCTCAACGCGCACCGCAGACGGTCATGCTCGTTGCGGTCCCGCTGTTTCACGTGACCGGTTCACACTGTGTGATGCTGCCGATCACGGCGACGGGCGGAAAACTCGTGCTGATGTACAAGTGGAGCGCAGAGAAGGCCCTCGAGCTCATCGAACGCGAGAAGGTCTCGAGTTTCACGGGCGTCCCGACGATGACGATGGACATGTTGGCCTCGCCAGATTGGGAGACCCGAGACACCTCCACGCTCCAGTCGATGGGAAGCGGGGGAGCCCCCAACCCGCCGCACATGGTGGCCAAGGTGGACGAGATGGTCGAAAACGCCTCGGCGACACAGGGATACGGGCTCAGCGAGGTGAGCGGCATCGCGACCGCGAACGGTGGAATTTTCTACAAGGAGAAACCCGGGTCGTGCGGCATTCCGCCTCGTGTTGGTGAGGTCAAGGTCGTCGATGACATGGGCCATGAGCTCGCTGTGGGTGAGCGTGGCGAACTGTGCTTGCGTGGTCCCCACGTTTTCGTCGAATACCACAACAAACCTGAAGCCACCGCTGACGCGATCGATCCCGACGGCTGGTTCCACACTGGAGACATCGCCATCATCGACGAAGATGGATTTATCTCGATCGTTGACCGCGCCAAGGATGTGGTGATTCGTGGGGGTGAGAACGTCGGTTCGGCCGAGGTCGAGGCGGCGATCGCAAAACATCCTGCCGTTCATGAATGCGCGGTGTTCGGCGTTCCCCATGAGCGGCTCGGCGAAGAGGTCGCGGTGGCGGTGTATCCGTTGGCCGGCCAGACCATCGACCCGGTGGAGCTGCAACAGTTCGCCGCAGCATCACTTGCGCCGTTCAAGGTTCCGGCGCACGTGTTCATCCACGATGAGCCGCTACCGAAAAACCCGAACGGCAAAGTTCTCAAGCGCGAACTCCGTGCGCAGGCGGCCGCCTGAACGGGGTCGAAGGGTGTGACGGTTAACCTGCAGTATGTTCTTTCGACGCGATCCCGAGATGATTTCCGCTGACGATTCGTTACCAGGCCGCAGCGAATCAATGCCCGTGGTAGCCGAGCACCTCGTCCTCGGCACGCCGATGACGCCACCGTTCCCAGACGGCATGGAACGCCTTGTTGTCGGGATGGGCTGTTTTTGGGGAGCCGAGCGGTTCTTCTGGCAGATCGAAGGGGTGTACACCACCGCGGTCGGATACGCCGGGGGCCACACGCCGAACCCGACCTATGAAGAAACCTGCACGGGACGGACCGGGCACACCGAGGCTGTCCTCATCGTCTACGACCCCGAGGTCGTCAGCGTCGACACGCTGTTCGCGACGTTCTGGGAGAACCACGACGCCACGACCGCCAACCGTCAAGGCAACGATGTGGGCACCCAATATCGCAGCGCGATCTACACCTACTCCGACGAGCAGCTCGCGGCTGCGGTTGCGTCGAAGGACAGGTATCAGGAGAAACTGTCCGCCAACGGGTTCGGCACGATTACGACCGAGATCGCACCATCTGGCGACTTCTACTACGGCGAGGACTATCACCAGCAATACCTGCAGAAGAACCCGAACGGCTACTGCAACCACGGGTTCTGCCAGGTGAGTTACGCCTGACGCCCTATTTCACATGCCGTCAGCTACGCCTCTCGGGCGCGTCTCGAAGTACACTTTGCGCTGGCTCACGGACGTGACGTGAGCTGTATTCACAACGAGGGAAGCGTTACATGTTCGATGACGAAGAAGAAGACAACGGATTCTTCCTCCTGGTTCTTGGTGTACTGGCCGCAATTCTTTTGACGGTGACGGTGGTGGCGCGCAGCGGGGACAACATCCCTGCCGCAACAGTCACGGGTGACACCGTCGCCGAAGAACCCGACGAGAGCCAAGAGGCCGAGGCTCCAACCACGACCGAAGCTCCAGCAACGACCACTGAAGCTCCGGCAACAACCGAAGCTCCGGCAACAACTGAAGCTGCGGCTCCCGCAGCGGTCACGATGTGGGATGCGCTTGGCGAATCGGGCCAGGCGCAGCAGTTCCTGACGATCGGTGGCGCGCTCGGGCTCCAAGCTGACCTCGAGGCACTCGTGGACGCAGACGGCAATCCGGTTTCTCGAACACTTTTCGCCCCGTCGGACGAGGCTCTGGCAAAACTCACTCCCGCAGAGCTCGGTGCCATCGCTGGTGACCCCGAAGGCGCTGCGGCACTGGTCGGGTACCACTTCCTCGAAGGCATCGTGACCGCCGACGATGTCGCTGCGCTCGACGGACAGACCGTGCAGACCCGAACCGGGCTTCCGCTCGCCATCAGCGTTGTCGATGGTGAGGTCTTCCTCAATGGCACGTCGAAAGTCACCGCCACCGGCTTCGAGGCTGACAACGGCATCGTGCACATCATCGACACGATCCTCACCCCACCGACGGTCAACGAGGTCATCGGGCTCGAGAACATCGAGTTCGAGGTCAGCTCAGCTGTGATCACCGCTGCTGGTCAGGAAGAGCTGCAAAAGGCAGTCGCATTTTTCACCGAGCAAGCGGATGTCAACGCAGTCATCGAGGGTCACACCGACACCGACGGATCCGAAGAAGGCAACCTGAGGCTCTCGCAGGCTCGTGCAGAGTCCGTGCTCGCGTTTCTCGTCGACAACGGTATCGATGCGGGTCGCCTTGAAGCGGTCGGATTCGGCGAATCGCAACCGATCCTCGTCGACGGTGTCGAGGACAAGGTGGCGAGCCGCCGAATCGAGTTCAACGCGCGCTGATGCGCAAGAAGTACCTAAGAAGAGTCCGGCGTCGCATGGTGCGGTGCCGGGCTCTTCTACGTTTGTAGGATGGCACCTCTCACGGAACCAACCTCACTGCTGTTGGCCGAAGACGACCGGAGCGTTCGTGAAGCCCTCGAACGAGCGCTGAAGTTCGAGGGGTATGCCGTGCACGCAGTGAGCGATGGCGCCCAAGCCCTCGAGGCCCTGCTGACCCTCGAACCCGAGGTCATCGTGCTCGACGTGATGATGCCGTCGGTCGATGGTCTCACCGCCTGTCGCCGGATTCGCGAAAAAGGGATTCGCACACCTGTCCTGATGTTAACTGCCCGCCACGACGTCGCCGATCGTGTTGCTGGCCTCGATGCCGGTGCTGACGATTATCTGGTCAAACCGTTCGATCTCGAGGAGCTGTTGGCCCGACTCCGAGCGCTCGTTCGTCGCGGAACGGTGGTTGAGAGCGACAGCGAAATACTCGAGGTCGAGGACATGGTGCTCGACTTGGCTCGACGCGAGGTCCGTCGCTCCGGTGAGCTCATCGAATTGACCAAGACCGAATTCGAACTCTTGGCGCTACTCATGCACAACACCGGCATCGTGCTCACTCGAGAGGTGATCTACGAACGGATATGGGGATACGACTTCGAGACGAACTCCAAGTCACTCGATGTGTACATCGGGTATCTGCGGAGAAAGACCGAGTTCGATGATCTTCCCCGGCTCATCCACACCGTGCGCGGAGTGGGTTACACGGCTCGAGCCTGATGAGTCTTCGCTGGCGACTCACCGCCGTCATCGGTGGAGTGGTCGCCTTGATGCTCTTCGGCACAAGTTTTCTCGCCTACGTGAGCGCGGGGAGCGAGCTCAACCGACAGGTCAACGAGTTCTTGCTGACGCGTTCACGCGAAACCGAACTCGGGCTGGAGGCTGCGACGAATCTCCCGATCGCTCCCGATAGTGCCGGATTCCAGGCCGGCACGATCTCGGCGCTGCAACGCGCCGATGCGAGTATTCAGATCGTCGCTCCAGAAGGTCGTCGGACGTACTGGATATCGGGTGTTCGCCTCCCGGTCACCCAAGCCGACGTCGACATCGCCAATGTGGAGGTCGACGACACGGTCCAACGAATCGCCTTTGATCGTCAGCTCGACGGAGAGACCTATCGGGTGCTCGTGTCTTCGAACCGATCGGGAGCGCTGATGGTGGGGCGGTCGATTGCCGATGTCGAGACGACGCTCGACGGTTTGCGCGGGTGGCTCGTGGTCATCAGCGTCACGGGCTCCTTGGTTGCTGGATTTCTCGGGTGGTTGGTGGCCGACCGCGTCCTTCGTCCGGTGTCACGGTTGGCAGCTGCCACCGAGCAGGTTGCCGAGACGCGTCGGTTCGATGCCGACCTTCGTGTCGAGGGCAAAGACGAGCTGGGGGCATTGGCTAGGAGTTTCAACACGATGTTGTCGACGCTGCGCGCATCTCGTGAGCAACAAGAACGCCTCGTTCGAGATGCCAACCACGAGCTTCGTACTCCCCTCACAAGTCTGCGGACGAACGTCGACGTGTTGCGACGCCGTGGAGATGTCTTGGCTGAGGACGAACGCGCGTCGATCGTCGTCGAGATGGACGCCGAGGTCCGTGAGCTCACGACGCTCGTCACCGAGCTGGTGAGTCTGGCCACGAACTCGACGACGCTGTCATCTGACGCGTTCGTCGAGGTGGACCTCGCCGAGCTCGTTCACGAAGCTGCGGCGAGGACGATTCGGCGCACCGGTCGAAGAATCTCGGTCGACGCCCCAGATCGTGCAGTTGTCTCGGGTGACCCCAAAGGCCTCGAACGGGCCATCGGAAATCTCATTGGAAACGCGGTGAAGTTCAGTCCTGCGGAGACGCCGATCGAAATCGTCGTGGATGCGACATCGGTGGAAGTGCGAGACCGCGGACCGGGCATTGGCGAAGGAGAGCAGGAGCGGATATTCGATCGTTTCTACCGCTCTGATCGGACTCGGACGATGCCGGGGTCCGGTCTGGGATTGGCCATCGTGGCCGAGATTGCTGCCGCGCACGGTGGTTCGACGTACGCAGAGAATCGACCCTCGGGTGGATCTGCGGTGGGCTTTCGGGTCTCGACCGACCTCGTGGCTCCCGTGTGACGATCCGAGACACAAACGTAACCATTCTGTAATACCTTCACTCAAGGAAGTCACTGATGGTGCCGAAGCACCTCTCGATGACCACAGGACAGGTTCACGTATGGCGTTGACGAGACCGGAGGCTGCGCACCTTTTGCGTCGTGCAGCAATGGGTGGGACAACCGAGATGGTCGACTCGTTCGTCGGGATGACTCGCGTCGGCGCCGTCGACCGGCTGCTCGACACGTCGTCCACGCCGGGTATGCCGGGATGGGGTCTTTTCAACTCCGGAGATCAGGACTGGCAGGCGCAGGAGAAAATGATCGACTGGTGGGTTGATCGGATGATCACCGCGCCGCCAACCATCGAGGAGAAGCTGACTCTTTTTCTGCATGGACATTTCGCCACGGGTCGCGAAAAGGTCGAGGATACGAAGTTGATGTGGGACCAGCATCTGGTGCTCCGAAACTTCGGTGACGGATCGTTTCGTACGCTGCTCGAGAAGATCTCGCTCGGTTCGGCCATGTTGATCTATCTGGACAACGAGTCGAACGTCCGAGAGGCGCCGCAGGAAAATTTCGCTCGAGAGCTCATGGAACTCCACACGGTCGGAAACGGCCGGTTCACCGAGGGTGATGTCGTGGCAATGTCACGAGCGTGGACTGGGCACAACACGATCGGCGCAAATCGAGAGAACAACTGGCAATACGACCCTCGGTATCAATACAAGGGTGACCAGCACGATCATGGTTCGAAGGCGCTCTTCGGTATTCGAAAGAACTGGAATGCGCTCGACACCCTCGACGAGTTGTGTTTTGGTGTGAAGGCCACGGCGACGTCGGACTTCTTTGCTCGAAAGATGTTTCAGTTCTACGTTCACACGAACCCGTCCCAGGCAGTGGTCGACGGCCTCGCAGCGGGATTCCGGTCGAGCAGCCTCAACATCAAGGGCCTTCTTCGCGCCATCTTGCTTCACGACGAGTTCTGGGATGCCGACAGCCGGTATGGCCTGGTCAAGAGTCCGGCCGAATACATGGTCGACATCATGCGCAGGTGTGGCCTTCGTAGCGCAGACGACAGCGTCCGTTGGCGAATGGAAGGTATGGGCATGACGCTCTTCGACCCGCCGAGCGTCGCTGGATGGGGACAAAACGGTTTCTGGTTGAGTACCGCCAGCGCTTGGACCAAGTCGAGATTCACGAACAACCTCAAGTGGAGCGCCGACGAGCGAGGCATCCTGCAAAATCTCGAAAACCTCAACCCCGACCAGGTCGTCACCGTGATCACCACGTTCTTCTCGATTTTCGATGCCTCCGATCGCACCAAACAGTTCATGCGAGAGCTGATAGTGACGACACGAGAGGAACGTCCGTGGGCAATGGCCTATGAACCATTTGCCGTGGGCATGTTCATGCCGGAGGTGCAGTGCGCATGATCGAACAGGTCGACCCAGAACGTCCACTGTCACTGATGGAACGGCGACGTTTCCTGCAAGGCGCACTTGCCACCGGAGGTGTCGCCGCTGCGGGAGCCACATTGCTCGCCGACGGTGTCGGGGCAGCCCCCACCGGCTCCGACACGATTTTTGTCACCGTCACGCTCGCTGGCGGCAACGATGGCCTCAACACGTTCGGTCCTTTCGGCAACGGCGTGTACCGAGACCTTCGCGGTCACATGTCGATCAATGTGAGCGGGGCGCACGCAGCTGGAGACGGCCAGTACTTTCACCCCAGTCTTCGTCGCCTTGCCACCCGGTATCGCCGAGGAGACGTGGCGGTCGTACGCGGGGTCGGAGATCCACTTCTCGATCACAGCCACTTCTCGAACCTGGCTCGGTGGCAGACCGGGCTGCCTGATGGGCGAATCGCGGGCACCGGCTGGCTTGGTCGATGGTTGGATTCTGCGCAATCGAATCAGTTCACGGGTGTCGCCATTGGCGGGCAAGGTGTGCCGTTGCACCTCCGTGGCACGCAGGCCGATGTCACCGACCTTCCTCGTCACGGCGGCGGTCTCTACGGATCCGACCGATCCGAACGGCGTGACCAGCGGATGTACCGAGCAATTCGGCAAATGGGTGCAGAGTCGAATCGAGCTCCGTGGATTAATCATGTCGGGGAGGTCAACGCGCTGAGCATCGATGCGGCACAAGCTGTGTCGGGTGCGTATCGGACCGATCTGCCCGAGGGGCGTTTGTTGCCCGACATGACCCTCGCAGCTCGTTTGATCAACCTCAATCTCGGTACCCGTGTCCTGAACATCTGGCAGGGTGGGTACGACACACACGACAACCAGATCGCAGCCAACTCCGGAGTCGGAGATCATGCCGACCTGCTGAACGAACTCGATGTTTCGCTCGACCAGTTCTTCGCCACGCTCTCCGCCTCGATGGCTGCGCGCGTCATCGTCATGGTCTACAGCGAGTTCGGCCGACGAGTGGAACCCAACGGATCCAACGGAACCGACCATGGCACGGCGAACCACGTGTTCTTCCTGGGGCGCCGCGTCAAGGGCGGCCTGTACGGCGATCCTCCACCACTGCGCTCGCTGGACGACCGCGGTGACCTCCGAGTTAGCACCGACTTTCGTCAGGTGTACGCGAGCGTGATCGACGATGTGCTGAGCGGCTCGAGCGCTGATGTGCTCGGCCGGAGTTACCAGTCACTCGACATCTTCGGTCCGGGCGGAGCAGCAGCGGGAGATCTGAGTTCTCGTGCGCAGCAGATTCGTGACCGGCGGGAGCGCAACGCGGCGGACTACCTTCGTCGCCACTCGCCACGATTCTGAGGCGTCAACCAACGTTCGGACACGTCACATTTCACCCGAACCGCCTCGATGTGCTCGCGCACTTTCTGGCCTTCGAGCAGCTCGCTGGTCGGTTCTCGGACACCGATAGCCCCACGGACAGCACGGTCGACTGGCTCGCGCGCTCGGAAGCGTTCTCGACGATCGATAACGAGGCGCCAGTTCTCGAACTCGTCGCCGAACTGTTGACGTCGCCGACTTGGCGCCTCCAGGTCTCGTTTGGCTCAGGCGGACAATTGGTTCGAGGGGCCGCAATCGCTGCAGCGGGCCTTTACAGCGCCCGGCCAATCAGCCGAGTTGATGCAACTGCCAGAGCTCCCGACCGTTCCTACGACGCACTTGTGGGGTACCCATCACGAGTCGATTGCGCTCACGCGACGAGGCGATGCGGTGCTGGCAACAATCGATGTTCTCCACGACGAGAAACGGCAGCGCGCTACCTCACCGGCTCACCAGCAGAGGTTGCGTCGGGTCCGCCGCTTGGACCGCCGCCGTCAACTTCTGGCGCTCGTTCGCCGCTGCTGAGTCGGCGGGTTCTCGGCATCTCGTTCGGCGCGACGTTGGAGACTGCGTATACGGCTGAAGCGACGAGTGATCACGAAGAGCAACAATATGAGAGCAACCATCGCAGCTGCTGCCGCAGTGACCCAGAGCGCCGCGAGGACGAGAATGTTTCTCGCAAAACCTTCGACGTCGGCGGGTTCGGAACACTCGACGCGAATGAGATCAGGATTGAACTGTGCATTGCCTAAGCCGTCCCACAAGAGGCCTGGTGACAGGTCGGGCGTACTGAAGTCGATCGACTGTCCATCGGGTTCGGTCCGAATTGTGTAGCGAATACCCGGGGTCACTGGTTCGACGAGAATGGTCTCGGCGCGCCAGCCATCAGGTGTCTGGCCAACCAAGAACTCGACGAGGCCAGGCTCCGGGTCGCCATCGATGGATGAGTCAGCGGTGGGGGTCGGTGTCTCGTCGGAAACGTCGGCGACCGGGATGCGCTCGATCGACCAGAGAACATCGTCGCGAACCAACAACGACACCCGGTCAGGACCTGGGCAGTTGTCGGTGAGGACCCGAATGCCGGTCTCCACCGTGGACGTGGGCGTGAGGCGGATCTCGCGACGTTCGTCTTCAGCGCAGGCGCCCACGACGAAGGCGACGACGAGGACGACCGCTGCGAAGCGTAGAAATCGTGCGCGGGGTGGCGCAGCGTCGAGTGGCACCTCACGACGATACTGCAGTCGTCTTGGTCCCGGTTGCGACAAGTCGGTACCTTCATGGCGCATGGCATCATCGGACTTTCTCGAGCGTTTGTCTCCGCGAGAGCGTGAGTTGATCGAGTCGCGTTCGGTGAGGCGGATGTACCGACGAGGCGCCACCCTTTTTCTCGAGGGTGACTCGGCGTCGGAGGTGATCTTCATCCAAAGAGGTCACATCAAGATCACGGTCGGTTCCCATGATGGCCGCGAGGTACTCCTCGAGATCAGGGGTCGAGGTGATGTCGTTGGCGAGATGGCGATCATCGACAATTCGCACCGTTCAGCGAGTGCGTTTTCTCTCACGACTCCCACCGAGGTTCTCGTGCTTTCGGTGCGCGACTTTCGCGAGCTGATCGACACGGATGCGCACTTCACCCGATCGTTGCTCGACGAGATGGTCAGCAAGGTTCGCAACGCATCCTTCCATCAACTCGAATTGGCCCTAGATGACGTCGCTGGACGGGTCGCACGGCGCATCCTCGATCTCGACCAGAGGTTCGGGCGCATGCGAGCGGGAATCGTTCGGGTGAAGTCGCCCATCACTCAGCAAGAGATTGCCGATTGGGCAGGTGTGTCTCGTCAGGCGGTCGTCAAGGAACTAAGCCTGCTGCGCGATCAAGGCATCGTCGAGACCAAGGGGTCGGTGATGACCATTCTCGACAGAGATACATTGGTCGAACGTGCTTCGAGATTGTCTGGGCTCGCCTAGGGGACACTCGGTTCTCCATTGCTG
>RCMY010002180.1_pt1 | contig 17824 bp, 14 predicted proteins | sample 2041341 | NCBI WGS metagenome assembly RCMY01 (sample SAMN09708234, study PRJNA481090) | Marine sediment metagenome, whole genome shotgun sequencing project. | reverse complement strand
TGCGTGTGCGGCGTCGGCCAACTGGCGAACTGGTGTGAGCGTGCCCAGCACGTTCGACATCGCGGTGAAGGCAAGCAGCTTGGCCCCGTCGAGGAGCAGATCGAGGTTGCTGAGGTCGAGCTGGCCGTCGTCGGTCAGACCGATCCAGCGGATCTCGAACCCGCGCTCGGCGGCGAGCATCTGCCACGGCACGATGTTGGCGTGGTGTTCGAGCAGGGTGAGCACCACCGCATCGCCGGGACCCAGGTTGGCCGCACCCCAGGAGCGGGCGACGAGGTTGATGGCCTCGGTGGCGTTCTTCGTGAAGATGACCTCGTCGGTCGAGCCACCGATGAAGCGGGCGACCGACGATCGGGCCCCTTCGTAGGCACTGGTGGACCGTTCGGCCAGCTGGTAGACGCCGCGGTGGACGTTTGCGTAGCTGGTTTCGTACAGGTCGGTCATGGCGTCGATGACCTGGCGCGGGCGCTGCGACGAGGCACCCGAGTCGAGGAAGACGAGCCGCTTTCCCCCTTGGAGTTTCTGCAGGATCGGGAAGTCGGCGCGGATGGCGGCGACATCGAAGGTGCTGGGCGTTGTGGTGCTCATCGGAAGCTCTCGTATCCGTCGATGTCGAGTGTCTGGGCCAGCTCGGGTCCTCCGCTGGCAACGATCGTGCCGTCGATCATCACATGCACGAAGTTCGGCATGAGATGGTCGACGAGATGGCAGTCATGTGTGAGTGCCAGTGTGCCGAGCGTGGGACGTTCCTTGCGAATTTCTCGCACACCGTTGGCGACGATGCGCTGGGCTGCGGTGTCGAGGTCAGATCCTGTTTCGTCGAGGATCGCCATGGCGGGCTCGAGGAGTGCCATCTGGAGGACCTCGTGCTGCTTCTTCTCACCGTCGGAGAATCCCTCGTTGACGAAGCGATCGATGAAGGTGTCGTCGATCTCGAGTCGGGACATCCAAGCGATCACAGTATGTCGGAGTTCGGTGAGGCTGGTGTCGACACCGGTTCGAGCGGCGAGCGCCTGTCGGAGCAGGCCGAGGACGCTGACGCCTGCCAGCTCGTGCGGGTGCTGGAACGCCAGGAAGATCCCGACCTTGGCCCGGACGTCGGTGGCCCAGGCGGTGATGTCGTTGCCTCGGAATCGGATGCTGCCCGAGGTGACCTGGTACCCAGGGGCTCCCATCAGTGTCGAGGCGAGCGTGGACTTGCCGGAACCGCTCGGCCCGACGAGCACGTGGGTTTCACCCTCGTGGACCTCGAGCGACACACCGTGAACGATCTCGGTCGGCTGCCGGGTGCCGTCGGGGAAGGTCGAGATGCGAAGATCGTCGATCTCGAAGAGGGCGGCCATGGCAGCCAGTCTAAGGACTTCAGCGGATAGGGAGCAGCACGGAGTGCGAATCCCGCTGAATCCAAGGAATCGAACCGGCGCGCAGCGCCTATCAGCGATTCCCCATTGCACTATCCGCGTAGGAGAAATGTCTCCGCCAGGCGAATTCGAGATATTTCCCCACGCACTCCTGGTGGTGTTTTCGGGTGTGAGGCCCTCAGCGCAGCAGTTCTTCGCTGGCGATCGGGCCGGGGCGAAGGCGCACGAAGACCGCCAGCCCCATGGCCGCCACCGCGCCGAAGAGAATCACTGCGTGCAGTGAGGTTGCGTCGGCGATCGTCCCCGAGAAGAGGTTGGTGATCGAGATGATCCCGCCGAACGAGACGATCCACAGCGCCATCACCCGGCCGCGTACCTCGTCGCCGAGGTGTTCTTGGAGGAACGTGCTCAGCACGGTCGGCATGGTGAAGTAGAAGAGGCCGACGAAGAACATGGCGGGGAAGGCGAGCGCTGCCGACTCGACGAACGACATCGCAGCCAGAGAGACCGAGAAGAGAGCCAGTGTGCTCCTGACGACGAGGCCGCGATCGAGTCGGCCGAGCACCGAGGCCACGGCGGCGGCACCGCCCAGGGCTCCGAGTCCGAAGACTGCGTAGATCACGCCGTAGGTCGTGCTCTCGGAGTCGACGCCCCAGCTCTCCTCGGCGATGGCAGGCAACAGGCCGATGAAGGGCAGGCAGAAGAGGGAGAAGGTCACCATCACGATGAGCGGGCGTCGTACCTGCTCGGAGCGCCTGGCAACGGTGAGGCCACCGAAGAGGCGGTCGCGGGCCGACAGTCGCTGCGTGCGCACCACGGACGGGATCGGGGTGACCACGAGGACGGCGATGATGATCAGGTACGTCGCCGAATTGACCAAAAAGATGCCGGAGATCTTGATGAGCCCCAGGGATGCCGACCCGAGGATCGGACCGAGGATCCGGGTGCCGTTGATCATCATGGAGTTCAACGCAATGGCAGGCGAGAGGTTCTCTCGACCGACCAGGGTGGGAATCACCGCCGTGAACGTGGGGGCGTAGAGGGCCTGCCCGATGCCGATGGCCAGCACGATGGCGAGCAGGAGTCCTTCGCCGATCGCGCCGTCCCAGACCTGCCAGGCGAGGATCACACCGAACACGGCCTGCCACGCTTGGGTGAGGATCAGCAGCTTGCGGCGATCGACGGTGTCGGCCAGCGATCCGCTCGGAAGCGAGAGCGCGAGGAGCGGGAAGAGTTGCACACCGATGACGAGGGTGGTGAAGCTCTTCGAACCCTCGAGGTTGTACGCAAAGATGCCGAGGGCGACGTTCTGCATCCACCGGCCGGTGCTCGATGCCACCGAAGCGAGAAAGATGCGCCGAAAGGCCGGGATGGCCATGACATCGCGAGCCGTGCCCTGCACGGGGACCTGACCAGAACTCGAGGGTTCGGTTGTCGTGGTCGCCCGTGATGTCATGCCGCGATTATTCACCTGGTGAAACAGTTTTCCAACACCGGGCGGATTCTGGCGCTCACCAGCCCCGGTCGACCCACTCTTGCAGATGTGGCCGCTCGGTTCCGATGGTCGAGTCGTCGCCATGGCCCGGAAGAATGATGGTGTCGGGCGAGTAGGGGAGCAGCCGCCGATCGATCGACTCGATGATCTCGGCGAAGTCGTCGGTGTCGCCCCGCGTGTTGCCGGGACCGCCGGGAAAGAGGGTGTCGCCGGTGAACAGCAGGGGCTTGTCGACGAGCTTGAAACAGATCGATCCCGGGGTGTGGCCGGGGGTGGTCACGGTGTGGAGTCGGGCCCGACCCACCTCGATCATGGTGTCGTCTTCGAGGATGTAGTCGTAGCTGGGCAGCATCGCCGCGTCTGCGGCGGTGACCCCGACCTCGAACCCGGCGTCTCGGATGGCAGGCACGGCCTGGATGTGGTCCCAGTGCCCGTGCGTCTCGAGAATGGTCCGTACGCCGAGTTCTCGAGCCAGTTCGAGCAAGAGATCGTGTTCGTCGGCGGCATCGAGCAAGACGGCATCGCCGGTGTGGCGGCAGCGGACCACGAACACGTTGTTGTCGTACGGCCCGACGACGACTTTGTGGACCTCGACGTCGGTGTCGTTCCAGTGCAGTGTCTGGGTGAAGTCGATCATGTCGGCCACATCACGGTCTTGAATTCACGGAGTTCGACCGACTGGAAGAGCCCGGCGAGGGCGTAGGGGTCGTTGGCGATGATGGTCTCGACATCGGCCTTGGTCTCGGCTTCGTAGATCACCATCGAGCCGCACATGTTGCCGTCGTCGTCGAGCATGGGCCCGCCGACGGGGGTGTCGAACTGCCTCAAGTACGCGAGATGGGCCTCACGAGTGCTCAATCGGAGTTCGAGGCTGTCGGGTTTGTCGAGGGAGAAGACGGCGAAACGCATGGAAAGACAGTAGCTCGCGCCACGCTGCCCGACGGAACGGGACAGGTGAAACGTCCCGTCGGGGGCGGGGAACCTTCCACTGTTCGAGCGAGGCGGCGGGTCCTACCGTGGTGTCGATGGCTCCGATCAGGTGCCGTCCGTTGCTCTGGAGGCACGTCGTGCAGAACTCGAATGTGGACGAGCGGGTGTGGTCCCCGGCCATGCCCAGCGCTCCGACACCTTCACCGACACGCTGGGACATCTCGTTGATCGTCTCGGTGCTGGTGATCGCCGCATCGGTCGGGTACGGCGCCTGGCTGACCGCTCACTCCATCTTGGACGGCGACGTCGCGGGCTCGTTGGTGAGGTTCGCTGCGGCGACGCTGATCGGTACCTACTACCTCGTGCTCTACCGCGTCTCGCACCGTCGACGTACTCGGCGCGCTTGATCCTGGGGGTGCAGATCATCTTGGCGCCCGGGCGCGCTACAGTGACGAATCGGGTGGTCGCTGGGATTCCCTCCCCCAGTGACCACCCTCTTTCGCGCCCGGTCTGAGTGGCGGACTCGGTGACGGTCTGAGGCCCAACGTCCCAGGTTGAACGTTGAGCGCCTGACGGTCAGACTCCAGCGGTGACCATCTCCTCTCTGCTGATTGCCAACCGCGGCGAAATCGCCTGTCGCATCCTGCGAGCGGCCGGTGAACTCGGCCTCGACACCGTTGCGGTGTACTCGAGCGACGACGCCGATTCGCTGCACCGCCGCAAGGCCGACCGTTCGGTCGCACTCTCCGCCCGAGGCGCCGCCGCCTATCTCGACATCGAGGAGATCGTGGCCATCGCCGTCGACGAAGGAGTCGACGCGATCCACCCCGGCTACGGCTTCCTGTCGGAGAACGCCGACTTCGCTCGAGCGTGCGACGCAGCGGGAATCATCTTCGTCGGACCGAGCCCAGAGGTCCTCGATGCGTTCGGTGACAAGGCGGCGGCGCGACTGCTCGCCGTCGAGTGCGGCGTTCCGGTGCTCGCCGGTACGTCGGCGCTCGACGGTGTCGCCGATGCCGAGGTTTTCTTCGATCAACTCGGCCCGAACCCGGCGATGCTCCTGAAGGCGATCGGCGGCGGCGGTGGCCGTGGCATGCGGGTCGTCGAATCTCGAGATTCGATCGGCGCAGCGCTCGAACGCTGTCGCTCCGAGGCGGAGTCGGCATTCGGGAATGCCGGCGTGTTCGCCGAGCAGTTGGTCCGCACGGCTCGGCACATCGAGGTGCAGGTCGTCGGCGACCACCACGGAGCGGTCACTCATCTGGGTGAACGCGAGTGCACGCTGCAGCGTCAGCATCAGAAGCTCGTCGAGATGGCCCCGGCCCCAGGCCTCGACCCAGACACTCGAACCGCCATCTGCGCCGCCGCCGTCACCATGGCGGAACGGATCGGGTACCGCAGCCTCGGCACGTTCGAATTCCTGCTCGATGCCGACAGCGGCGAGTGGTTCTTCATCGAGGCGAATCCTCGATTGCAGGTGGAGCACACGGTCACCGAGGAAGTGGTCGGTGTCGATCTCGTGCAGACCCAGGTGGCACTGGCAGGCGGAGCGAGTCTTGCCGAGCTCGGAATCGACCAGCCGATCGAACCGCGTGGTCAGGCGATCCAGATCCGGATCAACACCGAGACCATGCGCCCCGACGGCACCTCGAAGCCGACCGGCGGAACGCTCACCACGTTCGCCATCCCGTCCGGTCTCGGAGTCCGGACCGAGACCCACGGCTACACCGGCTACACCACGTCGCCGGCGTTCGATTCGCTGCTCGCCAAGGTCATCGTGCATCATCCGGGTGGCTTCGGTCCGGCGCTTCAGCGAGCCGACCGGGCACTCGGCGAGTTCGCCATCGGTGGCGTGGCCACCAACCTGGAATTCTGTCGTGCGCTCCTCCGACGTGATGACGTGCTCGGGAACGAGATCTCGACCCGACTGATCGACCGGATCGCCCCCGAAGTGATCGCCGTCGCCGACGCACTTGCGCCCTCTGGTGATCAAACCGACGTCGAATCGAGCGCCGCCGGCCGGGCCGGTCGACACCTCGCAGGCGACGATCCGCTGGCGGTACTCGCACTCGGCCGCGCCGAGCGCGCCGATGCCTCGGCCCCGGTCGCAGCAGAACTGGCCGAAGGGGTTCACGGCATCGAAGCGCCGCTCCAGGGAACGATCATCTCGATCGCTGTCACCTCGGGCGACGAGGTCACCGCCGGCTCACCCCTGATCGTGATGGAAGCCATGAAGATGGAGCACGTCATCACGGCCGACACCTCGGGAATCGTTCGAGAGATCGCGGTCGAAGTCGGCGACGCCATCTTCGAAGGGCATCTGCTCGTCGGGATCGAAGAGGCCGAGGTCGAAGCAGCCGAGGTCACCGAAGACGAGGTCGTCGATCTCGATCACATCCGTCCTGACCTGGCCGAGGTCATCGAACGTCACGCCGTCGGCCTCGACGATCGGCGGGCCGAAGCGGTTGCCAAGCGCCACGACCGCGGTGGGCGCACCGCTCGCGAGAACATCGCCGATCTCGTCGACGACGAATCGTTCGTCGAATACGGGGCGTTGGTCCTTGCCGCCCAGCGCAAGCGTCGCTCGGTCGCCGAGTTGATCGAGAAGACGCCCGGCGACGGCTTGGTCGGTGGGCTGGCCCGGATCAACGGCGATCTCTTCCCCGACGAGGCAGCCAACTGTGCGGTCGCTTCCTATGACTACATGGTTCTGGCCGGCACGCAGGGCCACATGAACCACGCCAAGAAAGACCGGCTCTTCGAAGCGGCCAGACGACTCCGTCTGCCGGTCGTGCTGTTCACCGAGGGCGGTGGTGGCCGTCCGGGAGACACCGACGGCACCGGTGTGGCCGGGCTCGACTGTCTGGCGTTCGGTCTCTGGGCCGAACTCTCGGGGCTGGTGCCGACCGTGGCGATCAACCGTGGCTACTGCTTCGCCGGGAACGCTGCGCTCCTCGGCTGTTCGGACGTCGTGATCGCCACTCGCGACTCGAACATCGGGATGGGCGGCCCGGCGATGATCGAGGGTGGAGGTCTCGGAGTCTTCCACCCGAGCGAGATCGGACCGAGCGAGGTGCAGAGTCGCAACGGCGTGATCGACATCCTGGTCGACGACGAGGCCGAGGCGGTCCGTGTCGCCAAGCAGTATCTGTCGTACTTCCAGGGCCCGGTCACCGACTGGGACTGTGCCGATCAGCGTGAACTGCGCCACGCCATTCCCGAGAACCGGCTTCGCATCTACGACGTGCGATCGGTGATCGACACGATGTTCGACACCGACTCGGTGCTCGAACTCCGACGCGACTTCGGCATCGGCATGATCACATCGCTTGCTCGGATCGAGGGCCGCCCGGTCGGCGTCATCGCCAACAACCCCACCTACCTGGCCGGTGCGATCGATCCGAACGGCGCCGACAAGGCCTCTCGATTCATGCAGCTGTGCGACGCCCACGACATCCCGATCGTGTTCCTGTGCGACACGCCGGGAATCATGGTCGGCCCCGAAGTCGAAAAGACCGCGCTGGTTCGCCATGCCGCCCGCATGTTCGTCACCGGTGCGAGTCTCACGGTGCCGTTCACCACCATCGTGCTTCGGAAGGGCTACGGGCTCGGAGCCCAGGCCATGGCCGGAGGCGGATTCAAGTTCCCGATCATGACCGTCGGCTGGCCGACATCGGAGTTCGGCGGGATGGGCCTCGAGGGAGCGGTCAAGCTCGGGTATCGCAACGAGCTCGCGGCGATCGAAGATCCGGCCGAACGCACGGCGGCCTACGAAGAACGAGTCGCTCGGATGTACGAAGTCGGCAAGGGCGTGAGCATGGCCGACCACCACGAGATCGACGACGTCATCGACCCCGCCGACTCACGGCGAATCATCGCCGCCACGCTGTCCGCCGCCGGCCCGGCGGTGAAGCGGGTGGGCAAGAAGCGGCCCATGATCGACACCTGGTGAGCGGCGGGCCGCCCTCAGGGGGTCAGGAAGGTGTTGATGTCGGCGAACGCCTGACGGTCTTGGAGCAGGAACAGGTGGCCGCCGTCGTAGATCTTCAGTGTTGCATCGGGGATCTCGTCGGCGAGGTGTTGGGAGTTGGCCAGCGGGGCGACCTGATCGAAGCGGCCGGCGCACACGAGGGTCGATGACGCGATGGTGCCGAGCGCCTCGTTGACATCGTGATGCGATCGAGCCTCGAGTTGGGCTCGTGCACCGGCGAGATCCTCGCCGACCTTGGGCTGCTTCCCCCGCTCGACCTGGGCGTCGAAGAACGCCCGGCTGAGGCCGGGGATCGGGTGATCGGCCGCCGGGTCGTACCGCTCGTCGGTCAGGCGCATGTGTCGGTCGATCCGTTCCTCGGCCGGGAGGTCGGCCAGGGAGTCGAGGGGGAACGAGGCGCGGTCGCCGCCGGGCGAGGTGCAGTTCAGCACGAGGCGGTCGACTCGCTCGGGATGGCGGATCGCCAGATTCAGACCGACCATGCCGCCGAAACTCGTGCCGACGACATGGCATCGATCCCACCCGAGGGCCTCGATGAGACCGGCCGCATCGTCGGCGTACTGCTCCATCGAATACGGGCCTGCCGGCTTGTCGGTCTGCCCGAGGCCGCGCTGGTCGTAGTGGCACACGAGCCCGACCTTGTTGACCGGGTTCCGATCGGGCAGGCTCACCCGGAGGTCGCCGCCGGTTCCGCTGATCAACAGGATCGGGGGCCCGTCGGGGTCGCCATGGAGCTCGTGGTAGATGCTCAGGCCGTCGACGTCGATGAAAGGCATGGCTGGGGTTCTAGCAGCTCCTGACGGCGGCCTCTAGCTCGGCACCCGTCCGAGTGTCGAGGTCTCGCCGACACCGAACACGAAGATGGCGACGGCGACGAACGCTCCGACTCCGAGGACCGCCGATGCGGCCCCGAGCCCGAGGGCGTCGGCCAGCACGCCGACGGCGAGCGGTCCGACGATCTTGCCGAGATCTCGGATGGCGCCGAGCGTGCCCAGGAACTGGCTCGTTGCATCAGCCGGTGCGATGTCGCTCGACAAGGTGAGCATCGTTCCCGACCCGAAGCTGTTGCCGACGCCGATCAGTGCGGCTGCTCCGGCGACTCCGGCGTAGGTGTCGACCGTCGCCAGCCACAGCAGACCGATCCCGACGAGGGAGAAGGCGGGCACGACGGCGGAAAGCCTGCCGAACCGGTCCATGACCAGACCGGCAGCAGGAAAGAGCAGGAAGTCGGTGAAGGTCCCGATGCCGACGAGGAGCCCGACGTCGCCGGGGTCGAGGCCGAGCCCGGCGCCGATCAGTGGCACGACGATCTGTCGACCTTGTCGGACGGCGATGATCAACACCTGGCCGAGCCCCATCGGCAGCAACATCCGCCAGTGCTCCCGCAGGGTCTCGACGAGCGTGGGCGGTTCGACGACGATCGATGTCGGCGTCTCCGCATCGGAGCGAGTCGAGCGGTCCTTTCGTCGCCATGATCCGGCCCGAGCGGTCAGGAGCGGGAGGGCCCCGATCGACGTGACGGCGCCGGCGATGAGAAAGGCCACCGAATAGTCGAACTGTTCGACGGCGAAGCCGCCGGCGACCGGCCCGATGAAGAAACCGAGCCGTGTCGTCCCGCCGAACAACGACATCGCTCGACCGCGAACGTCGGGGGTCGTCACCCGGGTCATCATCGTCTGGCGCGAGAGCAACCAGCCCGTCGAACCTGCACCCCAGAAGAAGCGGGCGGCGAGCAGTGCACTGCTGAGCTCGATGAGGCCGACCACGGCGACGGTCGCCGCCATCGAAGCGACGGCCATGACCATGACCGACTGCTCGGTCTTGGTTGCGAGAAGGCGACCGAAGGGGAGCTGGGCGAGCATGGCCCCGAGTCCGGCGGCGGCAAGGATCCAGGCGATCCTCGAGTAGGAGAGATCGATGGAGCGGAGGTACAGCGGCAGGATCGGCAGAAGCATCGCCGTGCCGGTCTGGACGGCGAGGGCCGGCAGATAGATGGGCATCACGAGCGACCGAAGCACCGTGGTGGCGCGCGGTTGTGGCGTTTGCGACATCGAAGTCACGCTACAACGCCGCCAAGCGGCATGATGTTGACGTGAAGCTCAGACGGTCATCCGGCAACGACGAGAACGGCGCAGCAGGGGTCCCGGCGAAGGTCGACTCCAAGGCAGTGCGGGCCTGGGCTTTCGACGTGGGCGACCGGCCGTCGTCGCTCCGGGTCTATCGAGTGATCCGCCGAATCGTCCAACTGGCCCTGTTTCCGTGGCTCCGTGCGGAATGTGAAGAGGCCGAGCGACTCGACATCGAGGGGCCGATGATTCTTGCTCCGGTCCACCGTTCCAATCTCGACTCGGTGGTCGTCGCCTGCTTCAGCCGTCGCCGCATTCGCGCCCTCGGCAAGGAGTCGCTCTTCGTCGTGCCGGTCGTCCGGTACTTCTGTGCCGCACTCGGAGCGATTCCGGTTCGACGTGGCCAGGCCGACCGCGAGGCGTTGGCGGCAGCAAAGTCGCTCCTCGATCGGGGCGAATCGATGATCGTGTTTCCCGAGGGAACCAGGCAGGACTCCGGCGCCGAGCTCGGTGAGCTGTTCGACGGCGCAGCCTGGCTCTCGGCTCGCACCGGTGCCCCGGTCATCCCGATCGGCATCGCCGGCACCGACACGGCGATGGGCGCCGGCGCCAAGTGGATCAGCCGTTCTCGGGTGCGGGTGGTCGTCGGCGAGCCGATCGCACCACCGGTCGGTCCCGACGGAAAACGTGCCGATCGTGAAGCACTGCGGCAGTTCACCGAAACCCTGACCGAGCATCTGGCGGCTGCCCAGCTCCGCGCACACGAACTCGCACACTGAAGCAGCGCCGTCGGTCGGCCCCCGTGCCCGCTTGATGAGTGAGCTGTGACTAGCATCACACCATGAACGCGATCGACCCCAGCCTCAGTCACACCGTCGGAGCCACCGAGCCTGCCTTGCTCACCACGACCATCGGCGACAATCTCCGACACACGGTCGAGGCGAACGGGCAGCGCGATGCGCTGATCGTGAGGCAGCAAGGCATTCGCTACACCTACGATCAGCTGTGGGCCGAGGTCGATCGGCTCGCCCGAGCACTGGTCGCTCGTGGCTTCGTCAAGGGCGACCGGATCGGTGTCTGGGCACCGAATGTCGCCGAATGGGTGCTCGTACAATTCGCCACCGCTCGCATCGGGGTGATCCAGGTCAACATCAATCCTGCGTACCGAACGCACGAAGTCCAGTACGCACTCGCCCAGTCCGGGTGTCGCGGCCTCATCGCCGTCACCGACTTCAAGACCAGCAACTACCTGGGCATGATCGACGAGGTCCGAGCCGAGCTCCCGGATCTCGAACACGTGATCTACATGGGTCATCAGAGTTGGGATGACCTGCTCGCCGAAGCCGACAGCGTCGCTCCCGAAGCCATCGAGGCGATCGAGAAGACGCTCTCGCCCGACGAGGCGATCAACATCCAATACACCTCGGGCACGACCGGATTCCCGAAGGGAGCAACCCTCAGCCATCGCAGCATCCTGAACAACGGCTACAGCGTCGGTGAGGCCTGCGGCTACACCAACGAAGACCGAGTCTGCGTCCCGGTGCCCTTCTACCACTGCTTCGGAATGGTGATGGGAACACTCGGTTGCACGACTCATGGCGCAGCAATCGTCGTGCCGGCACCGTCGTTCGAACCGGTCGCCACCCTCGAAGCGGTCCAGGACGAGCGGTGCACGAGCCTCTATGGCGTGCCGACCATGTTCATCGGTCAGTTGGCCGAGGCCGGCTTCGAGAACTACGACCTGTCGAGCCTGCGCACGGGGATCATGGCCGGTTCTCCCTGCCCGATCGAGGTCATGAAACAGACCATCGACAAGATGAACATGGGTGAGGTCACGATCGCCTACGGCATGACCGAGACCTCACCGGTCAGCACCCAGACCGCAACCGATGATCCGATCGACAAGCGAGTCGGGACCGTCGGCCGGGTATTGCCGAACATCGAGGTGAAGATCGTCGATCCGGCCACGGGTGAGACCGTTCCCCGAGGTACATCGGGCGAGTTCTGCACCAAGGGGTATTCGGTGATGATCGGGTACTGGAACGATCCCGACAAGACCGCAGAGGCCATCGATGAAGACGGATGGATGCACACCGGTGACCTTGCCGTGATGGACGACGAGGGCTACCTCAACATCGTCGGCCGGATCAAGGATCTGATCATCCGAGGAGGCGAGAACGTCTACCCACGCGAGGTCGAAGAATTCCTCTACTCCCACCCCAAGATCCGAGATGTCCAGGTCGTCGGTGTTCCCGACACCAAGTACGGCGAAGAGATCATGGCGTGGGTCCAGACCGAGGATGGCGGTGACCTGACGGTCGACGAGGTCGCGGCCTTCTGCAAGGGAAAGATCGCACACTACAAGGTGCCGCGGTATGTGATCGCCACGGGTGAGTTCCCGATGACGGTCACCGGAAAGATCCAGAAGTTCAAGCTGCGCGACGACGCGATCGAACAGCTCGACCTGGGATCACACATCACCGAGACCGCCTGAGGCCGATCGTTTGTCGATCCCGGCTTCATGGATCTGCGTCGGTGCCCTACTGTGACATCCATGACAGCGACCGAAGCCCCAACCAGCGTCGACGAGTTCGCCAGCGAAGTCGGCGGAGATGCTCAACCAGCCAATGGCCGGTTCGCCACCCGAATGCGGCCGCCGACATTCGACAATGTCGAAGACGAACGGCGTCACCTGCTCGAACGGCTTGCGGCGTCGTTCCGCATGTTCGGCCGCTTCGGATTCGACGAGGGCGTTGCCGGCCACATCACCGTGCGAGATCCCGAGCACCCCGACCAGTTCTGGGTCAACCCGTTCGGCATGAACTTCAAGCACATCAGCGTCTCCGACCTGATCTGCGTCGATCACAGCGGTGAGGTCGTCGTCGGGACCACCCCGGTGAACCGTGCGGCGTTCGCCATCCACTCCCGAGTCCACGCTGCCCGACCCGACGTCGTCGCCGCCGCTCACTCCCACTCGGTCTACGGCAAGGCGTGGTCGTCCCTGCGTCGTCCGCTCGACCCGCTGACGCAGGATTCGTGTGCGTTCTACGACGACCACGTCGTGTTCGACGACTACACCGGCGTCGTCCTCGACACCGCCGAAGGTGATCGCATCGGCGCCGCACTAGGCGACAACAAAGCCGCCATCTTGTCGAATCACGGCAACTTGACGGTCGGCCAGTCGGTCGACGAAGCCACCTGGTGGTTCATCACGATGGAGCGCACCTGCCAGGCCCAGCTCCTCGCAGAGGCGACCGGTCACAAGCCGGTGCTGATCGATCCGGACCAGGCCAAGAAGACCTCCGGTCAGGTCGGCTCGCACGATGCAGGCTGGTTCAACTTCCAGCCGCTCTACGACTGGATCACCAAAGAAGAGCCCGATCTGTTCGACTGAGCCGACCGTTGGCCACTTCCTTCATTCGCAACGGCCGATTCCTCGATCCGGCCGACAAGTGGGTCTACGGCGACCTCACCATCGATGATGGTGAGGTCGTGCGCGTCACCGAAGGCGCCGACCCCGAGTCGCTCGTCGCCGAGCCCGACGACATCGTCCTCGATGCCGAGGGTCGACGAGTCGGCCCCGGTTTCATCGACCTCCAGATCAACGGCGGGTGGGGCATCGATCTCCAACGCCAACCGCAGCGGCTGTGGGAGTTGGGGGAGCGACTCGCCTCGATCGGGGTGACGGCGTTCCTCCCGACCCTCACGACCGCAGGGTACGCCCTCGTCGGCGACGGCCTCGAGGCCCTTGCCGACCGGCCGACCGACTACCGCGGCGCCGAACCGCTCGGCTGGCACCTCGAAGGACCCTGGTTCGGCGAAGCCAAACGAGGAGCCCATCCGCTCGCCAAGCTCCAGCCGATCCCCGACACGATTCCCGAGTGGTACGCCCCGGAAGCCGGTGTGCGACTGGTGACGCTCGATCCCGAACAACCCGGTGCCGCCGGCGCCACCCGGACCCTCGTCGAGCGGGGCGTGATCGTCTCGTTCGGACACACGGCGGCATCCCACGCCACCGCATCAGTGGCGTTCGGCTGGGGCGCAACGATGGGCACCCACCTGTTCAACGCGATGGGAGGCCTGCACCATCGTGATCCGGGAATGGCGGCAACCCTGCTGTCGGCCGAATCCGACGCCTCCTTCGGGCTGATCGTCGACGGCGAGCATGTGGCGCCGGCGATGATCGACCTGGCCTGGCGGCTGGCAGCCGACCGTCTGGTGTTGGTGAGCGATGCCGTTGCCCCGCTCGGCCTGACCGAAGACGCCGTGCACCGCCTCGATGACGGGACGATCGCCGGCGCCGTGATCGGACTCGATCGAAGCGTGGTCAACCTCGCAGCCATCACCGGCTGCTCGACCGGAGCCGCGCATCAGGCGGCGTCGACCCGCCCGGCCGCCGTACTCGGCGACCTGTCTCGGGGAGAACTGTGGCCCGGCACGCGAGTCGACGCCGTGGTCCTCGAAGACGACGGAACCGTGGCGGCCACACTCGTGGCGGGCGAGGTCGTCTACCGCTCGCCCGAACTGGGGGAGCACTAGGGTTCGTCCATGAGCACGATCGAGATACGTGAGGTCGGCCCCCGTGACGGGCTCCAGTCGGAGGAACCGGTCGATCCGGCGGATCGCGTGCGGTTCATCGACGCCCTGAGCGCAACCGGTCTCGCCGACATCGAGGCGGTCAGTTTCGTCTCGCCGAAGGCCGTCCCACAGATGACCGGCGCCGGAGAGGTCATGGCCGGCATCGAGCGCCGCGATGGGGTCACCTATTGGGCGTTGGTTCCGAATCGTCGAGGCGCAGAACTCGCGGTCGAGGCCGGTGCCGACGCCCTCACCGTCACGATCTCGGCCTGTCCGGTCTACAACGAGCGGAACATCCACCAGAGCGTCGACGAGTCGCTCGAAGCCATGGCCGAGATCGTACGAGTCGGGGCCGGTCGGCCGATCGATTGTGTGATCTCGTGTGTCTTCGGATCGCCGTACACTGGCGACCAGCCGACCCAAGACACGCCTCGGATCATGCAACGTCTCGCCGATCAGGGGATCAATCGGTTCACACTGGCCGACACGACCGGCATGGCCACCCCGACCAGGGTCGAGCAGGTCATCGCCGTCACCGGTCCGAACGTCGGACTGCATCTTCACGACACCCGGGGCACGGCGCTCGTCAACGCCTGGACCGCACGGGCGGCGGGCGTCCGACGCTTCGACACCGCGGTCGGCGGACTCGGCGGTTCGCCCTTCGCCGCCGGTGCCGGCGGCAATCTGGCAACCGAAGACCTGGTGCATCTCCTCGATGACGCGAGCATCGACAGTGGCATCGATCTGGCCGGAATCCTCGAGGCATCCCGCATGCTGCGAGCAATGGTCGGACACGACCTCCCCGGTCGAGTGGCGACCCACGGGCCTCGATCGGGCCATCTCGACCCATCGGTGACCACGCCCTCCTGAGCGGCCACAATGGAAGGCGTGACGAGCGAACTCATCTCTCCAGCAGCCGACCGTTACTTCGACCTCCACGGCGTGATCGGCGCAGCCGGATTCGCGACCGGTGACCGAGTCGTCATCGGCCACTGGCACGACTCGCCGATCGGGAGTTTCGACGACGTCATGTGGGCCGAGCCCGACGGATGGCGGACCCTGTTCGTCGCCGACGAGCGCTCGAAGGCATTCATCACGGCGATCTACGAATTCGACTCGGTGATCGTTGCGCCCGGCCTGGTGGTGCGCTTCACGCCCGAGAGCAATCACCCCCGGCTCGAGGCCGCGTGGCCACAGGCCCAACTCGAGTTCAGCGTCGGCAAAGCTGCGCCGTTCCCGCCCCGACCCAGCTGGGTGACCCGCCGAATCGAAGGGCCGATCGCGAAGAAGACCATGAAGGTCGACACGTACGGGGTGAGCCCCACCGGCGTCTACGAGTGGTATCGAACCAACAAGCTCCGTCGGATTCTCGACGGGTGGGGAATCGTCGCCGGACGAGACCTCGGCGCCGTCGGTCCGCATCGCGAGGCGACCGGATTCGGGTTCTCCGAACCGCCGCCGTTCGCGTCGGTCACCGAGATCTCACCACGGCTGCATGATCCGTCTCACCGGCTCGACCGCCTCGTCGATGAACTCGACCGGGCGTCCGTGCAATGATCGGTGCATGACCGCCCTCTGGACTCCAGATGCCGACCGAATCGAGTCGTCACACATCGATATCTTCCGTCGGCGTTTCCGGCCCGGCGCCGCCGACTCCGATGCGCTCTGGGACTGGTCGGTCGATCAGCCTGGTGAATTCTGGCGGGCCCTCTGGGACTACGCCGAGATCATCGGTGACCCGGGGGACCGGCTGGTCGAATCGTCTGACCACTTCTCGGGTTGGCGATACCTGCCGGACTCGATCCTCAGCGTCGCCGAGAACCTGCTGGCCGATCGCCCGGGGTCGGCCGACCTGGCGATCACGGCTCGCACCGAAGACGGCAAGGTTCGCCACCTCGATCGTTCGGAGCTCCGGGGCGAGGTCGCCGCCATGGCGGCCTACTTCCGTTCGGTCGGAGTGGAGCCCGGGGATCGAGTTGCTGCGTGGATGCCTCACGTCGCCGAGACGGTTGTTGCCTTCCTCGCAGCGAACGCCGTCGGCGCCATCTTCACCTCGACGTCGTCCGACTTCGGTCCCGAGGGTGTGGTCGACCGATTCGGTCAGACCGAGCCGAAGGTCCTCGTCGCCGCCGACGGCTACCGCTATGGCGGACGAACCTTCGACTGTCTGGCTCGCCTTCCCGAGATCGTGGAACGACTGCCGTCGGTCGAGCAGGTGATCGTGGTCGGTTCGGTCGACGCCAACCCGGATCTGTCGAACGTTCCTCGTTCGATCGCGTGGTCCGGCGTCCTCGACGCGCATCGTGGCGCCGACCTCGAGTTCGCCCGGTTGCCCGGTGATCACCCCATCTTCATCCTGTACTCGTCGGGGACGACCGGGAAGCCGAAGTGCATCGTGCATCGCAGCGGCGGAGCCCTCCTGAAGATGCTCAGCGAACACCTCCTGCATTCCGACATCCGAGCGGGCGACCGGGTCTTCTACTTCACGACCTGCGGTTGGATGATGTGGAACTGGCTGGTCGGGGTGCTCGGCACCGGCGCATCGATCGTGCTGTTCGACGGAAGCCCGTTCCATCCTGGCCCAGAAGCGATGTACGACCTCGCCGACGCCGACGACATCACGTTCTTCGGCGTGTCGGCCAAGTTCATCGACTCGTCGCTCAAGGCGGGTCTCGAACCGAGCGTCACCCATCGGCTCGACCATGTGCGCACCATCTGTTCCACCGGTTCGCCGCTGAGCCCCGAGGGATTCGACTGGATCTACACCGGCGTCAAGCCCGACGTGCACCTCCAATCGATGTCGGGAGGGACCGATCTGTGTGGTTGCCTGGTCGCAGGCGACCCGACCAAGCCGGTGTACCCGGGAGCGATCCAGCGCCCCACGTTCGGTCTGAAGATCGAGGTCTTCGACGACGATGGCACGCCTGTGGGCCCAGGAGTCAAGGGTGAGCTCGTGTGTTCGACCCCGTTCCCCTCGATGCCACTCGAATTCTGGGGAGACACCGACGGCAGCAAGTACGAGGCGGCCTACTTCGAACGATTCCCCGGAGTGTGGGCCCACGGCGACTACGCCTCGTGGACACCCGAGGGCGGGATGGTGATCCACGGCCGGTCCGACGCCACCCTCAACGCATCCGGTGTCAGGATCGGCACGGCCGAGATCTACCGCGTCGTGGAGCAGTTCGCGGAGGTCGTCGAATCGATCGCGATCGGGCACGAACACGACAACGACACTCGCATCGTGCTCTTCGTCCGACTGGTCGACGGCGTCGAACTCACCGACGAACTCCAGCGCAACCTCAAAGTGGCGTTGCGTACCCAGTGCTCGCCCCGTCACGTTCCCGCGGTCATCCGGTCGGTTGCCGACATCCCCCGGACCCGATCGGGCGAGATCGTCGAGCTT
>RCMY010002179.1_pt1 | contig 17824 bp, 17 predicted proteins | sample 2041341 | NCBI WGS metagenome assembly RCMY01 (sample SAMN09708234, study PRJNA481090) | Marine sediment metagenome, whole genome shotgun sequencing project. | reverse complement strand
GCAATGTGGCGCAAAAGCATGGCTCGGCCAACTCACGAGGAGTTGTGATTCAATTTCCTCTGACCCATGAGGATTTAGGCTTTTTAACAGGAGCTCACCGAGTCAGTATTACCAGGGCAATGACCGCTCTTAAAAATGCTGGAAAAATTATTCTAGAAAATAAAAGACTCATCCTGACGGCCATGAGTTTATAGTAACGACACTCTCATCCCCTTCTGCATATTCGCTCGATAGTTCCCCCACGAGAGGCTCTCCTTACAAGGTGGAAGGATTGCCCGCTATAGAAAGTTAAAATGCTTTCAGCAGAACACCCCAAAAGACATATTTTCATTTTAAATCAATCAGTTGTTCGTTCGCTATTTTTGCTAATTTCATCATACAGAGCCTGGTATTCCTGCGTCAGTTTATGCCCCGGACTCAGAAAAATCATTGGCGTCGATTCATGGTGAGATTCTTTAATCTTAATTGAAGAAGAAATTTTTGATGAAAGAATCGGCAGGCCTTCTGCTTTCAGTTCGTCGACAATTTTTTTCGGATAATTTGCCTGGGCCATGTACTGATTAACGATAATTCCTTCAACTATAAGCGAGTGGTTATGGTCACTCTGGATATCACCGATGTGTTTTCCGACCTCGAATATGGCATCTTTTGAAAATGCATCGCAGTCGAAGGGAATCAAACACCGGGAAGCGGCGATTAAGGCTGACTGGCTGAAAAAGTTCATCGCCGGCGGGGTATCGATATACAGGGCTTCAAAAGAGGAAAATTTTTCTATCATTTCCTTCAGCTTATAGATTTTGTGTTTATTGACGAGTTGCGCCTCAATGTCTGCTAAGCCTGAGTGAGACGGTATGATATATAGATTTTTGAACTTTGTTTCGTGAATAAAGGATTCCGGTTCAGGCCTGGAACTACTTAAATGGGAGAAAAATGGATTGAATTCGAAAATACTACCGCCGTCCAGCGATGCCTTAAAAAAATCAAAAATCGTCAGACCTTTTTCCTTAATTTCATTGTATCTGTCACTCAACAAATACTGACTGGCATTGGCCTGGGGGTCGAGGTCTATCACGATGGTTTTTTTGCCGGATGCTGCACTGATGGCAGCAAGGTTGCATGTTATGGTAGTTTTTCCGACGCCGCCTTTTTTATTAAAGATCACACGACTGATCATCATTGAATCCTCTTTATTATTTTTGCTCACACTTTTGAATTCGAGAATAACTTGAGAGCTAACCTCCATATGCCCGTCAAACAGGTCGCACCTTCCAGGAGGTCGTCCATAACCTCCTTATAAAAACTACTATACTCTCTTTTAAAGGCGATACACCATGAAAGTGTCAGATGCTATCAGTTTTTGCCTGCAGTACCATACAATCAATCCAAGGTTTAATACGATCAAAATTTACGAGTTTCTTCTCGGAAACTTGCCTACCCGTCATATGGATACGCAAAAAGGGGATTATCCACTGAACTGGATAATCCCCTTTGGTAATTCTCAATTAAACGGAGTCTTTTAGCCGACTCTATTTATCAGCGGCTTTCCTCTGTTGATCGTTCTCTCATATTGTATGGCTGGATAACCAAAGCCCATCACATAGCCAATCTGGTGGTCTTCTGGGATACCCAGATGCTTTTTAAGCGAGGGGACAAGCTCGGATATGGTCAGCATCGCCAGACCATTCCAGATTGTGCCTATGCCATAGGTCTGGGCATAGAGCTCAAAGGTGGTTAAGGCAATAAGGCAATCCTGCGTGGGCGCGGCGCTCTCGTTATGCGCGGAAACAACCAGCAGGTGCGGTGCTCCCCGGAAAAGGATATCGGTGCCGAAGTTTTTCCAGGCCTCGATTATATCAACGAACATGTCCATTCCTTTCGGCAGCTTTTTTTCTTTGACCAGTTTTTCCAGGCCGGCAATCGCTTCTTCCCGCAGATCGAAAACAACACCTTTATCATCGACCAGCGTATACAGCAGCTGTCGATCATTATGGCCGCTTGGTGCATGGCTGGCAACTTCAATTAATTTTTCAATACGTTGCGGATCGATATTTTCATCTCGATAATTTCTCACCGACCGCCGTCCCTTGATAAGCATTTCCAGCTGCTCCGGTTTGGCCATTTGTTCAAGCGGCAGTGGCAATCCTTCCTGCGGTCCATAGCCATGAATGGCAACAGAGCCTTCGCTGCAGATCGCCACACAATGCATACAGCCTATGCAAAATTGTTCAAGGTCCGGTGCTATGGTCGGAACACCTGTCTCCATACTGATAATCATGGCCGGACAGTCCGTAGAGCATTGTCCGCAGCCGATACAGGTTTCCAAATCTATAGTAAAATTGAGCATATCTTTCCTTGATGGCGCCTTACAAAGCCAGATCTCTTCTGTTATACCCGCCCATGGGAACTACTTTTGGGATAAAACAAATTTTTCGAAGTCTGCGCTTATCTATCGAGCCATCTCTGAGGTTAATATTGAAGGTATACGGATTGGTTTTCCGTATGTAATTGGTTCCTTTTATTGGACGGCTTTGGTAACAATTTCTTTGTCAAAATAGTTCACGGACATCCCTGCATCGATCACAATTGTCTGGCAGTTGATGCCGGAGGCCCTGTCTGAAAGCAGAAAGGCGGCAGTGTCGGCGACTTCACGGGTTGCCAGGGCTTTTTTTCTGAGAGTCGCTTTTTCGGCAAAGAGATAACTCTCTATATAGCCGGGAATCCCCGCGGAGGCTGAGGTCTTCAAAAGACCGGGTGCCACCGCGTTAAAGCGTACCCTGGAAAATTCCGAGAAGCTCTTGGCCAGAAAACAGATCGATGCGTCTAAAGCGGCTTTGATCGGCGCCATATAGCCGTAGTTTTCTGCCGCCATTTGGGTGGTGGAGATGGTTATTGTCACCACCGAGCCATCTGCTGCCAAAAGTTCTTTAAAATGGTTGGCAATACTGATAAACGAAAAACAGGAGATATTTATCGCCTGGAGAAAATCGTCTTTTCTCGTCTCATGAAACGGTTTCATGCCTTCTGAATAGTTGGCAAAGGCAATGGAGTGGACAATGCCGTCAATTCTCTTGCCCTTTGCGGCTCCTATTGCTGCGCTGATCTCATCCCGCACACGAATTATATTGTTTTCGTCTTCTACATCACAGATAAAAACCGGTGAATCAGGAAAGAGTTTGCGGGCATTGACCGCCCGCTCTGCCGATCTGACCACATGAACCACTTCGGCACCCTCTTCCACAAGGGTCCGGGCGATGGCGCAGGCAACCGATTTTTTATTGGCCAGCCCAAAGACCACAAAGATCTTATTTTCCACTCCAAGAAAACTCATAAGCTCTCGTCTCTCTTGTATATCGTAAAAGGAATCAGCTAATACTAACGATCAGGCCGGCGGCAAACAACAGACTATAAATAAGCGACAACCTGGCGGTACCGGCCAGTAATGCATTGAGTTCAACACCTTGCTCTTCGCCTATTCTTTTAGCCAGTTGCCAGGCCTGAGGCCCAGTAACCAGTGGCAGAAGAATAAGGGCACCGGCAACGCCGGTCAACACCATTACCGGAGGAACAAGATAACTCAGCAGCAGCAACAGTTTAAATTCGGTAATCGTCCGGCTGCGACCAAGGATCACTGCCAGGGTATTTTTACCCGCTTTGCGATCGGTATCGATGTCTCGTAAGTTATTGATCACCATGATTGCGGTAATAAGCATTCCGGGCGGTACTGCTGCAAGCATCGCCAGCAGGCTCAGTCGTCCGGCCTGGATAAAATACGTTCCGCCTACCGCCACCAGGCCAAAAAAAATAAAAACAAACAGTTCCCCCAGTCCATTGGAGGCAAGCGGATACGGGCCGCCGCTATAGGCGAGCGCTGCCAGCACCGAGACCGTGCCGATGATCACTATCGGCACCCCCCCTGCCTGGGCCAGGTAAAGAAAAATCAATACGGCCAGAAACAGGCAGAAAATCATGCCCCATTTCACCTCGGCCGGCGAAATCAGGCCGCTCTGGGTAACCCGCATTGGGCCCAGGCGTTCCTCGGTGTCAATATTATTTTTAAAATCAAAATAGTCATTAGCCAGATTAACCCCGATCTGCAACAACATAGCTCCAAGAAGACAACAAAAAGCCGGAACAAAGGCAAATTTTCCATCGCTAAAAGCCACGGCTGAACCTACCGCCACCGGCCCCACCGCTGCCGGAAGGGTTTTGGGACGGATGGCCAGCAGCCAGAGCCTGAATTTTGAGGGTGTCTCTTCTTGCATAATATTTTAGAAAAATTTTATCGTTGGCTACTGGTTCCCATGTGCCACATGGGAACCAGTAGCCAACGTCATCACTCGATAAAGAGGTGTTTGCTGACTTTAAGTTCAATAGCATAAATTGCAAAATAGAGTAGCACTCCCAAGAGCCCCATCCCCATAATACCAGTATACATTTCCGGATAGAGCAACACCTGATATGTTTCAATCACTATGTAATAGCCAAGCCCGTAGCTCGTTAATGACTGTTCGGCAATAAAAAGTACCGCTACCGCAGTACCCACCGAGATCCGCAGGGCAGTCAATACCGCCGGCAACGACGCGGGCAGATAAACATAGCGAAACAGGGCCCGACGCCCGGCGCCAAGGGATTTGACCGAGAGGATCAGCTCTTTTTTCAACCCCGATGCTTCATCGCGCACCACTACCAGAATTTGGAAAAAGATAATTATGGCAATAAGGGTGATTTTAGAAAAATCGCTGATGCCCATCAGTACATAGATAACCGGCAGAAAAATTATCTTAGGGATCGGATAGATTATTGCTATCAGCGGGCTTAGTATCCGATCCAGTTGCGGCATCTGCCCAAGTGCCAGACCAAGGGGCGCCGCAAAGAAGGTGGCCAGAAAAACAGCAGCCAGAACCCGACCTGTCGACGCCAGAAAATGCAGCCCTAATTCACCAGTGATGTGAGCAAAAAAGAGTGGCACCACAACCAGCGGAGAAGGAAGGATCGGCCGGTTTATGACAAGGGCCGCCAGTTGCCAGAGGCAAAAAAACATCACGATCCCGATAAGGGTACTGAATAAAGTCGCTTTTTTCTTCATTGTCGCCAGCGGCTCCCCTGCTGAACTCCGGTGTCCCGAGTAGTGCAACGCGCCAGAAGATCACGCAATGTACTGCATCGTTCCATGAATTCGGGATCGGTTCGTTTATCGATTTCGCCTGACAAAGGGTTGTCGATAACCCGCGGAACCCGGTTGCAGCTGTTGCCGAGAACCAGTATTTTTTCACCCAGCATCACCGCCTCTTCAATATCATGGGTGACGGTGAGCGATGTCAACCCGGACTCATGGTGGAAACGGTTCATCACCTTCTGCAGCTCCTCTCTAATTGGGGCATCAAGCGCTGAAAAAGGCTCATCCATCAGCAGCAGATCCGGTTCGAGCACCAGGGTTCTGGCGATGGCCGCCCGCTGCCTCTGGCCTCTTGACAACTGAGCAGGGTACATCGCCTGCAATTGTTCAATCCCCAGCCAGTTCAACCAGTAGTCCACCCGCTTTGCATCTCTTATCGCATCCTGCGACACATTGGCGGGGCTGTGTCTTCCATCGGGGCCATAGAATTTTCTTATCTTCAGGCCCAGTCGGGTATTTTCCAGAATTGTCGCCCAGGGCAGCAGGCCGTGGTCCTGGAGCACGAGTCCAGTAGACGGCCTGGCCCGGACAATTTGCTTCCCACCAATCCGAATTTTTCCTCGTAAGGGCGGATGCAAACCGGCGATAAGGTAGAGAAGCGTCGTTTTGCCACAGCCGGAGGGTCCGATAACAGTCCAGGATTCACCTCGCTTAATGGTAAAGGAGAAATCTTCAAAGAGATGCGTGGTGCCACCATAGCCAAAGGTGAGCTTATCGATCTCTATCACTTTGGGCTGCCTTTCATTTTGCAAGAAACTCCGAGGTGACGGAATCTTCATAGGCCAATGGGGTGGTAAGGAGATTTTTTTCAAGCATCCAGGTCATGACATCATCCCACTGCGCCTTGGTCGGCACCTCTTTTCGCGGCAGTGGAGGCACGTGAAAATCGTTTTCGATATTTTTCGGCACCCGAATTTTTTGCAACATCAGCGACTGAAAAGCAGCGGGATCACTATTGAGATCAGCACACGCTCTATCCCAGGCTACCATAAATTTTTTAACCGTCTCGTTCTTTTTGACAAGAACATCACTGGTAAAGGTAACAACACTGGCACTGACATTTGTCAGGGCCGTATCGTTGACAATTTCAATGGCTCCCCCTTTTATGGCACTAGCCCCAAGAGGATCGGGCAGCGTCACCGCCTGCAATTGCCCGGCAAGAAGCAGCTGCAAACGCTCCGGCAATACCGGAACCGATTTATAATCAATAGCCTCGGGCGATACGCCGCCCGCCTCGAGCAGTCGGGTTGTTATATATTCTATTATGGTGTTCTTGGAAATACCGATGGAGATATCGGCCAGCTCGGCAACTGTCTTAATATTGCTGCCGGGTGCAACAAGGAGCCTGAACAGCGGCGAACCTCCTCTCGGTGAACGGGCGATAGAGACAATTTTCACCCTGTTCTTCTCTCTGTTGAAATTGGCCGCGCCGGAGATTTCATTGATCATGCCATCCACTCTCCCTGCCTGCAGTAACTGGTCGCGCTCCACGGCACTGCCGACGGGCAGCGCTTCAACGGTGATTCCCATTTCGGAAAAATATCCCCTTTCTTCGGCAACATATACCGGCAGCACATCGGGAATTGGCAGGAGCGCCAGTCGAAGAGTTTTATTTTCTTCACCACCAAAAATCGTATTCGATATACCCAGACACAGGAACCAGACACTGAGAATACATACTGCTTTGTTCATCTTCATTTTACTTATGCTCACGTATACCTTTTCCATCCCGACTGGGAAGAAAGTGGTTATAAAGTATGTTGTTACTGGTTCGTTTCACCATGGTATTTCCATGGAGATTGCAGTATACGTCTCAAAAGAGACGTTCCCCCATTCATAATGGGAAACAGAACAGTCTTGCAACCGAAAACATGATAACGACGCAAAAAGTAGCGTAAGCGTTCACCAGCACCTTTTATGAAAATTCTCACTGTCTCCGATACCGTAGTCAAAAGCCTGCTTGAGCCGATCGGCGGCAGCCCGGCTATTGCCGACATTGACCTGATCCTCGCCTGCGGCGATCTGCCTCCAGAATATCTTAGCTCCTTAAAACATCGTTATAACACACCGCTGCTGTATGTTCTCGGCAATCACGATCTTCGTTACCAAGAATCCCCACCCCAAGGTTGTTTCCATATCCACCGGAAGATCGTCAACATCGGTAAACTCAGGATAATCGGTTTTTCCGGTTCAAGGTGGTATAATGGCAATATTAATCAGTATACCGAAAAGCAGATGGCCAGGTTTATTCGAAAAATGCGCTTCTCCCTCTGGCGCAGCCGCGGCATCGATCTGGTTATTAGCCATGCCCCGCCAAGATTTGTCAATGATGCGGAAGACCCCTGCCATCGCGGCTTCCGGGTGTTTTTGCAATTTATTGAAAAATACCGGCCCCCCTACTTTATTCATGGCCATATTCACACCCTGTTTGAGGATGATTCCGAAAGGTTAACCAGGGTCAATTCCACCTCGGTAATAAACAGCTATGGTTACCATGTTCTCGAAATTTAATCCATTTCCCGCTCTGAAAAAGGTTTTAACCGGTCAAGGTAAACAGGCTGCTGATAACCCAAGTAATTTCAATATCCGCCAGGAAAAGGAAGAGGCCTACGAGGCTGTTGAACGTGGCACTTTGCTGGTACCGTTAGCAAAAATCACCGGCAGTGTGGGAAGATACCACGATTTCGACAACCAGTTCAAGACCCACTCCAACAAGATGGATGAGCGGCTGAAGGCCATTATAGAGGCTATGCGGGAAGGTAAAGATATGCCTCCCATTGCTCTGTATCAGATTAAAGAGGATTTTTTCATTCTCGACGGTCACCATCGATTCAAAGCAGCCGTTGAACTGGGACGCTCCGAAATCCGCTCACGAATCGTCGAACTGCTGCCATCGAAAAATACCCTGGAAAACAATCTCTATGTTGAAAAAACGCACTTTCGCGATAAGGCCGGTCTCACGGAAAGCATAGACCTGACAGAACCAGGCCAGATTGCCCATCTGGAATGGCAGGTCAGAGAACACCGGAAATTTCTGGCCAAAGAGAAAAATCAGGAGATAAGCTTTAAGCAGGCCGCCGCCGACTGGTACCGAACCATCTATCGACCTCTGGCAACCCTTATCGCCAACAGTAAGCTGGTCAATGGTTTTCCCGGCCGCACGGTTGACGACCTCTACCTGTATGTTTCCATTCATCAATGGGAAATAGGCAGCAAAAGGACCTACGGCATCGGCATAGATAAACTCATCCCCACAGATATGGAAGCCTTCCGGCAGATAATGGCAGAACGTAAAGAACAGGAATATCCGGAGATGAAGCGGGAGATTACCGTCTTTATCCTTCTCAATGTTGACGGCAAATACGAACAACAGATCTTCGATAAACTTTTAGCCCTCGATGAAGTCCGCGAAGTGCACAGTGTGCACGGTTCCATCGATATGATCGCCAAAATCACCCTGACGCGCGACCTGCTCTCTTCCGATGCCGAAATCCTCTCGCATTTCATCCAGCACACCATCAGGCAGTGGCGAGGAGTGGTCTCGACGCAGACCCTGATTCCCGGTATGTCGAGGACCAAGGATCAGGACCGATGCCATCTATGATAACGTACCGCTATCCACTCCAGCCTCCTCAAATGAGGCCATATCCCGCATCATGCAGCAGGAAAGCTCGACCAGATTCATGGTGATAGCCGCCCCGGTCCCCTCGCCCAGCCGCATATCCAGATCGACAACAGGGGTAAGCCCCATGATATCGAGCGCAGCCTGCTGTCCCACTTCCACCGATTTATGCCCGGCGATCAGATAGTCTTTAACCTCCGGACAGAGCAGATACGCCAGCAGTCCCGCTGCTGTTGATATGAGACCATCGAGAACCACAACACAACCGGTTGAGGCGGCGGCCAGGATAGCGCCGCAGATGCCGCCGAGTTCAAAACCGCCCACCATGGAAAGAAGTTCCAGGCCGTCATTTGGATCCGGTTGGTGCAGAGCGAGGGCCTTTTCGAGAACCTCCCTCTTGCGCATAAGCCCGCGATCGTCAACCCCAGTACCGCGGCCAACTACCTGTGCCACGGAAAGCCCTGTAGCGCCGCAGATAATCGCCGTGGCACTGCTGCTGTTGCCGATGCCCATTTCACCCACACCAACAAGATCGCAAGACTGTCTTTCATTCTTTTTTAGAAATGTCCGCGCCCCGTTTTCAATGGCCCGGATCGCCTCATCCGGACGCATTGCCCGCCGGAGGGCAAAATTGCAGGTTCCCGGTGCTACTTTTTGTTGTATCAGCATCGGGTGGTCACCAAGCTCACCATTGACCCCCATGTCGACTACCGCCAGTTCAATACCATAGTGCGCACAAAAGGTGTTAATCGCGGCGCCACCGGCAAGAAAATTTTCCACCATCTGGATGGTCACCTTGGCCGGATAAGCTGATACCCCTTCTTCAACGACGCCGTGGTCGCCGGCGAAGACAAACAGCCGTTTACAGGTAATCGTTGGATTGAGACTGTGCTTTACAGCACTCATCTGCACGGCAAGTTCTTCAATCCTCCCCAGAGCGCCGAGGGGCTTGGTCTTCAAGTCGACTTTTTTCCGGGCCTGGCTTTTAAAGCTCTCTGCAACCGGCTGAATCCCGGCTATCAATTGCCCAAGAAACGCTGAGAGCAAATCTGAGCTTTCTGGCTTGTTCTTCACCCTCGCGTCCGACGAAAAGTCCATCGTTGCCGGTCTGCGAACTCCCGTAAAATCGACTATGTATTTCAGGGAATTGCCGGAAAGAATCTGCGGCAGAACGGCTTCGACCTCCTTAGGAGTGATAACTTTTTCGACCAGCATTCCCAAATTATGCTGTTGCCGGGTGCAAAAGGGTACCGCCTGCACCATGTGCTCTCTTCTCGGTCCATAGGCGCCATAGATTTCGAGTTCTTTATAATGGATGAGATTGAGCAGATTGCTCTCTATCTCCTCGTTTTTGGTCAGGCCGCTGAAAAAAACCAGCTGCCCGCCCTTGCAAAGCTTGGTAATACAAAGACTGAAGGCGATATGGTCGGCACAGCAATTTATCGCCAGATCAAAGTCGGCGGCAACGGTATCCTTGACCAGCTCGATGTCGTTGTGCTCGCAAAAGGGGCGCAGTCGATCAATTTTCTCCTGGTTTTTTTCAATTACCGTCACCTGGCAGTTTTGCTCGCGGCAGACCAGGGCGGCGAGCATGCCCATGACACCGCCCCCATAGAGAATGACCCTTTTTTGTGCCGCAATGTCAATGTTCGAAAGACCATTGAGTACACAGGCCACCGGTTCGGTAAAGGTGAGAATTGAGGGTTCTATGCCCTCTTCAACCGCAATCAGACTCTTTTTGGGTACGGAAACAGCGTGAGCAAACCCACCATCGGTATGAAAGCCGATAATGCGCATCTCTTCACAGAGATTTTCCCGCCCATGCAGGCAATACCGGCAAAGACCACAGGCCTGGCCCGGCCAGACGGTATAGAGTTGTCCGGTTTCTGGATCCCTGCCGGCAATTTCATGGCCTAAGACCCTCGGCAGCACCAAATCACGATGGCCCTGACGCCACATTTTTGCATCCGTACGACAGACGGCGCAACAGCTGACAGTCAGGACGACATTGCCGTTCTCTGCTACCGGGGCATTGCTGTGCTCGGTAAAATCCAAAGCTTCACACTGGGTCAGGGTAAGTTTCATATCACAGCAGGTCCAATTCTTCTTCGAAGGGTTCTTCAATAATGGTGAGTTTTCTCAGCACTGGTCCAACCACCCCCGTCATCGCCAGTTTGCTGCACAACTGTCGTGCCTCAACTGCCTGCTCCAGAGGAAATACACTTGCCTTGCTCAGCGTGCACGGTTCAAAATGGTCGTCCCTGCAGCGGAAATAGTCTTCACCGGCTTTGATAATGAGGAGCTCGGTCATAGTGCAGCTCCGGCGCTTTTTAGACCAGCCAGTTTGGCAAATCCTGCGGCTGGGTCGTTGTTCTGTACTTCGATCCAGCGGTTAAGCGAGACAAGAGCCTGTCCGGACAGCAGAAGGTCCCTGGCTTTATCCACCCCTTCGGTAAGGGTCGCAACCGTGTCTTGGGTATAAAAGATCAACCCGCTGTTCAGGAGGACCGCATCGATACGCGCTTGTTCTCCCTTTCCTGCCAGCAGCTGATACATTTTCACCGCTGCACTTTTTTTGTCGGGATCTGCCGCCAGCAACTGAGGAGCATGTGTTTTCAGTCCGCAGTCCTCCGGGTGAAAAGAAAGAGTGGTGAATGTACCGTTTTTAAGGTGCACCCCGGAGGTCTCGCCACAGACAGAACCCTCATCCATCCCCTTGTCACTGCCTGAAATGCCGCCGTAGACCACGAGGGCATCGGTATAGCCGATTGCCTGCATAACCTCTGCCACCGGCCCCAGCAGAGACGGGGAATAGACCCCCCGCAAGCCAACCCTGGGCAGGGCAGGATGCGCCAGTGATGCGGCAATATTAAGCGGTGAGCCAAAACAGATCCGGGAAAGGATACGCCCAAGTGCCATGGGGTGGACTTCCGGACTCATGCCGTTAAACAGGCCAATACCCGCCTGTCGGATGCTTTTTGCCACAAGATCGACACTGCACTCGACATCAACACCAAGACATTCGGCCATATCTACGGTGCCACAGCTTGAGGTAATGGCCCTGGCACCATGACGGGCCATTGTCACCCCCCCTGCCGCGGCCACAAGCGAGGCAGCAGTACTGATATTAAAGGTCTTGAAGCTGTCCATACCGGTACCACAGTTATCAACAATGGCCAGATCAGCCAGATCGACTTTTTTGGTATCCAACTCATACACGGCACGCCAGCCACCGGCGACTTCACCTGCGGTCTCTCCTTTTGCGGTAAGGGCCGCCAGAAAAGCACCTTGCTGCATGTCTGAGACCTCACCTTCAAGTACCATGCAGAAAGCCTCGTGCGATTCTTCCTGAGAGATATTTTCTTTAGCTATCAGCCGGGTAATTATTTGCCCGAGCTTTTGATTTTTTTTCAGATCCATGACAACACTCCTGGATAAATTATTGATCGTTCCGTCGGATTTTTGGTGTTTTTCACATAATCCGCACAGAAAGATTCAATTCTTGGATACGGAAAATTACGCGATAACAATTTGATAAGTCTCCGTATCCGCAACAATGCATGGTCTGCAACATCCAGACAATACAATTCCAGATACAGTGAACTCCAGTGGTTAACTCTGGCATGGACCGACACTGTGTCCACGTGCAGGCAGGCTTTCTGACTCACGAATTATCCTGCAGAGCAGCCGTCTTCCCGGGGCTTCCCAGTGACGAATCCACAAAAAGATTTGGGCGCACGGATATTGTGTGCTCCCAGCTGCGGCAGCCTCCGTATACAGCAAGGACTGGCTTGTGACGGACTCGCACCGTCTTTCCTTTTGCCAACTATAAGATGCACCTGCAGACAAGGTTTATACCTTGCGCACTCTAAAAAATCAATACGTGGACCATGGACCGGGAATTCCAATATTGCGCAGTTCTCGGTGCAGCTGGAATTATCTTTACAGCTAAGGTAGACTACAACGCTTAACATGGGCGGATAGGCTTCAGTCCCTAAAAGACAATATATAAGGCAACGTTCTCTCACTTCAACAGGATGGGTCAAAGATGACGGATCATTTAGCCGAGTATTGCGGCAAAATTCTTAACGGCGGATTTTCGACAAAGCTCTGTCGGCGGCTTAGGAAATGCCTCACTCATTTGCTGGCCCTGGATAAAATGAACCTGCCCATCATTCCCTACATAGCCGCATGGCACGGGGATGAAAAGATTATCTGGTATGAACATGTTGGAAAACGGCTTTTGACCATCCTTAACTGTCAACCTTCGGAAGTAGCCGAGGTCTTTCGACAGAGTATTGTCGATCGTCGGCTGTATCGCTATGTGGGACAGGAAGCCACGGTTGAGGAAGAGATTGTCACCAGGGACGAGCTGCGAGGCGATCAATACGGTCTGCGCGAGGAGGTAAAAAAAGAGGGAGCGGTTGAATGTATTTACCAATTAGCCCCGCCCGGGGAGAAAACGATATGGCTGAAGGATCAGGCCACGATCGAAATATTCGGTGATGACGATATCTGTCTCTCCATGGGCTACCTGACTGATGTCACCAAGGAGATGGAACAAAAAAATTTAATGGAAAAATTCGGCTATTTTGATGACCTCACCAAGTTGCCGAAACGGTCCATCATGCAACGCATTATCGAGGTGAGTATCGGTAACCTGCATCGGGGCCACATAAAAGACTTTGTGTTTTTGCTGCTGGATATTGATCATTTTAAAGAAGTGAACGACACCCATGGCCATCAGGCGGGAGATCAGGTACTGGTGAGTCTGGCGGAAGTAATGTGCTCCACCAAGCGGCAGGAGGATGAAGTTGGCCGCTATGGGGGGGAGGAATTTTATGCTTTCACCATCGGTGCTTTGGAGAATGGATTGCAATTTGCCGAACGCTTACGATTGGCGATAGCGGCCAACGATTTTGTATACAAAAAGCAGCGGATTCCGGTGACGGTTTCCATCGGCTTAGTGGCGGCCAGTCAGTTGGCGACGAGCGGTAAACTTACCGCGGAGGAACTGGTCAGGGTAGCGGATCGGCGCTTATATGCGGGCAAGCACGGCGGACGGAACCGGGTGGTCGGTAAAGATTCATGATAACGTGCCGCGATTGCCGGAGGGCTGAGGTGCAGATCGAGATCAGCTGCAAAAATGTTGCTTTCCACAGGATCGACAATATGAAAACCTGAGGTGGCCATCTGCAACAAGATCTGCGTCCAGTACCAGTTTTTCCCTTGATGCAGTGGCACCCCCCCCCGGCAATTCCGCAACCAGGAAGATAATTGATACCACTTGCCAATGCTGGAATAAGATTGAAAGTGGATTCCGAGCCCGCCTGAAAATCAATGTCCTGGGCATCGCTGAGGCAGACATTGCCTCTGGTCAGGAGCCCGGAGGAAGCTGCGATCTGGCTGGTGGCAGCTTCCATTTTCCGGGTTTCAGGACCACCATAGCTTACCATCATGCTGTGCATGTCCGAACTACAGGGAAAGGTGCCGTACCCAAGCAGACATGGGTGATAGTCTTGGCGTCTCTTTTAACTTCTGTTAGAAACATACGTTAGGTTCATGGGAGATACCTTGGGATGAAATTGTCGTTGCCCTCAGGTAGAGTTGCAAAGAGGACTCAGTGCCAAATGTCCATACATGTATATACAATGCCGTTATCTTCAGGTCAAGATCCTGGGCAGTTCTGTTCGTTTTGATTCTTTATGGTCTGGTATTATTGACTCATTGTGGAGAAATAGCTCCAACACTGTGAATCATTACTGCACTGGATGGGGCGTTGGGAGATGGTGAGCCAGGATCGCACTGATTTTTACAAGTATTTTCATGATACGTCAGAATATATATTTAAAAAACTGTAAGTATATCGATATGATAGTCTGAAAAACTCTGGAGCTGCATTTCCGGAAGCATCTGACGAACAAGTACTTCTTGAAGAATCTACAGGCTTTTTATTTTTCCAGTGAACGGTTACATTGTATTTGTGTTTATTAATGTAGAGAGCTCCTCAGATTGACTCCAACCTCTCCTTCTTGCATATGGATATCTGGATAATTTCAACTATACTCTTTTTGGCTGTTTATCTGCTGATAACCGAAAAAATATCCGTGGACCTGACTGCTATCGGGATCATGGTTCTGCTTGTCGTCAGCCGTATTCTCACACCAAATGAGGCCATCGGCGGCTTTGCCAACCCTGCGGTAATAACCGTTGGCGCCATGTTTGTTGTGTCAAAGGGGATGATGCGTACCGGCGGCGTCGAATACCTGGGTAGAAAAATTATCCACATGGCCCGTGGCAATTATAAACTGGCGCTGATAATTATTCTGCTCTCCGTCGCCGTTGCCAGTGCCTTCATCAACAACACCCCGGTGGTGATCCTCTTCATCCCGGTGGTCATGACCATGTGCTGCGAATTTGGTCTGAGTCCGTCGAAGTTTCTTATTCCGGTCTCCTACGCCTCGATCCTTGCCGGAACCTGTACCCTTATCGGCACATCGACAAATATCATTATCAGCAATCTCAGTGTCAGTTTCGGCTATGACAGCCTGTCGATGTTCGAGCTCGGCACTCTGGGCGTGCCACTTGCCGCCGCAGGGATTGTTTTTCTCTATTTTGCCGCCCCCAAGGTACTGCCGGCCCTGGCCAATCCTATTTGCCAGTTGCAGGACAGTGCTCATCGCCAGTATCTGGCTGAGCTGAAAATTTCCGAGAAAAGTAATCTGATCGGCAGCAATCCGGACGAAATCTTCGGTGAAAAATACCCCAGCATCAAGGTTATTGAGCTGATAAAGCAGTCACATATTTACCATCCTCATCGGGAAAAAATGGCCATCACCGCCCAGGATATCCTGCTGGTCAAGGGATCGCTCAACGATCTCGTGGCTATTCTGCACAATGAGGAGGTTGAACTGCCGACATCAGAAAAAGACCTGCTCCTGGGAGCCCAGAAAGACGCTCCCATTGTGGTCGAGCTGATTATATCGCCCAACTCCAGCCTGCGTGGCGAGCAACTGCAGCGAACGGATCTCGCCAAGGACCCCGATGTCAATATCATAGCCGTCAAACGGACCAACCTGCATCTGTCGGAAAGGCAAATCCACGACGTCCGTCTCCAGACCGGCGATATTCTGCTTATCTGGTGTCTGGAAAGTAAGCTTGCGCATATCCGCCGCAGCACGGAATATATTGTTATTGAGGATGTTTATGAAGAACTGATACACCATCGGAAGGCCTGGTGGTCAATCATCAACTTTATCTGCATGATCGGTACCGCCACCCTGGGTCTTGCCGATATTATGACCTGCGCGCTCACCGCAGCTTTTCTGATGATTATTACCGGCTGTCTACAGATGCGCGATGCGTACCGGGCACTCCAGGGAGATGTTCTGCTGCTTATTGCCGGAACTATCGCCCTTGGCACCGCCATGCAGAAAACAGGAGCCAGTCAGCTCTATGCCGAGAGTTTTCTCAGCCTCTTCTCCGGCTTTTCACCAAATATCGTGCTTGGTGCCGTCATCCTCCTCACCAGTATCTGTACTCAGATATTGAGCAACAACGCAACGGCGGTGCTGTTACTGCCTATAGCCATCTCCACCGCGCTTGGGATTGGTGTCGACCCAAAACCGTTTATCGTCGGCATCTGTTTCGGGGCGAGTGCCTGTTTCGCCACGCCGATGGGCTACCAGACCAACCTCATGGTCTACGGCCCGGGCGGGTACAGCTTTATGGATTATATGAAGCTGGGTATTCCACTCAATATTTTCGTGGTTGTGGCTTCCACCCTGCTGATTCCACTGATATGGCCATTTTAATTGATGGCTAAGTAAAAACCCGATCTCCTTCGTTGTAGAAATTTTCGCAGGCCACCGACATACTCTTTGTATAGCCGGTGCCCTGCAAAAAACTCTACGCCTCGCATATCAGGCTTTTTATCTAGCCATCTTAGAATCATCTCAGGGAGGTGGCTGGGTTTTTGTATAAAATTGTCCTTTTTAAAAACCTACTCAATCTGGCATTCAGTTTTTCTAGGTAAAGGTATTGCAACTGCGAATATCGCCGTTGTTTAGTCCCTCGCGGAACCATTGCACCCGCTGCGCAGAACTGCCGTGGGTGAATGAATCGGGAACGACATAGCCTCTGGATTTTTTCTGCAGGGTATCGTCCCCAATCATGCTGGCCGCATTGAGGGCTTCTTCCACGTCACCTGGTTCCAGAATTTGGCGCACTCTATTGGCATGATTGGCCCAGACTCCGGCAAAGCAGTCGGCCTGTAACTCCACTTTAACCGAAAGCTTGTTGTAATCCGTTGCTGAAATACGGGGCCGCTGCGCCTGTATTTTCCCGCTGATCCCCAGTAAATTCTGGACATGATGGCCAACTTCGTGGGCAACCACATAAGCTTGGGCAAAATCACCTGGAGCATGAAGATTTTGCTTCAACTGGCGATAAAAAGCCAGATCGATATACACTTTGCTATCTGCCGGACAGTAAAAGGGGCCGGTGGCTGACTGGGCAGAGCCGCAGGCTGACTGCACTGCTCCGGTAAAAAGTACCAGTTTCGGCTTTTTGTATGCACTCCCGGATTCCCGGAAGATTGTATCCCAGGTATCCTCTGTATCAGCGAGCACAACCGAGACAAAATCGGCAAGGCGGTCTTCTTCCGGGCTGGTCTGCACTGACGACTGCTGTACCGGCCCTTCTCCATCAACCAACCCCGAGTTGAGAATCACCGAAGGATCGATACCAAAATACATCCCCACCAGGGCAAGCAGGATGATGCCGATGCCGCCGCCTTTCATGCGTCGTCCGGTCAGTCGAACACCTCGTCTGTCTTCTACATTACTGCTTCTTCGACCTGTTTTCCAACGCATCGACTTCCCTCCTTCGGCTTGGGCACAATGACACCCTCATTTATTGATGAACTCGCACAAAAAGTCAGTAATATCCGGTTAGGAACTTGCATGTGGTTTCTTTAATCGTTTAAGGAGCTTTCTTCGTTTCCGATTTTGTTTTGCTGTTTGCTC
>RCMY010002178.1_pt1 | contig 17828 bp, 17 predicted proteins | sample 2041341 | NCBI WGS metagenome assembly RCMY01 (sample SAMN09708234, study PRJNA481090) | Marine sediment metagenome, whole genome shotgun sequencing project. | reverse complement strand
ATCTTGCAATCCAGTTTTTGATAGGATTCCAGAATGTCGGACAGATGTTCGGGATTTATGGTCTTGAAAAGTCCGTAGGTGGTACGCAACTGTTTTTCCAGCCGTTTTTTGACCATCGGCAACAGTTTTGAACTTTGATTTTGTTCAAAGACCTTTTGCAATTTCGGGCCGCTCAATTGTGGATGGACGGTATAGCCGTTGATAAACCTTGATTTGTAGCCATTTTTGGCAGCGACGCCATACGCCACCCCCATCCTGCCATTATGTTCAACGGTTCTTAGCTCAATATGGTGATGTTTGAGGTGTTCGGCCAATTCTTCAAAACTTCGAACCTTATATTTTTGAAGGGTGTTGTTCACGATGTCCTGCATATAGAACCTGACCCCGTTGATGTCTCGGTTTCGGAATTCGGGTACTTCGTAAACAGTTAGTTCTTTTGTATTTCTCGTTTCGGGCGATGGGGAAAGTCCGAACTCTTTTTCAAGGTATTTCTGGGTCGCTATGCTCCTTCTTATATCATTGGATAAGTTGATTTGCAAGCAGTCTTCTCTGATTGTTGTGGAAACAATATGCACATGCTCGTGCTTGGTATCTCGATGACGAATCACTACATAAGGCTGTTCGCCATAACCCATGTGTTCCATATAATTTTTGGAGAGTTCAAAAAAGTCTTTATTGCTTAAATTTTCGCCACGGGGAAGGTTGAGGCTGGCGTGCAGATACCGCTTTTCGGAATCGTGGCGATTGCCAAGATGGTAAAGTACCCTGCCGAAAAAATCAATGTTGGTATCGGTATCGGAATAGGTATTCTGAAAACCGAGTATGGTGCTATCGGTTTTGCCCAATACATAGTTCAGAACGCCCTGCACATTATTCCGATAAAGCACTCTTGCTATCATTCTTGGTTTTTGATATTTAACCTATCTATCAGCTCGAGCATCAGTTCGCTGGCCTTTTGTATCTCCCGCACGAGTTTGGAATTGGGGCTTCGCATGTTCTTGTAGTTGACTACTTTGGCTAGTTGGTTGATGTTGGTGCCTATCTTGTTGATCTGGTAACTGAGGTTCGAGATACCATCGGGAATCCGTTTCTCCTTTATCGTTTCCCTGTTCAAGATTAGCTTTCTTAGGAAAGGGCCGACCGTTCCCCTTTTCCCGTAATCAAGATTATAAGCTTGCAGGATGGCCTTTACTTTTTCCAGTTCCGTGCCATTGAACCTGAGCGTTATGGCATGCTCCCTTTTACTCTCCCCCAATCGCTTTCTTCCACCTTTGTTGATTGACATTTTTTGACTCGATTTTTATAGGTTTTCACTTCGTAAGAAGTAGGCGTTTTGCGGTGCGCAAAACATCACTTGCTATCCACCTTCGTGGATAAATATAGTATATCAAATTCAATTATAATAATTTGATAATCAATATTTTAAGTCGTAAAATCATTAAGAACCATATGGAGCTATATGGATACAAATACAAAATTTATCTGGTCTGATATGGTATTTAAAAATGCGAGAAATATGGAAATATCCAAGTTTTCTGTGGGTAGGGAGAAAAAGGTCAAGCGGCCTTTTCGCCGCTTGTTCTTTTGCGCGCGAGGAGGTCGGGGAAAAACTGGAGCGGAAAGACTTCCCGACGGACCGGCGTAGCGTGTCCGCTAGGGGAGGATTGGAGTGGAGGGTTGCCCGACTTCCGCAGGGGCTTGGGAATAATGTATAAGACGGGCTTTACAGAAAGTTTGAATAAACGTGGTTTAAGTATACCGAAGAAGGCTAAGAATTAGCCCCAAAAAACGTTCGTTTTATGGGGCTATCATAATAGTGTCTTGGTTTATGAAAAGTAATTCCTAAAATATTCAGCTATTACTTAATTAACACCTAAACATTGTTGAAAATTGATCACATGACGGAATAGACCTGGCCCTTGTCACGCAATCTAAAGTTCCTGCTAGTCCAACCTTTATAATCTCTTTAAAACTCTAATCCCGAACGCTAGATAATCAACTTTGAAAACGGACTCATCGAAAAAATTGATAATTCCCCTATTGTAATCAATTAGCAACTGTAGAGCAATATTTCGATTCAAATTATATTCCATACCTCCTCCGAATCTAATTCCCAGTCCGTAGGAACTATTGGTCTCTTCATTATTAAGAACGAATTGATTTCTGAAACCAAACTCGCCGAGTATTCGTATTTTTTCAGGAAAAAAATAATATCTCACTATAAGCGGAATCTCATAAACCTAATGTGGGTGTCCTCAGCACTTGGGGGAAAGGCAAAATCACAAACACACAATAATAGGTCCCCGTGAAATATTTGTTGGAATAGTTGACCGATGAATTTATGGTAATTCTATTTTCCAACTCATGCTCATTGCTCAGGCCTAGTCGGTAATTGGCTTTGACATATTCTGCCGAATAGCCGGTATATTCCGTAAAAGCTATTCTTTTCGAACTAAGATTCTCTTCTATATCAGCGGTCGATCTAATTCTAAATTTGCTCGAACTGTTTTGGCCATTGTTGTTGGGTTTTGTCATATATTTCGTCTAAGGTCAAAGCTTCCGCTGCCCCTGTAATTTCACAATTATTTATTTCATCTTCATTTTCGGTCCACTCCACTTCTTCGGGTATAGTATCCGGCAATTCTGTATTGGACGTATATCTGAAATGCCTTTGTGTGATCGTACCATTTGAAACGGTTATAGTTGTTTCCCATCCATAATTGGTAAAAACAGAACCACCGAGCACAACATTAAAGAGAACCTATACTTTATAGTTTTATCAGGTGGCTTTGGAAAGTACGAAGTCCGTTCCGGACGAAAGGAAGTTTTTATGTGGACGGTAAACGGGTTTTTGGAACAATAAAAGCTAATTTTAAGGGACACACCAAAATCAGGAAATCATGTTAAAAAAATCAAAAGCGTTCAGCGGCTTTTCCGTGGACGATATCGAAAAAGCGAAAAAGTTCTACCAAGGTACTTTGGAATTGAACGTAAAGAACAATCACATGGGATTGATAGAACTGCACATTGAGGGCGGGAACACGGTATTGATCTATCCAAAACCAGACCATGTCCCGGCAACTTTCACTGTTCTCAATTTTCCGGTAACGGACATATTGGTGGCGGTAGATGCCCTTTCGAAAAGGGGTATTTCTTTTGAACAGTACGACGAACTTGATACCGATGATAAAGGAATCTCGCAAAAAGACGGCCCGTCGATCGCCTGGTTCAAAGATCCGGCCGGGAATATCCTATCTGTGATCGAGGAAGATTGAAGCGTACGGAGCGGGGAAGAAAAAGCCTTTTGGGACGGAATCAAGATAATCGGACATTTTCTAGGAAGCATCATTCTTTTTGTCCCGACCTTTCGCCTTAAGGCACGGTTTTATGTCCGTTGTCTTTTTCTTTCGCCCAGAATTGAACCTTTTTCCGTAATGTACAGCTACACTAATAATATTCCCTCGGCCATTTCCAAAATCCAGAAAATGGTGCGGAAGCCAGGCTTCTTGCGTTCGTAGCTCCATTTGTCCTTTTTCCAGTAGTGCTCGGTGCCCCGCACTTTTTGCAGGTATTCCCGTGCTTGTCCCTTACGGCCTTGAACTTCAGCTTGCAGCTCTCCTCGTGGTGGGTACTGTTTGTAACAGTCTAGAATTGCCCTATCTTTAATTGTTTGGACGCCAAAGGCAACACTTTAGGTGTTCAAGTGGATAAGCATTTTTTTTAAAGCTATTATCTCTCTGAATTCTATCCAATTAGGAGAAACGATTGGATAGTAATCTTATTGAAATTAACGATTGTGGAAACATTTAAAAGCACGGTATGGGGTACTGAATTTCCCAGGTCTGAAATAATTCTGGGCAAAACGATACGGGAATCTATCTTTAAAATCATTAAGACCGAACACCCCAAGTTTACAAAAATAAGCGTGCTTTCCATATCAGAACTCAACCACTACCACCAAAAATATCTGGAAACCTATCTTATCAGCGAGGCCGGCGAACTCTCACAATTAGAACTTGATGTTCTCAATAGTCTAGAAAGCCAAGTGCTGATTACTGCGGAAGTAATTACAGAAAAGGAGGAGGGGTCGAACACCTATGTACAACTGTCGGCAGATAGGGTGGCGGAAGTCGATCATCCTGTTCTCTGTCATTATTTTTATTTGGATTACCGCAAATATTGTTTCGCTGGCCAACGGGGGTTTTGGCCACTATCCCTTTATCGTGCTAAATCTCATTCTTTCGTGCCCTGCCGTCTTTCAGGCACCCGTTATTATGATGAGCCGGAATCGGCAGGAAGAAAAGGACAGGGAACGTGCCAAGCAGAATTATATGGTTAACCTGAAGGCAGACTTGAGATACGCAGCCTGCACGAAAAACTGGATCATCTCATCATCCACCAGCAGTAGGAACTGTTGAATATCCATCAGGTACAGCTGGAGATGATGGAAGATATAATGAAGCAAATAATAATAATAATATGAAAACTAGAAAAGAAGAAGATCTATTGGGCCAATTGGATATTAATGATGATGTCTTTTATGGTGTTCACACACAACGAGCCGTTAATAATTTTCAGATATCCAACGGTAAAATAGGAGATTATCCCCTATTTATAAAGGGTATGGTAATGACCAAAAAAGCTTGTGCCTATGCAAATAAGGAAATAGGGACCGTTCCTGCCCAACAAGCTGATATGATCATTGAGGCTTGTGACGAGATATTGAATAATCTGGGGAACTATGTAAAATACTTTCCGGTCGATGTATTTCAAGGTGGTGCAGGTACTTCGGTAAATATGAATACCAATGAGGTAATCGCCAACGTAGCCCTTACTTTAAATGGTCACCCAAAAGGCAGCTATGATATAGTAAACCCTAATGACCACGTTAATAAGTCACAATCTACCAATGATGCCTACCCTACAGGTTTTCGCGTAGCCATCTACTATTACATCAACCATCTTCTCGAAAAAATAAACATTCTTACCAACCAGTTTGATAGGAAGAGTGCTGAATTCAAAAAAGTTATAAAAATGGGTAGAACCCAACTTCAAGACGCCGTGCCAATGTCTCTCGGAGATGAATTCTCTGCTTGGTCTACGACTTTAAAGGAGGAAACAAAAAATTTAAAGAATTCCAGAGATCTGATCCTTACGCTAAATCTTGGAGGGACAGCCATTGGTACACGTGTTAATGCGCCTGATGGGTTTACGGAACTTTCCATTGGCTATCTCCAACAGTTTACCCGGGCAAGTTTTGTGGAGGCAGAAGATCTTATTGAGGCAACTTCTGATTGTGGGGACTATGTAATGATCTCGGGAGCTTTAAAAAGAACATCCATTAAGGTTTCAAAAATATGCAATGATCTAAGACTGTTATCCTCAGGACCTCGATGCGGCCTAAATGAAATCAATTTGCCCGAAATGCAGGCCGGCTCTTCCATTATGCCAGCCAAGGTAAATCCGGTCATTCCCGAGGTTGTAAATCAAGTATGTTTTAAGATTATCGGTAACGATGCTACGATCTCGTTCGCCGCAGAAGCAGGACAGCTGCAACTTAACGTCAATGAGCCTGTCATCGCCCAGTGTATTTTCGAATCTATGGAACTACTTTCCAACGTGATTGAAACCCTTGCCGTAAAATGTGTCTCGGGTATAACCGCGAACGCTGAACGAACTAGGGAAATGGTGTACAATTCTATTGGGCTGATTACTTTCCTAAATCCTTATATAGGACATCATATGGGCGATATAATAGGGCGAGAGGCATTCGCGACGGGCAAGAACATTCGCGAGCTCGTTCTTGAAAAAGAATTGCTTTCTGAAGAAGAATTGGATAAAATTCTAAGTCCAGAAAACCTAATGAATCCTCAATATACTGCGAAAATAATAAAATAGAACGCCGTATTTGAACTATGAAATAGAGCCTCACACTCTATTTCATAAAATCGTTCCGTTTCGGATACCACGCCTTTTTTTGGCCGAGGCCAAAAATACTTTCATTTCACTTTCGCTCAAAAAGGCCTTTCCTCTTTCATGGGAATTTGTCATCCCTTTTTCCTTACTCTTTATATTTCGTCCGTTGAGTCCTTTCCTCGGATTGTCCATTTGCCCGTTAAAAAATAGCACAAAAATACATTACTCATTACAAAAGAAAAGACGGGATTTGTAAAGAGTCTTGTAAAAATGAAAAGGAAACCGATGTATTAGAAAAAGTTCCATCAGAGGACTGTTCCTCAAAATCGCTGTCCGCGCTGTTCGAACTGGAGATAGGCAGGGAAGCGAGGGTCACGGCGGACGGATGACTGTGTATAGACCCCATCGCCGGACACTACGACATGGAACAGGTGCCGAGCGACAAAGGCAGAAACTTCACGGAACTGCTTACCGTCATCGGACAGATCAATTCATGGTACGGAAGGCATCGCTATAATTCAATAATTTTAATTATTTTTTCCTTCATCAACAATTTGCTTTAGGCCAAATGGTTAAGGCTTATGTGAGGAATGTTTAATCCTAAATAGAGATTTCTATTTTTCACCTGAGCGCAATTGATATTCTTTCAGCTCCGCATTCCCTTCCCCATTTTCTTTAAACCATTTTTCCATCATCAGATATTCCTGGGGAGATGTATCCGGCAATTGCCTTACGAAAGCTGTGACCCCCCAAATTGGTCCTTCTTCATGTGTTGGCCCAAGGCCGGGCATACCCGTATCCTTAATTCCATTCTTGATAATCCAGAAAAGCTCGGCATCGGTCCATTTTCCAACAACTGCTTTATCGGTCAGATCAGGGGCTGCCGGATAAACATACATCCATTCGTCCGGTTTTCGTCCGGGTGCTCCATGGCATGTTTGGCAGGCCTTGGTATAGGCTCCATAAAATTTCCTCGCCAGTTTTTTGTCCTGAAGGTTCATGGTATCGGGCACCTTGATATTTTTTGCATGGCTGTGAACGGAGCTTTCCATCGTTTTTCTAAAAACCCATTCCACTGGGGCTATGTGTTTGTCCGTAGCGCCCACATTATAGAAACCTCCGAAAACAACGGTAAGAAATGCTACTATTAATAGCGTTACAATAACAACGGTAAGGGTAAAGAGTGATTTTTTTTTCATGTTTATTTATATTGCCTGTTTTTCATGAACAGAAGTGTTATTTATCCACAGGTGTTGTTAGCGTTAATAAAAATACTGATTCCTTTATTGCCTTTACACTATGGGGCAATCCTTCATGTAAAGCAACCATATTACCCTGTCTTAATATGAATGATTCGTTGTCCGTGCTGAAATTTATTTCCCCTTCAAGTACCTGCACACTTATAATGTTCTCGGCGGTATGTTTTTTCATGACAGTTTCCTTATGCAAGGCAATCAATACAATGCACATTCCATTTGTTTTAAAAACAGTTATGGCATTACGGTCACTTGTCTGCCATGTGGTCTCTGCTTTTAATAGCTTTATAAATTCAGGAATATCTATGCTTACCAATGGAGAATCCATTAATCGGGCCCCATCAGGTCTTAAGTCTGTAGAATCATTATTTTTTATTTCCATCGCTATGTATTTTATTTTAAAAGCTGGATAGCTTAAACTTTGTAATGAACTAAAAAACAATGTTTATGCAATCGAGCTACGCCCGACTTACTACCCAGCAGTGGGAAATTATGGAAAAAATATTACCTATAAAACAAAAGGGCAAATATAAACTGCGGGACATCGTCGATGCGATCCTATGGCAACTGCGCACCGGCGGGCAATGGCGTAATCTCCCAGACACTTTCCCCAAATGGCCCAGCGTGTACTATTTTTTTCGCAAATGGACGAAGAACGGCGCCCTGAAGAGGCTGAACACGGGGCTCGACATGATCGAGCGGAAGCGACAGGGGAAGGAAGGGACCCCGAGCATGTTGTCCATTGACAGCCAGTCCGTGAAGTCGGGGCCCTTCACCCACGAATCCAAAGGTGTTAACGGCAACAAGAAGATAAACGGCAGGAAACGGCACATGATAACGGATACCCTGGGGCTGATATGGGGAGTTGTCGTGGGCGCGGCCAACGAGGCCGACGGCATTGTCGCGAACAGGGTCGTGGAGCCCTTCTGGGCTACCTGCACCGGATGGAAAAGATTTTGGCGGACCATTCCTATAAACTGACCTTCATGAAGTGGGTCGAGGAAAACATAGCGGGGCTGGCAGTGGAGATCTCATCGGCCCCGCCATCGGCCAAAGGATTCGTCCCCTTGAAGTGGAGATGGGTCACGGAAAGGACCTTCGGGATCTTTAATTTCTTCCGAAGGCTCGACAAGGACCACGAAAAAACAACGGAAAGTCAGGAATCCTGGGTATTATGGCAGAACTGTCAGGTTATTCTCAATAGTATTGGAAAATAACTGAGAATTATTTTTAAACATGCTCTTAAGCGGTTCTTCTCGTCCTAATTTTTTTTCCAGTAATCTGGATTTTTTCAAATTGACGCCTAACCTTATTGGTTTAGGATTCAGGGGCCGCATAGTAATCTCGTCAATTAGCAAATTATCCGGGGTTTCAAGAATATGAACAAGTAAATTTGCCAAGTCATTCGGTTGGATCATATTGTTATGCGGTTCGATCCCCGAATCCTTAAAAAAATACGTAGCGATAGATCCGGGATTGACACAGCTTACCTTGATCTTGTCCGAACGGAGTTCCCGGAATAGGGCCTCCGTAAAACCCTGAACGCCATATTTTGTAAGACAGTAGGCCGCGCCTTCCGCCCTTGCCGTCTTTCCCAGAATGGAACCCATATTTATAATATGGCACGTGCCTATATTGCGTTTCATAAACGGTACGATTTGCGAGGTAATGTAAAAAAGACCATTAATATTGGTGTTGATCATTCCGTGCCATTGCTCCAGGGAAAGTTCGTCTATCTTTCCAAAATGGCCGGTCCCGGCATTGTTGATCAGGATATCCGGGGAATACCCATCCGAAAAGGTATCGGCCACCCACGAATAGATCGATTTTTGATCGGTAATGTCCATAGCAACGGGAACGAACTTCTCTCCCAATTCCTCCCCCAGTCTCGATAGATCCGATCTGCTACGTGCCAGTCCGTAAACCGTGGTACCCTTGGCTACCAGTGCAGAAGAAAAGGAGGCTCCAACTCCTTTGCCCGCACCGGTTATCACCGCTATTTTTCTATTTAGATCCATCGCGTCCTATTTATGATTTGATAGTATTGATATAACATAGCGTTTTTATTACCCCATTTCGTTATTAGTGCTTATCCATCTCTTCCATAGCGAGGGTAGCATGGGCATATGCCGCACCTGCCCGCATTTCGGCCGCTACCCAGATGGCCTCCATAATTTCCTCTTTGCTCGCGCCTTTGCGCATCGCCTGGGGAGTATGTGCCCTAATGCAATAGGGACATTGGGTTACGTGCGCGACGGCTACGGCAATAAGCTGTTTTGTCTTTTCGTCCAGGGCACCTGCCTTGAAGACCGTACTACTGAAATTGCGCCAAGCTTTGATATTGTCCGGTGCCAAAGCGGCCTTTTTTTCGTTAAGCGCCCTAGTAGTTTTGGGATAAAGTGTTTCATTGTCCATAATCGTTGTTTTTTAAGTTTCAATCCTTTTTTTTCAAAAATTGCCGTAACACGTACTGCAGTATACCCCCGTTACGATAATATTCTATTTCGATCAGGGAATCGAGGCGGGCAATGGCCCCGAATTCTATTGTCCCGCCCTTATCGTTCTCGGCGACGACCTGTACTTCCTTTAATGGTCTTATGTCCTCGGAAATACCGGTTATGGTAAAAGTTTCCTTGCCGTCGATCCCTAATTTTTCAGCATTGTCCCCTTCCTTGTACTGGAGGGGGAGTACCCCAAGGCCCACTAAATTACTGCGGTGAATACGCTCATAGCTTTCGGCAAGAACACATTTGATCCCCAAGAGGAATGTGCCCTTTGCCGCCCAATCCCGAGACGATCCACTTCCGTATTCTTTGCCAGCAAGGACAACTAACGGCGTATTTTCCTGTTTGTATTTTTCGGCTGCCTCATAAACGGTCATTTCCTCTCCAGTAGGCAAAAAGCGGGAATATCCCCCTTCTTTATCGGCGAGCTTGTTCTTGATGCGCACATTGGCAAAAGTACCGCGGACCATGACTTCATCGTTGCCCCGACGACTTCCGTAAGAATTGAAATTTTCTTTTTTTACGCCCTGTTCGATCAGATATTTTCCGGCCGAGGAATGCTCATTAAATGATCCTGCCGGCGAAATGTGGTCGGTAGTAATACTATCGCCTAGGACCAATAGAGCACGGGCGCTTTTTATATTCTCCAAATCGGGTGCGGTTGCCGAAATATCCTTGAAAAAAGGGATTTCCTTGATATACGTGGAATTTTTGTCCCAATGGTACAAATTCCCCTCTGGAACCTGGAGGTTTCGCCATATCTCATTGCCCTCGAATATCTCGTCGTAGTTCTTTTTAAAGTCCTTGGGAGAAAGAACACGTCCCAAAATCTCATTGATCTCGTCGTCTGTAGGCCAAATGTCTTTGAGGTAAACGGGCTGGAGGTTTCTGTCGTAGCTAATGGGGTCATTGATCAAATCGATATCTACCCTTCCTGCGATCGCATAGGCGACCACCAGCATGGGCGACATCAAGAAATTCATTTTCACCTGGGGATGGACCCGGGCCTCGAAATTGCGGTTCCCTGAGAGTACCGAGGCTACAACGAGTTCGTACTCGTCCACGGCCTGGGCGATGGCAGGTGGCAATGGACCCGAATTCCCTATACAGGAAGTACAGCCATAACCCACCAAATGGAACTGGAGTGCCTCCAGATCTTTTAAAAGATCTGCTTTTTCCAGATAATCCGTAACAACTTTGGAGCCCGGGGCAAGGGAGGTCTTCACCCAGGGCTTTACATCTATACCGTGCTCACGGGCCTTTCTTGCCACCAGACCGGCCCCTATCATTACAAAAGGATTGGAAGTATTGGTACAGGAGGTGATCGCGGCTATGGCCACCGCACCGTCCGAAAGCATGAACTTATCGTCTCCGCGATCTATCCAAACCGTTTTAAGCCCGTCCTTTTCCATTGTTTCCACGTTCCCCTTATGGACGGATTGGTGGAGCTTATGTACCGGTTGGCCTCCTCCCTCGTCTTTCCACCTTGCTATGGAGCGCAATGTTTCACGTTCTTTTTGTTCAATGTATTCCCGTCCAAAGGAATTGCGCAACAGTTCGATGAACTTGGGCTTGAACTCCCGTAACAATATCTTGTCCTGGGGACGTTTGGGACCGGCCACTGTGGGCTCAATGCTCGAAAGGTCCAGTTCGACAACCGTAGTGTATCGGATTTTTTCCTCGTTCTCCCGCCATAGCATATTGGTCTTGCAATAGGTTTCCACCAAGGCGATCTGTTCTTTGGAACGATTGCTCAGACCCATATATTCCAACGTTTTGTCATCAATGGGAAAATAGGTGATCGTACATCCAAATTCGGGGGACATATTGCCAATGGTAGCCCTATCCGGTACCGAAAGATGGCTACAGCCCGGGCCGAATACCTCTACGAATTTTCCCACTACCCCTTGTTTCCGCAATAGATTGGCAATGGTCAGCACCAGATCGGTGGCCGTGGAGCCCAAAGGAAGTTTCCCCGTAAGTTTAAGTCCTACGACCTCTGGCATTATAAAATAGAGCGGCTGCCCCAGAATGGCCGCTTCGGCCTCGATACCCCCAACTCCCCACGCCACTACACCGATACCATTTACCATGGGTGTATGGCTATCGGTGCCTACAAGGGTATCGGGGAATAGTTCACCGTTCCTCTCGATGACCCCTTTGGAGAAGTATTCCAGATTTATCTGATGGCAGATACCCATTCCCGGTGGTACCACCCGAAAATTATCAAATGATCGTTGCGCCCATTTTAGGAACTGGTAACGCTCTAAGTTGCGCTTGTATTCCTCCTCCATGTTGCGACCATAGGAATAGGCCGTACCGAAATAATCGACCTGTACGGAATGGTCGATGACCAGGTCTACCGGAACCAGCGGATTTATGGTATCGGGATCTTTACCCTTTCGGGCCACTTCTGCACGTAGCGCGGCAATGTCCACTACGGCGGGGACGCCGGTAAAATCCTGCATCAGAACACGTGCGGGCTTAAAGGGGATGTCCCTGTCCGATGCCTCGGGCCGCCAATGGAGCAAAGTCTCGATGTTCTCTTCGGTCACGGTAAAACCGTCATAATTCCGCAACGCATTTTCCAATAAGATACGTATGGAAAATGGAAGTTTGCCTATCTCATGTCCTTGTTCCTCAAGCACGGAGAGACTGTAATAATCAAAATCCTTTCCTGACAGCGATAATTTTTTCTTGACTTTAAAGGGATCTTTGTCCATAGTATCGAGTATTAATTTTTTTCATATTTATCCATAAAAATTTATTCGAAGCTGCAATATTCTAGCCCTTCAGCTCCGCTTTTAAATATTCACGGTTCATTCTGGCGATACTTACCAAGGTGATCCCCACTGGGCATTCGACTTCACAGGCCCCGGTGCTGGAACAACTGCCAAAGCCCTCCGCATCCATTTGTCCCACCATTCTTATTACCCGCTCGGTAGCCTCTACCTTGCCCTGGGGCAATAGTACGAATTGACTTACCTTGGCAGAAACGAACAGTACCGCACTGGCGTTTATGCAGGCCGCCACACAGGCGCCACAGCCGATACAGGTTGCGTTATTGAAGGATGTTTCGGCATCATCATGGTTTATGGGAATGGTATCGGCATCGATCGTATTTCCCGACGTGTTCACCGAAATGTAGCCTCCGGCCTGTTGTATCCTGTCGAACGAACTTCGGTCGATTACCAGGTCTTTAATGACCGGAAAGGCATTTGCCCTAAAAGGCTCGATAACAATGGTATCGCCATCCTTGAACTTACGCATATGCAATTGGCAGGTGGTCGTCAAGCGTTCCGGGCCATGGGGCCGACCGTTTATCTGTAACGAACAGGTCCCGCAAATTCCCTCGCGGCAGTCGTGGTCGAACATCACCGGTTCTTCTCCTTTGTCTATAAGGCCTGCATTGAGAACGTCGAGCATTTCAAGGAAGGACATATTGCCATCTATCCCTTCCACACTATAGGTCTTAAGTCCTCCCTTGGCATCGGCATTCTTCTGTCTCCATATTTTTAAGGTGAATTCCATGGTATTCGTTTTATCTCCCCGATCGATTATCATTGTAATAATGGCAAGCTAATATCCTGATATTCCTGAAACCCGATATATGCCACGTTCGTTACTATTGCCATCATGTTTCACAGGTCGGTCGCGTTCGCGATCATTTCGGCGATGTCCATCACCTGTACTTCATCTTCCTTGTTCATCGCCTTGATGCCATCGGTAAGCATATTGGTACAAAAGGGACATCCCGAGGCTATGATCTCGGGTCGGATCCCGATCGCCTCTTCTACACGATCCACGTTTATATCTTTGTCACCGGGTTCTGGTTCCTTGAAGAATTGGGCCCCGCCCGCACCGCAGCAAAATCCCCTGGTCTTGCTCCGCTTCATTTCGACCAGTTCGACCTCAAGTTTTTGCAGCAAATCGCGGGGTGCCTGATACTCCCCGTTTCCCCGGCCCAAATAGCACGGATCGTGATACGTAATGCGTTTTCCCCTGAATTTCCCGCCCGCAACCTTTAAACGGCCTTCCTCTATCAGGGAATGGAGCAACTGGGTGTGGTGCACTACTTCAAAATGGCCTCCAAGTTCGGGATATTCATTTTTAAGGGTATTAAAACCATGCGGACATGCGGTAACGATCTTAGTGATCCCATATCCATTGAGCGTTTTGATATTTGTCATTGCCTGCATTTGGAAGACATATTCGTTGCCCGCCCTTTTTGCGGGATCGCCGGTACAGCTTTCCTCGGTGCCCAGCACGGCAAAGTCTATATTGGCCCGATCGAGCAGGCGTACAAAGGCCTTGGTGATCTTCTTTGCTCTATCGTCAAAACTTCCGGCACAACCTACCCAAAAAAGAATTTCGGGCCTTTTACCCTGGGCAGCGTATTGGGCCATGGTCGGTACGATTATTTTTTCTTGGGGATTATTCATTATGGTTCCGAGTTTTATTCCGTGTGAGTATCCGAAGTCGATCTTGGATAGGCCCGCGCAAAATCAATTTATAGACATTAACTTACTACAATTTGTGGTAAAGACCTTTCTATCAAGTCCTTTATATTACAAAAGGTTATTGAGTATTATATTTAAGACAGATCTATCCTTAAAATTATGGAATTTATCTCTACTTAAAAAGGCAATTTGCCAAAAAACTTGCCCTGTTGCGTGACGACGGGAGCCAGTGCCGGCAACGGATTTCCTTTTTTGTTCTCCATGTGGGCCGAATCCCGAATTACGAAAATATCAGGATATTGGCTTTTTTTTGATACATCGGGCAGTCTAAACGTATTTCCTTGTTGGGCAGCTTTTTCTTCAATAGGCCGCAATAACTTATTTTTCCGGTCTTTTGGTAAAAATTGCATCCATAGCATGTCCGCTGCACCTCCAAAATGCCGTTGTGGTTCAATTTATGGATCAGATGGCTGACGGTATTAAACAAGCTTTCCAGATCTTTCTTCTCCAAGCTGTCGATCGGTTCTTTAACGGGATCGGCAAAATCGCTTGTTTGCAAAACGGTCTTTCTTCCCGCTGGTGATCACCGAATGGTATAACGACGGCTGTCGGAAACTGAATGTTCCTTCTCAATCATTTTTTTATTGTCCAGGACCCTGACGGAATCGCTGACCGTAGGCTTTGTGATATTGAATTCCCAGGCCAGATGGCTAACGTTGCACAATTCCGCATCGTGAAACGCTATAAAAATGAGGATTTAGATCTGCGTTGTACTCTTGGCCACTACTATTTATTCTCTGGATGAACTTGTGTATCTTTAGCAGAAACAACAATAAGCCAAGCAGTTAAATCAAATGGCTTTTTGTTGTTTCAAACAAAAATTATATAATTCGGTCAATTAAAATAGATATGAAAGTTAAAAAGAATCCAAAAACCCAACTTTTAAGTAAAGGAAAGGTTTTCAAAAATCTCAAAATGATAGCAGAGGCCAATACGATCGGTCCAAAACACCTATCCGTAGAAGAGTCTGTTCTGGTAATCCTAAAAGGAAAAGCTGTTTTAAAAATACTGGACAAAGAATACACCCTAAACGCAGGAGAAACAAAAGTAATCCCAGGTGGCATAGAACATTATCTAGAAATAATAGAAGATACCGAAGCTGTACACATTATGACAGTGGAAAATAAGATAAAATTGCTTGCTGGGTAAAAATCAGAATAATTTTTTGAAAGCTTAACTTAAAGTAGTGTACAGAAAAAAGAAAGCAATCCAGCAGTGTAATTTTTTTTGGGTGCTTCACAAGAATGCATGTAACAAAGACATGTCCGCCCTTAGACTACAATCGAATCTTTACCACTGCACAACGAGAAACCCCTTGTTTATCTTTCATTCTGTTAAATAAACCGCTAAATTAGAAGGCTAAGAAAATAATTTCAAGTTTTATGGATATCGTTAAAAGAATAGTGGGGTTTTTTAAGAAGCCCGAGCAGGAAACTGTCAATGAATCTCCGGAAGGAGTTTGTTCCTTGTGCTGGGGTTATCAAGAATACGATGGCAAAATACGTCAGCTATACAAGGATAAACAAGTGGACGTTAACAATCACAAGGATTCCTATATGCTTATCCAAAAATTTGTTAGGGAACATATGGATGGGTATCAAATTAAGGACGGGGTCGTTCACGTCTGCCCGAATTGCGCTGAATTGAAAGAGGGGAAGGAGAGAATTAAAAAATTCCAACTATCGGAGAAGTAGGGAAATATCATTTTCCCTTCCATAGAAGAGACCATGCAAAAAGAGAGAAATCCTGTTTTGGGGAAGAACTGAACCCCCGGTTTATATACGATATAAATCGATTTCGATCGGTTCTTCCATATATCCCTAATGGTCACTTCGAATCCAGAGTTGAAACGTCGGGGCCAAACACCGACCCTCAGGTTCTAAATTTCCTTTACCCTGGATCTGTCGGTTAAAAGTTTGGTTCCAAGATCAACTCACAAGCCCGGTCGTTTCATCCTTTTGCAGCATAGAGGCAGGCACTTTCAATAAATTCGCTTATTCTCGCCATCGTCGTCCCGTCCCGAAGAAAATGTCGTTCCTTTATCCATTCCATAGTATTGTAGGCAATCTGTACATGACCTTTCCCGTCTTCCCAGACCAGGGCCTTTACCGGTAGATCTATGGCCACGGTCTGATGGTCCTGCATGAGCAAAGTGCCTACTTGTGGATTCCCGAACAGGATAACCTGGGTGGGGCGAAGTTCAAGGCCTTTGTCCCGGGCCTGTTTTGAATGATCGATAAGCGCAAAAATGTGCCATCCATCTTTTTCTATCCTTTTTATCAAACGCATCACGGTTTCCGCTACCAAAAAATCGCTTTTCATACTTTTTAATCCGGTCATATCCTTATATTTTATCTGGTCAAATTTAAAATGGCGCCCAACATTCTGGGTAAATATAAATGTTTTTATTTCCGATAACTTTGTCTGAAATGTAAAAAGCTATAAATAAAATGAAATAGCTAATTGGGCTTTATCGCTTAATTAATAAGCATCATCCCATAAAACAAATGAGAACTAATTCGGTTTTTTTGTAAATGCATGTCCATTCTTGTTAATTTTCTAATCCAATAAGAAGGGGATGGGATAGAAAAAATAGCTGCATATTATTACTACCAATAAAATGGCTACAAACCATTCCATTCCATTTGATTTTCTGTCCCATAAAACGGCCGATTAATGGAGCAGGATTAAAAAGAAATAGTAGTCCCAAAAAACGTTCGTTTTACGGGACAATTAAAACGCCCTATTTTTTGGTGGAACTTTGAGAAACTTTTCGATATAGAGAAGTCCACTAAAGGAAGTGGATTTTTGATGGATAAAATAATGTCGAAAATTGAATTTCAAAACCATATTGACCAAATGGAATCCCATCTAAGCCAAAAAGGGTTGAATCTTGTTAAGGAGATTAAAATCTATTCGATAGTGCCATAGGATGTATTTTGGTGATGGTCTTGTCCAATATTTTAGACGTTTTATACGATCATTTTATTCTTTTTGTATTATTACCTACCTAAAACCGATAGGTATAAACCACCTTCATCGCCGCTCCCTGTTGTGTTGTAAAAAGTCTTTTATTCAATGCTGGGTTGTTTAGCCAATTGTGGTTATACACAAAAAAAATGTCGGTACCAGGAGTAATTATCCATCGAAAACGGGTATTGGTCCCCAGAACCTCGCTTACATCATCAAACTGAATGTTCGACGAAAGCGAAATATCAGGTGTAAAATCAAGGCCAAGATTTAACTGGAATAAATTGGTGTTAAATCCACTATTTTCAGCAGTTACCTTGGCATGCGTGTACCCACTGCCCAGATTAATACCAGGTGCTGGGCGAATGGTCAAACCCAATACCAAGCTTGAAATATTCCCGGTCCAAAATCCCCCGGCCTCATAACCAATTGAGCCGGATACCTTACGAAAGGATGCGGAAGATGCCTCCAATTCGTAACCCCAATTCACATATCCCCCTGGAGCCACGATAACTGAACCGTCACCAAGTATGTCAAAATTTTCATTGAGAAATTCATAGCTCCTAGATACTTGAACACCTAATCTATCACCAGATTCAAATCGGATCGCTCCCAAGTTAAACCTAAGACTTTCGGTAAGAAGTTTGTTTTCCAATGAAGTG
>RCMY010003418.1_pt1 | contig 17829 bp, 15 predicted proteins | sample 2041341 | NCBI WGS metagenome assembly RCMY01 (sample SAMN09708234, study PRJNA481090) | Marine sediment metagenome, whole genome shotgun sequencing project. | reverse complement strand
CGATTGCTGACGCCTGCATGGCAGCAGAGTCGTCGTCGCCACAGAGGGCGGCAACCGGGCCGGCGAGAGCCGGCACCTTGGCCATGAGTTCGGCGTAGTCAGAGATCGGCATGTCGTCGCCAGCGCTGGCGACGATCTCCTCGTTGAACTCGTCGACGACCTGGCGCACGCCCTCGCCCGACACCCGTGCTTTGAAGACCTCGAGCACTGCGCCACGAAGCAGGTGGTCGATGACTTCGCCATCGCGGCCTTCGTCAAGCGACTCGACCTCGATCTTTCCCGCGGTCGAAGCGATCAGCGCATCGAGATCGCAGATACGGGGCACAATGTCGTCTTCGCGAAGCGCAAGGCTTCGACGGACAGCCGCAGCGGCGAGCGTCTCGAGGTTCGAAACGGTGAGACGCACCGACACACCCGACCGTTGATTGATGTGTGAGCTCTGACGGGCGAGGTGAGTGAAGCGAGCGATGAGCTCGAGCATGAAGTCAGGGATACGCACCGCTGGCTCAGCTGGAATCGAAGATTCCTGTTGCGCGATGAGCATTTCGGTCTCGATCTCGAGCGGGTAGTGGGTCCGGATCTGTGCACCGAAGCGATCCTTGAGCGGCGTGATCATGCGGCCGCGATTGGTGTAGTCCTCGGGATTGGCAGAAGCCACGAGCAGCACGTCGAGCGGCAGGCGCACCTTGTAGCCACGAATCTGAACGTCGCGTTCCTCCAGCACGTTGAGCAGACCGACCTGGATGCGTTCGGCGAGATCAGGCAACTCGTTGATTGCGAACACGCCACGGTTCGTGCGAGGCACGAGACCGTAGTGAAGCGTGAGCTCATCCGAGAGGTAGCGGCCCTCGGCAACCTTGATGGGGTCGACCTCACCGATCAGGTCGGAGATGGATGTGTCCGGAGTGGCCAACTTCTCGCCAAAGCGGTCATCGCGATGGACCCAACTGATCGAAGTGTCATCGCCATCCTCGGCCACGATGTCGAGCGCGTATCGCGAGATCGGGCCGTAAGGATCGTCGTTGATCTCTGACCCGGTCACGATTGGCATCCACTCGTCGAGCAAGTTGGTCAGTGACCGGATGATGCGGGTCTTGGCCTGACCACGCTCACCGAGGAGGACCATGTCGTGGCCAGCGATAACGGCGTGTTCGAGCTGGGGAAGCACCGTGTTCTCGTAGCCCATCACACCAGGGAACAGCTCGACGCCGTTGCGGATGCGATCGATGGCATTGGAGCGGAGCTCTTCTTTGATCGTGCGGGAGGTCCATCCGGATGCACGAAGCGCTCCGAGGGTCTGTGGCAGGTCTGAAGCAGGCGAATCAGTCACGTCGGCGACCCTAGTCGTGAGCCCCTCCCAGGAGAGAAGCGGCCGCACGCTTGGCAGCGATGCTTCCCGGAACACCGGGTCGCCAGGTACTCTCGCGCCGTGCCAGGCAACGAGGGGTCGGCGAGATCCGGCGAGCAGCGCGACACCAACACCATTCGCAGCATCGACCTCGGCGGCCGCTGGCGGGCAGCCCCACTGTCGACCGAGCTTCACCGAACGGGCGCCGATCCCGATCTCGACGATCACGCCTGGGAATCCGTTGGTGTCCCCGGCCATTGGGGGAGCACCGAAGCGTTCGCCGATGCCGATGGCCCGCTGCTGCACCGCACCTCGTTCGTTTCACCAGATCTGGCACCGGGCGAGCGAGCATGGCTCACCTTCGACGGTGTCATGTCCCAATCCGACATCTGGCTCGACGGCCGTTTCGTTGGCGACACCAACATCTACTTCGCACCTCGCTCGTTCGAGATCACCGACGCTGCCACGGCTCGAAACGACCATTCGCTCGCGGTCGAGGTCGCCTGCCCGTCTCCGGGCGAGAGCCGGAGCAAGCGATCGTTCACGGGATCGATCCAGTCAGGCCCGCTCGCTCCCCCTGGCTCACCTGGCGGGATCTGGCGCCCCGTTCGCCTGGACATCAGCGGACCGGTCGCCATCCGATTCACACGCCTGTTCTGCCGGAGTGCCACGTCGGAACGAGCGGTGGTCGCCACCCGCCTCGTCCTCGATGCAGCATCCCCGCAGCACGCAACGGTCACGACCACCATCGTCGGACCGGGGGCTGCAGTTGTCACCGAGACCTCCCACGACCACGACCTGGCTGCCGGAGAGAACCGCATCGAGTGGGACACCGACATCGACTTTCCGATGTTGTGGTGGCCTCGGGCAATGGGCGGTCAACCGCTGTATGACATCGAAGTCTCCGTTGCATACGCACCTGCTTCGGACGGCGAACCGGCCCAACCGGAACATCCGCCACTGACCCACTCGTGGCGGACAGGACTTCGCTCGATCGAGGTTCGCAACCTCCGCTGGAGCGTCAACGGGGAGTCGCTGTTCGTCAAGGGAGTCAGCATCGGGCCGCAAGACCGATTCCTCGCTGACTGCACCACCGCTGACCTCGAGCGAGATCTTCGCACCGTCACTGATGCCGGTCTCGACCTCGTCAGGCTCCAGACCCACATCACCAGGCCCGAGGTCTACGACACCGCCGACCGGCTTGGCTTGCTGATCTGGCAGGACCTTCCGCTACATGGCGGCTACGCCATCTCGGCTCGCAATTGGGCGCTCCGAGTAGCCAGAGCAGCAACGAACCTGCTCGCTCACCACCCTTCGGTCAGCGTGTGGTGCGCCCACGACGAGCCGAACGGTCCGCCGTTGCCTCCGCCAGCGGTTGGTGAAGCGCCATCGAGTCGTGGCCTCGGTCGCCACATTGCTCCCAGCTGGAATCGTTCGGTCCTCGATTCGTTGATCCATCGCGAGCTCCGATCGTCAGACCCGTCTCGATCGGTGATCCAACGATCCGGGAGCCTGCCCGGGGTCACGAACCGGAGCGCATCGGACTCCCACCTGTGGCTTGGTTGGCACAACAGCACCCACGGTGAACTCAGCGAGGTCATCGAGACCTGGCCTCGTCTTGGCACGTTCCTCGGTGGGTTCGGCGCTCAGACCGTGCAAGTGGCCGACTGGTCCGAGGACGAGCCCACGTGGGAAACCGCCCAGGCTGGCGCCTTCGAGAGCTATCAGCCCAGACGGGCTTACAGCGACGGCGAGTCCTGGGCCATGGCCACGCAGATGTATCAGGCCGACCTCATCCGGTCGCAGATCGACACGATGCGGCGGCTGAAATACCGACCGGCCGGCGGTTTCTGCTTGACGTCGCTCTTCGACGCGGAACCCAGCGGCGGCTTCGGCATCCTCGACCATGGCCGTCATCCCAAGCCCTCATACGAAGCCGTCGTCGACGCCTGCCGCCCCGTGGTCGTGATCGCTGACCAACTTCCCGGCACGACGTCAGCGGGCCAAGAGTTGTCGATCGCTGTTCACGCGGTCAGTGATCTGCGCCGTCGAATCGAGGACGTCTCGGTGAGGGCCACGGCCCGTTGTGGCGACTGGATGACCGAACGGCGCTGGGTCGGCGACCTGCCAGCGGACTCGTGCGAGCACATCGGCACACTCGAATTCACGGTGCCGGACACGACCGGGGTGTTGACCATCGACGTCGAGCTCGACGCAGCGGAACACATGGTCACGAACCGCCTCCATACCGTGGTCATCCCGGCCGCAGAAGCCGCCGACTGACCAACAGAATCCGCCCTCTTTCTGCCCCAGCTCACCGACATCTGCTGGCTCGCCTTCATCGGAGTTGGGCGCCTTCGTGTTGCCGGGACTAGTTTGTTCCAGGTTTCACTTCCCTATCGCACCCAACCACTGCACGTAACGACAGCGAGGTCCCGGTGGCTGCACCGACCATCAAGAAATCGGCTCAACCTGCTCGGCGTAACAAGCCGAAGGAATTGCCCTTCCCCCTCAACATCTACCAAACCGCTGTTGGCAAGAAGTGGGTGATGGCCCTGACCGGGCTCATGCTGCTCGGCTTCGTGCTGTTCCACATGTTGGGCAACCTGAAGCTCTACATCGGTGAGATCGAGCACAACGGCCAACTCGAGCAGGACATCAACATCTACGGCGAGTTCCTTCGTGACATGTTGACGCCGCTGTTCCCTCGCACCTACTTCCTGTGGTTGCTGCGGTTCGGCCTCATCGGCGCCTTCGCGCTGCACATCCATTCGGCCTACACGCTGACTCGCCTCAACCAGGCCAGCAACGTCCGTTATCAGTCGAAGCCCGACTGGCTCGCATCGAACTTCGCCAGCCGCACCATGCGATACAGCGGCATCATCGTGGCGCTCTACATGGTTTTCCACCTGGCCGATCTCACGTGGGGAATCATCCCTGGCTACGACTACATCCGTGGCGACGTCTACCACAACGTCACCGAGAGCTTGTCCAACCCGATCGTTGCGATCGTCTACATCGTGGCCAACATCGCATTGTCGCTGCACATCTTCCACGGCGCCTGGAGCCTCTTCCAGAGCCTTGGCATCAACAACCCTCGTTACAACGCCGCTCGCCGGTACTTCGCAGCAGGTTTCGCCCTGCTGATCCTCGTTGGAAACATCAGCTTCCCCATCGCCGTCCTGGCTGACTTGGTCTGAGGAGACCCCACCATGGCAACCACAACAGAAGCACCAACCGTCAATCCCGATGGCACGCTGAACGGCCACTCCCCTGAGGGCCCGCTGGCCGAGAAGTGGGACAACCACAAGTTCAACGTCAAGCTGGTCAACCCCGCAAACAAGCGGAAGTTCAAGATCATCATCGTCGGCACCGGCCTTGCCGGAGCGTCGGCGGCTGCCACCCTCGCCGAGCTCGGCTACGAGGTCGAGGCGTTCACGTTCCATGACACCCCGCGTCGAGCTCACTCGATCGCGGCACAGGGTGGCATCAACGCTGCGAAGAACTACCAGAACGACGGCGACAGCACGTACCGCCTCTTCTACGACACCATCAAGGGTGGCGACTACCGCGGCCGCGAGGCCAACACGTACCGCCTCGCCCAGGTCTCGACCAACATCATCGACCAGATGGCCGCTCAGGGTGTGCCATTCGCTCGCGAGTACGGCGGCCTCCTGGCCAACCGTTCATTCGGCGGCGCACAGGTCAGCCGCACCTTCTATGCCCGTGGGCAGACCGGTCAGCAGCTGCTGCTCGGCGCCTACCAGCAGATGATGCGTATGGTCGGCATCGGCAAGGTCAAGCTCCACACCCGCTCTGAGATGCTCGAGCTCGTGATGAAAGACGGCGAGGCCTGCGGCATCGTCACTCGCAACCTGGTCACTGGCCAGATCGAAAGCCACTCCGGTCATGCTGTGGTGCTCTGCACCGGCGGCTACGGCAACGTGTTCTACCTGAGCACCAATGCCATGAGCTGCAATGTCACCGCAGCGTGGCGAGCGCATCGCAAGGGCGCCTTCTTCGCCAACCCGAGCTACACCCAGATCCACCCCACCTGCATTCCGGCGGCCGACGAATTCCAGTCGAAGCTCACCCTCATGTCGGAGTCGCTTCGCAACGACGGCCGCATCTGGGTGCCACGCAGCCCAGACGAGACTCGCAGCGCCGACCAGGTGCCAGACGCAGAGCGCTACTACTTCCTCGAAGAGAAGTATCCGGCCTTCGGCAACCTGGTACCGCGCGACGTTGCCAGTCGTAACGCCAAGACCGTGGTCGACCAAGGCATGGGTGTCGGCCCACTCAAGAACGGCGTCTACCTCGACTTCGCTGACGCCATCCAGCGTGATGGCGCTGACACGATCGAGGCCAAGTACGGCAACTTGATCCAGATGTACGAGCGCATCACCGGTGAGGATCCATACACCACGCCGATGCGCATCTACCCGGCCACGCATTACACGATGGGTGGCCTCTGGGTTGACTACAACCTGCAGACCAACGTGCCGGGCCTCTATTGCTGCGGTGAGGCCAACTTCTCCGATCACGGGGCGAATCGCCTCGGCGCATCGGCGCTCATGCAGGGTCTGGCTGACGGCTACTTCGTGTTGCCGTACACCATTGGCAACAGCCTGGCCCCCAAGCTGGGCACCGCCCCCCTCCCAACAGACGACGAGGTCTTCGTCGAGGCTGAGAACGATGTGAAAGAGCGCATCGCTCGCTTCATGAACATCGGTGGCACCAAGTCGCCTGACTACTTCCACCGAGAACTCGGCAAGTTGGTCTGGAATTACATCGGCATGGAACGAGATCAGAATGGCCTCGAGAAGGCCATCTCCGAGATCCGTGCCCTGCGCGACGAATTCTGGAAGGACCTCCGTGTGCTCGGCAACACCGACACGCTCAACAGCTCGCTCGAAAAGGCTGGGCGCGTCTCGGACTTCTTCGAACTCGGCGAGCTCATGGCTCGTGATGCGCTCGACCGTGCAGAGAGCTGCGGGGGCCACTTCAGGGCCGAGTCGCAGACACCCGAGGGCGAGGCGCTGCGCGACGACGAGAACTTCGCCCACGTATCCGCCTGGGAGTGGGTCGACATGGACACCCCTTGGATCAAGCACAAAGAAGAGCTGGTGTTCGAAGAAGTCGAACTCACGCAGCGCTCGTACAAGTAACCCGATCGGCAGCTGAAAGAACTCATGAGCAACATACTGAACCTCACCCTGCAGATCTGGCGCCAAGAGGGCCCTGACGCACCCGGGAGCTTCGAGACCCACCAGGCCAGGAACATCCCAGACGACGCCTCGTTCCTCGAGATGCTCGACGTGGTCAACGAGAACCTGATCGAGGGCGGCAAAGTCCCGATCGAGTTCCCGCACGACTGCCGAGAAGGCATCTGCGGTACCTGCGGCGTCATGATCAACGGCCGGGCCCACGGCCAGGAGAAAGGCACCGCGGTGTGCCAGCTCCACATGCGCAAGTTCAACGACGGCGACACCATCGTGATCGAACCATGGCGCGCCGTTGCCTTCCCGATCATCAAGGACCTCGTCGTCAATCGTTCAGCTCTCGACGAAATCGTTGCCGCCGGCGGATTCATCTCTGCCCCAACGGGCAACGCTCGTGACGCCAACGAGATCCTGATCCCGAAGGAAGCAGCCGACTCAGCCATGGATGCGGCAGCCTGCATCGGCTGCGGCGCATGCGTTGCGGCCTGCCCCAACTCGGCTGGACAACTCTTCACCAGCGCAAAGCTGTGGCACCTCAACTCGTTGCCGCAGGGTCAGCCTGAGCGCTTCAAGCGGACCGAAGCCATGGTCGAGACCATGGAGCAGTTCTTCGGCAGCTGCACGAACCACGGCGAGTGCACCGAGGCGTGCCCCAAGGAGATCAGCCTCGACTTCATCGCATACATGAACCGTGACTACGTGAAGTCCAAGGTGTTCAACCGCAAGCTCTCCGGCCAGCGCTGACAACGCTCAACTCTCATCGGTAGTCTTTCGGCCGTGATCGAACCGTTGAAGCACTACGGCCGTGGCTTCCTGATGGGCTGCGCCGACATCGTCCCTGGCGTCTCTGGCGGCACGATCGCTTTGATCCTGGGGATCTACCGAGCCTTCATCGGCAACCTCCGCAAGGGAGCGTCGACGCTCAAGGCCTGGCTGAAGGGCGACTTCTCCGGAGGCTGGGGCATCTTCGCCTCGATCGAATGGCTGTTCATCATCCCGCTGGGAGCTGGTGCCGCAACGGCATTCGCCATCCTGCGACACCCCATGGAAAACGTGCTCATCGAACGGCCCGAGGGTGTGGCCGCAGTGTTCACCGGCCTGGTCTTGGCCAGCTGCGTGTTGGTATGGCGCAGCATCGTCGAGCGGGATGCTCAACGCATGGGCGTGATCGTCGGTGTGGCTGTTGTGGCTTTCTGGTTGCTTGGCTACCAGAGCGGCGCAGTGAACAACCCGAACCTCCTTGCCTTCTTCGCAACAGGTGCCATTGCCATCTGCGCCATGATCCTGCCCGGTATCAGCGGCTCGTTCATCATGCTCATGCTCGGTATGTACGCAGCCGTGCTCGGCGGCGAGATCGCACAGCTCGCCGTGTTCGGTGTGGGCGCCATCGTGGGCCTCGCAATCTTCTCCTCGATCCTCAATTGGGTCCTCGAGAACTACGAGCAGACGCTGATGGCAGGGCTGCTCGGACTGATGATCGGCTCCATGCGTGTCCTGTGGCCTTGGCCCAACGGCGTGGGCGTCATCGGTGACACGGCCGAAGACACCGTCAAGGGCACCGACCTCGCCTGGCCTGACATCGGTCAGCTCGCCGGCGGTCTGGGTCTTGCCATCGCCGCCGCTGCCATCACCCTGGTCATCGTGCACTTCGCCGAGGCCAAACCAGTGGTCAAGCAGCAGATCGACGCCGTCGTCTGAGCCAGCAGCTGAAGCCTTCAGCTCAGAGCGGGCGGCTCGCGGGTGAACAGCTCGCTCGTGCACGACTCGCTTGCGAACGGCTCGCTTGTGAACGGCAGGCTCGTGAACGGCTCGCTCGTGAATACCGAGGCGGCACCGGATTCAGTCACTGTGGTGGTCCAGAAACCGTCGATCGTGGGCAGCACCACTGAAGGTGGTGCTGGCTGCGGGTCGCCGAGCTCGATTCGAGTTGGCGGAGCGATGCCCCACCAGTGCGAGCGCACGCCGTAGCCGTCGACCTCAGTGCTCCCCTGCTTCTCGAGAAGAATGCCGTGAACAGAACCGATCTGGCCATAGCGGCTGTCGTCACCCGTCGACTGCGCCGCCGATCTCGCTTCGAACTCGAGCTCCCAGCCCAGCGGCACACGGTCGCCCATGGCGCTGCCGAGGAGCTCTTCTGGGTCATCGATGGCCAAGCCAAAGGCTTCGAGCCCGTAGCTCCAGTGATCCATCGGGGTCTCGCAGATGTGATCGGCCCACAGGCCAGAGGCTCTGATCTCCCAGAGCCTTGACGGAAGCGGCACGTCGAACTCGACAACCACAACAGGATCCTCGCCGAGGCGGAGCATCGCTCCGTGAAACGTGGCGTGGCCTCGATTGGGGTATTTGGCGATCAGTATCGAAAGGGCGACCCGGGCGGCGGGGAACACAGCATCGAGTCGATGCGCTTCGTGCCACGCCGGATCCGGGGTCGGCGTGTGGTCGCCCTCTCGTGCGTCGCTCACGGCATCTGACCGTACCGGATTCCTCTAGCCTGACTGCTGTGACGGGTGACGGGCGAACGGTGGCAAAACAGGTGGAGGAACTTCGGCGGCTGCATGTGGCACTGTCTGGCATCCAGCTGCCATTCGACCTGGCTGGTGTTGCCGAGGCTCGGGCTGAACGCGACGAGCTGGCCAACCAGATCGACGACTACTTGATTCCCCGGCTGGAACGGCTCGATGCGCCTTTGCTAGCCGTGCTCGGTGGATCGACGGGCTCGGGCAAATCGACGATTACCAACTCGCTCGCTGGCGCCGACGTGTCACCCGCAGGCGTGCTTCGGCCGACGACTCGAGCACCGGTGCTGATCTGCCATCCCGACGACCTCGACTGGTTCACCACAACCGATGTCCTCCCCCATCTTCCCCGCGTCACCGGCGAAGGCACCGCAACCGGCGCCACGCTCAAGGTCAAAGCAGTCGACTCCCTGTCGCCTGGTTTGGCACTGATCGACGCACCAGACATCGACTCGGTCGAGGAAGCCAACCGCGAGTTGGCAACCCAACTGCTCGCCGCAGCAGACCTCTGGCTGTTCGTCACGACGGCGGTCCGGTACGCCGATGCTGTTCCATGGGAGTTCTTGAGCCGGGCCCAGAGCCGGGGCACGTCACTCGCCGTCGTGATCAACCGCATGCCGGTCGGTGCTGCTGCCGAGATCGTCCCCCACTTACAGTCGATGCTGGTTGACGGCGGGCTCGACGGAGTGTCGATCTTCGCCATCGAGAACAACGAGCTGTCCGAAGGTCGTCTCCCGGCCGAGGCCACCCACGAACTCTCGTCGATGTTGAGCGGGCTGGCTTCTGACGCCGAGGAGCGCGCTCGCGTGGTTCGTCAGACCATCGATGGCGCCCTCGCCAGCGTTCCTGATCGGGCCCGCATGGTGTTGACCAGCGCTCGTGCGAGCGACGAGACCGCAATGGCTTTGGCCGATGTAGCGACGCAGCAGACCGGTGCTTGCCGCTCAAGGATCGCTGACGATCTCACCGGCGGAGCGCTGCTGCGAGGTGAAGTCCTCGACCGTTGGCAAGAGCTGATCGGCACCAACGAGATGATGCGGGCAATCCAGAGCCGAATCTCGTCCATCCGCGATCGTTTGACCGGCTTCGTCCGCGGACGGCCTGTCGCCACCACCGAAGTACAGGGCGAGATCACCTCGACCCTCGAGCAGATGCTTGTCGATCATCTCGACGCGAACGCACTGGCGATCACCAACACCTGGCGAACGCTTCCAGGCGGGGCCAGAGCACTCGACGGCGACCGCTCGCTCGAACGGGCGGCTGACACGACTCGCCAACGCATTGGCCCCGAGATCCGTGCATGGCAGGACGACATCCTCGAACTGGTGAAAGAGCGAGGCGCGGGCAAGCGCAACATGGCTCGTGTGATGGCGTTCGGCGTCAACGGCGTCGGTGTTGCGCTGATGATCGTGCTGTTCGCTCAGACCGGCGGCATCACCGGCGGCGAGGTCGCCGTTGCATCCGGCACCGCCGGTGTCTCGCAGGCGCTTCTCAACGCGATCTTCGGTGAACAGGCGGTCCGAGAACTGGCAGCGGCTGCCAGGGAGCGACTGCTCACACGCATCGACGGTCTCGTCGCCGATGAGACCGAGCGATATCGCGAACGGATTCGTTCGCTCACCAGCGGACCGTCGACCACGGCACTGCTCGCTTCTGCGATCGACAAAACCGCCAGCGATGACACCTCCAGCGATGACACCTCGAGCGATGACACAGCCATCGGTGCAGGTGAGGCGTGATCGGCCGGTCCAAGAAGTCCTCAGCGACGCTGCCGGAGCGGCTCGACGCACTGCGGGCTGCAACGGAGCTGTCTGACGGGCGTTTGCCGGACGATGACGTCGTCTTTGCTCGAAACGTGATCGACAAGGCGGACCAACGCCTTCGTCACGGCACCACACACACGCTCGTGGCGCTGCTCGGCGCCACGGGAGCGGGAAAGTCTTCGCTGGCCAATGCCCTCATCGGTTCTGACGTCGCCGCCACCGGCGTTCGCCGGCCAACCACCTCGTCCACCCTGGCCTGCCTCTGGGGCAAGCCTGACGAGCTTGGAGAAGCCGGCCCACTGCTCGACTGGCTCGAAATCGAGCAACGTCATCTCGTCGGACACGACTCGGTGGGCAACAACGAGCAACTCAATGGTCTCATCCTGCTCGATGTGCCCGATCACGATTCGGTCCAGGTCAGCAACCGGCTCGAGATGGAGCGGATTGCCGAACACTGCGACCTGATGATCTGGGTGACCGACCCGGAGAAGTACGCCGACGCTGCACTGCATCACTACCTCTCGACGGTGGCCGGTCACGACGCCGTGATGATCCTCGTGCTCAACAAGGCCGACCAACTCGACGATCACTCACTCGAGGCGTGCAGGGCCGACCTTGCTCGGCTGGCGACCAACGATGGTATTGCTGCCCCCATCGTGATCGCCCTGTCCGCCACGACCGGCGCTGGCGTCGAAGCCCTCGTCACGAGGATCAGCGAGGCCATCCGGGCCAACGAAGCGATGGCTGCTCGCCTGTCAGCCGACATCGCCGCAGCGAGCACCGAACTCGTCGCTGCCAACGGCCAGGTCGACGCAGTGAAGATCAACGACCGCTCGGTTCGATCGCTTGCGGATGATCTGGTCGGAGCCACCGGTATCGACACCGTCACCGATGCGGTTGCTGCCGGCACCAAGCGAGATGCAGCGGCCGTGATGGGGTGGCCGTACACCAGATGGATGCGCAAGCTCCGACCCCACCCGCTCCGACGTCTCCATCTCGGAGCCGGAAGTGGCGGCCGAAGCTCCCTTCCAGAAGCCTCGGCCGCTCAATCGTTGCGGTCAGAGGGCGCTATTCGGTCCTTCATCGACGACGTGAGCACCGACCTTCCCGACCCGTGGCCCCAGGTGCTGCGCGATGCAGGCACACCAGACAGCAGAATCCTCGCTGACCGTCTCGACCGTGCCGTAGGCGACGGTGTGCGAGCTCATGCGAGCCGATCTCCTCGCTGGTGGTCTTTGGTCGGGGTTTTGCAGATTGCCCTCGCCACCGCAGCAGCCGTCGGCGGCATCTGGCTGACCGTGCTGTTCGCGTTGGCCTGGCTGCAGGTGCCCGATCCGCCAACGCCGGAATGGCAGGGTTGGCCGGTACCCACGCTGTTGTTCGGTGCTGGTGTGATCCTCGGACTCGTCGTTGCGATGATCGCTCGCCGTGTGGCTGGTCTGAGCGCCCGGCGGGCCGCTCGCCGCGCCCGTGCCGCTGCGATCGACAACGTCGAAGGCGTGGCCAACCAACTCGTGGTCGAACCGATCCGAGCGGAGCTCGCCAGTCGGGCGGAGCTCGTCGCACTGCTGCACAGAGCCGGCGGCTGATCCGCTCACTCACCCACTCCATCCATCGATGGAATGACAAAATCTCACTTCTGGAGAACCTGCCATGCCCCAAACCGGACTCTTGATTCCCATCGTTCTACTCGTCCTTGTCCTCATCGTCATTGTCCGCGCCTACTGGCCGACGAAACGAGAGCCTTAGAGGCAGAGGGTGTGCGCGCGGGTTCGGTCGCCAGAGACGGTCACTCGCTACCCTGTGCCCGGTGCGGTACCTGAGCGACGAGTGGATCGACCAAGCAAACGCTGCGGTCCGCAGCCTCGAGCCATCGGCTGAGCCATTCGCCGTGAGCTACACGATCATCGACGGGCCAGACGGCGACCGGTCGTACACGCTCGATCTCGGTGAGCCGTCGGTTCGGCAGGGTTCGGATGCACCCGTGGGTCTTCGGATGCGCTGGGACGTTGCGAGAGACGTGGCTACTGGCACGATCAGCGCCCAGCGAGCCTTCCTCGATGGCAACATGCGCATCGAGGGAGATGCCCAGGCGCTGGTAGGGAACGCCGAGAGCATGGTGGCCGTTGACGTCGCACTCGCCGATCTACGAGCCATCACGACCTACTGATTCTGACGTACCAATTGCTACTGCGCTGCGGCGGCCTCGTCGAGATTCGGGGCGTTCGGTGATGCGATCGGCGTCGCTGCAGTTGCGCCAGACTTGAGCGCTGCTGCTGCCTTGTCGTTCTCCATGATCTTGCTGAGCACAGCCTTGCCAGCCCGATCGAACGATTCCCGATTGTTCACGACGTATTGCTGTGAGCGGTGCAACGGCTTCGTGAGACCTTGGATCTTGGGCACCACGTAGCGAGCCACCAGGTCCCACGAGCGACGCTGATTCTCGATGTTGGCCCAGTCATTGGCGAAACCGATCACGGCGCCAAAGCCACCCGTCACTTCGTACATCTCTTGGATCCGATCGACGAGATCATCGGGTGTTCCAATCACCGCAGATGACCCCTCGGAGAAGGCCAGCTCATCGACAGCTGCGTCTGGCGATGCGTACGCCGTGGCTCCCTGACGCATCAAGGTGCCGACGGTGTAGTCGTTGTGCCAACGCTGCAGACCGAGCTTGGACTGCTCACGAGCCTCTTCGCGGGTCTCGGCGATGTGGAAGTTGAACATCACTCGCCACTGGCTGCGATCGATGGTTGCGCCGCTGATGGCAGCTGCGTCCTCGGCAAAGCTCCACTGCAAGGGAAGCGATTGGATTCCGGCCGTCGACATCGAGCCGATCGACAAGACGCCCAAGCCGTACTTCCCGGCCAACGTCATGCCCGATGGGCTGACCATCGAGGCCGTTGTGATCTCGACCTCGCTCTGCATCGGCAAGATCTGCAGCGCCGCATCATTCAGGGTGAACCAGTCGGACTGGTGGGTGACGCGCTCGCCTGCAAGCAGCGGCTTGATCACCCCGATGGCTTCGTCCTGACGATCGCGCTGTGTCATTGGATCGATGCCCATGACGTGCGCGTCGGACGGTAGTGCGCCCGGCCCGGTACCCAGAATGGCTCGACCTCGGCTCATGTGATCGAGCTGGGTGATGCGTTGGGCCACCATGAACGGGTGGTGATACGGGAGTGAGGTGACGCCGGTGCCGAGTTTGATCCGGTGCGTTCGCTGAGCTGCGCCAGCCAGGAACATCTCGGGGGAGGCAATGGTCTCCCAGCCGGTCGAGTGATGCTCGCCACACCAGAACTCGTCGAAACCGAGATCGTCGAGCAATTCGGCGAGCTTGAGGTCGCGCTCGATCATGAGCATGGGGTGCTCGCCGATCGGGTGATGGGGAGCGAGGAAGGCGCCAAAGCGAAGTCTGTCCATGGCGGCGACGCTAGGTCGTTGCGTGCGGTCAGTCAGATCGGTGACCTCGTCGAGAACGGACGCCACTGCACTGATGTGTTGCATCGCGTCGCCAGTCCCACAGCCTGCGAGGTGATCATGATGGACTCGTTGCCAGGAGTCGGTCGATGTTCGACTGAGCCGGTTCGAAGTTGGTGAGATAGCGGCCCAGGTGGGCAGCACCGTCCTGGTCGACGGCGCCACGCTCCGCAATCAGTCGACCGAAGCCGTCGAGACGAGCGCCCAGCTGCCACGCGTCGATCTGAGGGTCGGTCGCCCACGCCGCCCGGTTCGCAAGCTCTTGTTTCATCATGAGCAACCAGTCGATCGGCACCGACGGTGGAACGATCGGCCCACACAACTCGTTCTTGCGGTCCTGTGTCTCGTAGGCAGCTTCGACGTGCCCGATGAACGCGGCGCTGAATGTCGGCTGACACGTCCGCACCCACTGCAAGGTGATTCGATCACCGTCGAAGATCGGAGTCGATGGATGCGAAGGGATCCCCGCCGCTGAGCAGTCGACGTGGAGTGTCTGCAAGGTCGTCGACACGACGCCTTGCTCGAGTTCGATGCGATCCGCTCCGATCGACGCGATCCGGCCGAGGCGGATCACATCGTTGATCCTCCGGAGCGCTTCGAGCTCCCCGTCGCTCACGATCGCGCAGTGGTAGGCAGCTGGAACCACATCACGGTCGATACGAGCAAGTTCGCCTGACTGCTCCAGTCTGGCGAACAGATCGTCAATCGAGACAGACAACACGATGGCCTCGACCTGATCAGCAAGGCTCTTGGCGAGCCGTGCAAAGTGTTGAGCCGTGAGCTGAAAGTTGCCTCGGCGCAGCAACCATGAATCCCGGGGCATCACCCATCGGATCCGGCCCGGGTCGACGCCGTTGGCGAGCAGCCAAGTGCAGGCGTCGATGCCGGTTTTGCCGGCGCCGATCACGACAAAATCCTCGAAGTCAGCAGCGATTCTGGGAAGATCATTCACGGGTGCGAATGCAGCGGCTTCGGTCACCTGGAACGCCGGAGGCGTCGTCGACGGGATGCTCATCTTCGACCACGTTGCATCGACCACCTTGTTTGCGTCGACGACCCGGCGTGACCCGTCGAGCAGCCCGCTGATCACTCGATCTTCGACGACTTCGCTCATTGGAAAGAACTCGACTCGCCCGGACGGTAGAAATCGGCGGCGCATGGCCGTGTCGAAGTGGTGCACCACCTCTTGGCCCGATGCGAGCTCAAGATTCCCGGCGTTGTAGCCGAACTCATCGATCGCTCCAGAGCCGAGCTCAGCTGAGTTCAACCCGTAGTTCGCGGACGGCTGATGGAGACGCACGAACGGATAGGCGTCGTTCCAGTGTCCACCAGCCCGATCACGTCGGTCGACCATCGCGATGGTTTTGTCGGTCTCGGCCAGGATCGAGTCGGCGAACGCCATGCCAGCGGCGCCGGCTCCGATGATCAAGTAGTCGAAGATGCCAGCGGCACCGCCCACCGGTGGCTCCTGCGCAGCCGCCATCACGCACCACCCGAGACTGCTGAGTGCTCGAGCATCGACACAAGGTCGAGCTCGAGTGCTGCGGTGACCACTGTGGTCTCGAGTAAGACGTTGATCATGGAACCCTCCGTGTTGTCCTGTGCATGGCGCAGGCGTTTGCGACCAACCGAAGTGCGCAGAACACGCTTTCAGATGGCTTCCAACGAGACCGCAGCGGGCCGAGACCAGCAAGAGGGGCGGGGCGAGCTCTGAGCTCGCTGCCAAGTAAAGCCCATTAGTGTCTCGGTGTGCCCGAGATGCCAGAAGTGCAGGCTCATTGCGAGCGGATGACCGAGGCGCTGGCTGGCGCGACCATCATCAAGTTCCAGCTCATCAATTTCGCAGGCATCAAGACCTTCAACCCGCCTGCCGACGCTGTCGTTGGAGCCTCGCTCGTCACCGTCGACCGCCACGCCAAGTATCTGATGCTGCGCTTCGACAACGACATCAGCCACGTCGTTCATCTCATGCAGGGCGGCCGCCTGCGACCCGACCCGAAGCAGTCCAAGAAGCCCCGCAACGGCATCGCCCGATGGATTTTCGATCTCGCTGGAGAGCCGACCGCGTGGTTGCTGACCGAGGCTGGCACCGAACGTAAGGCCGGCGTGTGGGCGGTTCGTGGCGAGCCTCTTGGGCAGGAACCGCTCACTGGGCTTGGGCCTGATCCGACCACCATCTCGGCCGACGAGTTCTCAGCCGTGATCGGGGCCCATAGTCGACGCCTTCACGGCGTGTTGCGCACGCAGGGGATCGTGTCAGGGCTCGGCCGCATGCTGGCCAACGAGATCCTGTTCGAGGCAGGACTGTCGCCGTTTGCCAATGCCTCGAAGATCGACGCTGATCAGATGATGGCGCTGTACGACGCCACGCAACGCGTGGTCGAGGCCGGAACCGAGCACGAGCGCACGCTCGACGACATCGGCAAGGGCGCCGACCGCCCGTCGAAGATGCACAATCACGCGGACGAGCCTTGCCCTGGCCGCGGCGACAACGGACCGTGCGGCGACACGGTGCACACCGTCGAGTACCGCAGGTACACCGTCTACTACTGCCCCACCGAACAAACCGGCGGCAAGGTCCTCGCCGACAACACCACCAGCAAGTTCCTCAAGTAGCCCTCCGAACCCCGGGTTTCTGACCCTCAGTTTCGATACCTGCAGCCCCCGGTTCGACCGCGAAGTCAGGATTGCCTGGCCTGGAAAGTGTCGAGGGTCTCGCGGGTGGTCTTCTGGACCTTCGCCTTGAGGAACGGAGTCCAGCCGAGGAACTTGCCCGGCGCGCCGAGGGCCTGGGACGACCACTTCCAGAAATTGAAGATGTCGCGGTGGTCGACGATCTTGCCGTCGCGGAATTTCATCGAAGCCGCCACGTTGTTCGTCACCGGTCGGCCGGTTGCGGTGAAGGTGTACTTCGCCACCCAGTCGGCCGTTGCCGTTGTTTCGGTGACCGCGCCGATCGTGTGGGTGACGGCGAGATCGGTGTCGCTGGAGCAGAGCATCCGCCACATGTCCCCGGCATCCCGGCCAGAGAGCACACCAAAGGCAGGGTCTTCGAAGACGATGTCGTCGTGGTAGCAACTGGCCATCGCCTCACCATCCCGAGCGGCGAGAGCGTTGTAGAACTGGGACACGAGTTCGGCTGACATGCCGCGATCCTACGCCCGGCGCTCCCGACGTTGGGCGAGGCCTGTCGCTGCAAGGAACCCGATCCAACCGGTGAACAACAGGAGAGCCAGAAGCAGCGGCCCACTCTGGATCAGACCCTCGATCGGTCCCTCGCATTGCGGCGGGAACGAGGTGTCGACGTCCAGGATGAAGATTCCCTCGCAGACCGGCTCGCCCTCACTCGTGAACCAGGCAAGACCGATCAGTAGCACCCAGACAACGAGGGCGCCTGTCATCCATTGCCCGAACCGGCGCAGCATCGCCAGAACCGTAGACGGGAACCCTGCGGGTTCCTTGGAGTTACTCGCTGCGCTCACAACGTCCCGGCGGGGCCA
>RCMY010002176.1_pt1 | contig 17831 bp, 17 predicted proteins | sample 2041341 | NCBI WGS metagenome assembly RCMY01 (sample SAMN09708234, study PRJNA481090) | Marine sediment metagenome, whole genome shotgun sequencing project. | reverse complement strand
GGAACCACGCCTCTAGCCGGCTAGCAAAAGGCGTCTCCGCGGGCAGTGATCGTGGACCGTACAAGACTTGAACTTGTGACCTCTCGCGTGTGAGGCGAGCGCTCTAGCCAACTGAGCTAACGGTCCAGGAGCCAGCAGGATAACGGTCGCCGGCACGGTTGCGTCACGTCAGCCGATCCGCGCCCCACCATCGATCTGGCAAGCTGGTGACATGCGCTCGTCCTTCGCCCTGCTCGTGGCTCTTTCATTGACTGCTGTCGCCTGCGGTGGCAGCGGTTCCGCCGGGAGCGATGGGGACGCGTCGCCGACCACGGTCGACCAAGACGCACTGCCCGACGACACGGTCTTGTTCGACGGTGACGACACCACCGCTGCTGATGGCGATCCCGCCGACGACGAGGGTCCCGACGCCATCGAGACGACGACCACGACAGCGCCCCCTGCTCCGGCGTCGACCCCGAGTGTTGCCGTCTACCGCTACGGCACCCTCGGTGGATGGACCGGGTCGGGTTGGGATGACGGGTTCGCCGAGTCGGCAGCCGAGGTTCGGGCTTCGAACGGTGACGTCTTCCAACTTGCCGGTATCGGAATCGATCGGGGGACGGTTACCGGAGGTGAGCCGATCGAGGTCTGTGAACCTGCGGGCGGCTACGGGGTCGAGACATCTCCCGAGCTCGTCTATGACTTCGAAACTGGGCGAACGGCGATTGGCGTTCGAGCCGATTGGGACATTCTGCCTCGCCGGGCCTCGATCACGTCAGGCGATGGTGGTGTGTATTTGGAAGAAGTCGCCCGCCTTCTCGAACAGAACGGCATCGATCCCGCACTCGCCACCGTCGACTCGGTGGCTCGGGTGGACCTCGAGGGAGATGGCGTCGACGAAGTCGTTGTCACGGCGAACCGCTCGCCGAACTGGCCCGAACCCGAGGCAGGCAATTACTCGCTCGTTCTGCTGCGAAAGCTGGTCGAAGGAGACGTCCAAACCGCAATCCTCTACAGCACCTATCTACCGGAAACTCCCGAGGACTTCTATTGGGTTCGGGCTCGACTCAGCGGCTTCGCCGACCTCAACGGCGACGCCAAGCTGGAGATCATCATGTCGACCGAGTACTACGAAGGTGACAGCATCGAAGCCTTCGAGTACGTGAACGACGATCTCGGGCCGGTGTCGGTCATGGGCACCGGCTGCGGTGCCTGATCAGTCCTCGGACCCGTCAGACGCCTCGTCGGTTCCCGCTACTCGGGCGGTGCCATCGGACTGGGTGATCACATAGCGGTAGCCATCGGTCTCGGCGTCGCCATCGGGCCCGAGTTCGATCGACACGAACTGCCAGTGCTCGCCTTTGAGTTCGAGGGTGGGTCCCGGTCCGGCATCGGAGGTGTGTTCGGCCGGCTCATGTGTCCAACGCTTCTCCCGAAACCCGACGCCCTTCACCTGACATCGAGCAACGAGTTCAGTGTCGGTTTGGAGGTAAACCCATCCGTTGTTGCGCAGCTCCTTCGGCATCGACGAGATCGGGAGCCACGAGTTGTCGGGCCCCTGCACATGGTGACGCAGGTTGCTGGCGGGGATCTCATAGGCAAGGTCGTTGGAACCAACCAGCGGAGGAACATCATCGTCGATGGTTCGGGGAAGACGGGTCGACGGGCGGGGTGCGGCGCGTACCTTGGGTGGCCGCGCCACGTTCGTCCCCGGTGAGGCACTTCGCTGACGAGGAGCCGGTTTTGGCTTCGGCGGTGCCGGCTCGGGCCTCGGCGGCTCGGGCTTCTGGTCGTGGGGCAGCAACATGCAGTCGGTGCAGGTCGCCCACGGCTGTGGCATGCCGTGCTCGCAGATGTAGTCGGCCGAAACCTTCACGCAGCGTCTTCTTTCGTTCGATGGTGGGATGTCATTCGTTCTGGTTCTCAGCCGAGACAGGCCGTCATGGCGTCGCGAACCGGCTGACTCAGCTTCGTACCCGGCGGGCATGCGACCCCCGGCAGTGTCACAGCAATCAGCACGCCGTCTTCGTTCCCGTCGCAGGGAAGCTGCAGCAGACCGGCGTCGGGGAGGCGGCGAACGCATGCTCCTGGATCGATACCGATGTCGGGGCCGCTGAAGGTGGTTGTCGTGATGGAAGTGCCGGGCGTGCGGGCATAGGCGGTGAACACGATGATGCCGGCCAAGAGGGCAACGAAGGCCAGCATCGGGAGGGCTCGCAGCATCCAGGAATTCTTGTAGTTGATCTGCTCGACGGCGTGGCGGCGGCGGGCGGCCAGGAACTCCGGGTCGAGGAGGCGGGGATCGATCCGTGTGATGCCATCGGCCGATGTCTGCACACCGGCACGTGGCGCCCCGACCGGACCAGCGAGGGATCGGTTGTAGGTCGAGCGCCGTTGGTCGTCGCCGAGCACCCGCCAGGCCTCGTTGACGCTGCGCATCGAGGTTTCGGCCTTGGCTGCTTCGGTCGCGGACTTCTCCTGGAACCGGTCGGGGTGCCAGCGTCGGGCCTGGTCGTGATAGGCGCGACGAATCTCCTCGTGCGACGAGCCTGCTGGCACGCCGAGAACCTCGTAGTGGTTCTTCGTGGGAGGGGGCAAGGAATGACCTTTCGAGTCTCGACCGAGACAGGGTACAAATGCTACACACCGTCAGACAGATCGAAGGACCCAGCGGTCCTCATCACCACAGGAGACAGATATGCGACTGGCGCTCGGACTCGGGTATTGGGGCAAGGGAGTGCCGGCGGGTGCCGTCGAGCAAGTACAGACGGCCGAGGAACTCGAATTCGACAGCATCTGGACGGCCGAGGCGTATGGTTCCGACGCCCTCACGCCGCTCGCCTGGTGGGGTGCGACGACGAACACCATCGGACTTGGCACGTCGATCTGTCAGCTGTCGGCTCGAACGCCAACCGCAATGGCGATGGCGGCGATGACGATGGACCATCTGTCGGGCGGACGATTCCGGCTCGGGCTCGGAGCTTCGGGTCCGCAGGTGGTCGAAGGCTGGTACGGCCAGCCATACCCCAAGCCACTGGCCCGGACCCGCGAGTACGTCGAGATCATTCGCAAGGTGGTCGCACGAGATCAGCCGGTTGCCTTTGACGGCGACCACTACCAGTTGCCGATCGATGGTGGCGCTGGCTTGGGCAAACCACTGAAGTCGACGATCCATCCGTACCGATCGAACATCCCGATCTACCTCGGAGCCGAGGGCCCGAAAAACGTGGCGCTGACCGCCGAAATCGCCGACGGGTGGCTGCCGCTGTTCTTCTCACCGAAAGACAACGGGTTCTATGCCGACGCTCTGAACGAAGGCTTCGCCCGGCCCGGAGCCCACACGACGGCCGACGACTTCGATGTCGCCGCCGTGGTGCCAGTCGTCATCAACGACGACGTCGAGGTGGCGGCCGACGCGATCCGCCCGATGCTGGCGCTGTATGCCGGGGGCATGGGCGCGAAGGAGGCCAACTTCCACCTCAACGTGTTCGGCCGCATGGGGTTCGATGGCGCGTGCGCCAAGATCCAAGAGCTCTACCTTGCCGGTGACAAGAAGGCGGCGATCGATGCCGTCCCGACCGAGATGGTCGAGGCCGTCGCCCTCGTCGGCCCGGCCGACAAGATTCGTCATGATCTGGCCCAGTGGGACGAGTCGGTTGTCGACACCCTCATGGTCAGCGGTCCCCCGCCCCTGCTTCGTCAGATCAATGAGATCGTCCGAGGCTGACGAATCTGCGCAGCCCTACATGTCGAAGCTCACGAGGGCCCGGGAGCGTTCCCAAGCCGACTCGATCTGTTTCGAGGTGACGAGCGAGCCGTCGTTGCCGGAGTCGGTGTCGAGCTGTGTGAGGATCGTGGTGAGCCGGGCGTCGTGACGCAGCGAAATGGCAACGACGAGCCGAGCCGCGAGGATGGCAGCGACGAAAGCACAGGCCCCGCTGACAATGGTCATGATGGCGAACAGTTGCGGTTGGGCCCCGACCACCTCGTCGTACCCGGCGACCCCGAAATGGCCGACCAGGGCAATCATCCAGACGATGCCCCAATGGGGCAGTTCGTCTTCGTAACCAGTTGGGGCTGAGCCACTGCGCCACAGCATCTTGACGATTTCGAACAGGAAGCTCCACAGGAACATGCCGGAGTAGGTCCATAGCAGCACCGCAGCAATGGCGAACACCGGTGCAAGGTCGTTGAAGATGGCCGCAATCACGAAACACGCCCAGCCGATGAAGAAGGCGCTGATGTGTTTCTTGACGATGTCCCAGTAGGCGATCTTCGTGCTCTTGCCGACGCAGCGAACGTTGTTCCATGACATGACCGCGAACACGACACAGGTCATGAACGTGGCGAAGGCCAGCAGACTGAGTGCCACTTGGATCGCGCTGATCGAACGAGTGACCGAATCGTCGATCGAGCTGTAGCGGTGACGATTGAGAGCGAGTGCCCCGAGGAGGACGAGCACAACGCTCGGAATCGTCCAGATGAGGAAGACGTTGCGGAGTGCGGCGGCAACGGTGATCGTCGATCGGTACCCGTCGACCATCTTGGCAATTCGCTGCTGGCGACGAGTATCGAGGCGCGACGCACCCGCCTGGCGGCGGTTTGTGCCCGAAGAGACCTCCAGCGAACTACTCACAGGTTCTCCATCGGCACGACGTGGTGGCGAGTTGAGAAGCTCGACGGTCCTCAGCCTCCGGCGGCGAGACCAACAGCGAGAAGTACCCCAACGGCAAGTTGTGCCTTGCCGGTCATCCCGAGCACAGGAATCAGCTCAGGTCCTCGTGACCCGCCCTGTACGGCACGGATCGGGGGAACAGCGACCACCAGCGCGACCAGAGCGATGGCAGCCGGTGGTCGAACAATGGCGCAACCAACGACGAAGACCGCAACGAGCAGGAACAACAGTTGATACAGACGCCGAGTCGCCGGGTCACCGAGACGAACCGCGAGGGTCTGCTTCCCGGCTTCGGTGTCGCCGGGAATGTCGCGCAGGTTGTTGACAACGAGAAGAGCAACCGAGAGGAGTCCGACGGGCACGGCGGCAAGCACCGACAGGCCCGTCACCGACTCGGTCTGGACATACGTCGAGCCGACCGTGGCCACCAGACCGAAGAACACGAAGACGAAGAGCTCGCCCAATCCGAGGTAGCCGTACGGCTTCGGCCCGCCCGTGTATGCCCACCCGGCGAGCATCGACGCCGCCCCGACGAGAATCAGCTCGGGCCCAACCGCAACGGCGAGCGCTCCACCGGCGACGGCGGCGACTCCGAAGGCGGCCAACGCCGCGAGCTTGACCTGTTTGGCCGTTGCGAGGCCAGATCCGACGAGACGAACCGGGCCGACGCGGTTGTCGTCGGTGCCTCGCTCGCCATCGGCGTAATCGTTGACGAAGTTCGTTGCGACCTGGAGTGCGAGCGAAACGATCATTGCGGCCGCCGCTCGCCACCAGATGATTCCGGCATCAGCGACCCCGACCGCAGCGGCGGTCCCGACCGCGACCGGCACGACAGCAGCAGGCAGCGTGCGAGGACGAGCGCCCAGCACCCAGCGGTTGGTGGTGGGGCGCTGTGAGTCGTGGGAAGGCACGGCGAAGAACTGTAGGCCTACGAGGTACCCGTCGAGGTTCGGAACTCAGCAGACTCGCTGAAGGCCAGCATCACGGCGCTGCGAGGTGCCGCCTCGGAATCGAGCAAGCCTGTCCAATAGACACGACCCGGTTCGTCGGGAGTTCGCCCCAGCACGTTCGCGTACACCCTCTCGACGAAGTCGTGGGTATCGAGGTGCCCGTAGGTGGCCATGAACTCATCGCTGTCGAGGAAGTAGTCCGAGAGCGGTCTGACCGACCCTGTCGATCGAGCGATGTCGAGCCAGTAGGTGAACCCGTCGCGATCGGGGAAACGGCCGAGGTGGGAGCAGTAGGTTCTGTAGATGGCACTCTGCATGAAGTCGGCGGGATCGACGAACACCTGGGACGTTCCGTCTCGACATGCCGAGCCAATCGCTGGCCCGGCGGGCTTGAGTTCCGTCTCGGACAGTGGAGGATCCGTGGTGGCAACGACCGGTGATGGTGGCGCCGCCGCCCGCGTGGTGCTGGTGGTGGTGAGGGGCTGAGTCGTGGTCGTTGTCGTCACCTCGGACGTCGGCGTTGGCGTTGGCGGTGGCTGTTCACTTCCACCGGCGCAACCGGGGAGCGGGAGGAACTGGTAGTCGTCTCGGTGCGCCTCGAGGAATCGTCGCACTGCTTCGACCGTCATTGCGCCGTCGTAGAACCCGTCGTGAAGCAAGACAACATCACCATCGGAGGCGCTGGCGAGCACGTCGGCGTAGATCTGAGGATTTACTCTGTTGTAGTCCCGAGTGTCGAGGTCCCAGAGCTGTTTCGACATCCCGAGCGACGCGCCAATCGAAACGACGGAGTCGTTGGTCGCCCCGAAGGGTGGGCGATAGCAGGTCATCGTTGGCCCGCCCGCACTGGTGACCGCTTGCTGGGCATCAGTGAACTGCCGGGTGACCTGCTCGTTCGACATCTGGTCGAGAGGGAGATGCCGTTCGGTGTGATTGCCGAGCGCATGACCGGCAGCAACAACGGCTCGGATCGCCGCGGGATCTCTTCTGGCATTTTCACCGACGACGAAGAACGTCGCGGTGACACCATGGCTGGCCAGGAGTTCGAGGAGTGGTCGTGTCGCGCTGTCGATCGATGGTCCGTCGTCGAAGGTCAGGTGCAGCGAGGCACTGCTTGCAGCGACACACGGTGAGGCGGCGGTCTGCAATGCTTGAGGGCCATGGCCATCAACTCACCCGCCGGTCGTGCCGCACTTGACCGGCTCCGCACGATTGCCCTCGCGCTTCCCGAGGTCAACGAACGTTTGAGTCACCAAACGCCAACGTTCTTCGTCCGCGACAAAAAGGTGCTCGCTCACATCTGGGACGGCCACCACGACGACGCTCGGCTGGCCATCTGGTGTGCCGCACCCCCCGGAGTCCAATCCGAGATGGTCGAGCGTGAACCAGCGCGCTTCTTTGTACCCCGGTATGTGGGGCATCGAGGCTGGATCGGTGTCGATCTCGGGGTCGACCCCGACTGGGACGAGGTCGACGCCATCTTGCGAGACGCCTACCGACTCGTTGCACCAAAGACGCTCGTGAAACTGCTCGACGTCGAGCGTGACCGGTGAAAGCCAAGATCATCATCGATACCGATCCGGGAATCGACGATGCCCTTGCCGTCCTCTTCGCTTTCGCTTCGCCCTCGATCGAGGTGGTCGCAATGACCTCGATCTTCGGCAACTGCCTCACCCCGCAAGCGACCGCCAACATCGCCGTGCTGCAGCGCTTCATCGACACACCGGTTCGTGTCGGTGGCGGTGCACACCGTCCACTCTTTGGGGAACCGCATCCACCCGCCACGTTCGTCCATGGCGACGACGGCATGGGCGACTGTGGTCTTGGTGCCGTTCCACTCGACCAGAGCGCTGAGCAGCAAATCACTGCCGCGCAGCTGATGATCGAGACCGTCGCAGCCGATCGTGGCAACGTCTCGATCGTTGCTCTCGGGCCCCTGACCAACCTGGCGCTCGCCTTGGCGATCGAGCCTCGGATGGCGATCTGGACAAAGAAGATCGTGATCATGGGTGGGGCGCTGGCAGTACCCGGGAATGCCAGTCCGCTGGCCGAAGCCAACATCCTCCACGATGCGTATGCCGCCGAACAGGTACTCGCTGCGAGTTGGTCGAAAGTGGTCGTTCCCCTCGACGTGACGATGCGGGTGGTCATGTCGACCTCGTACCTGAACGATTTGGAGATCTCCGGTGGCGAAGCCGGCCGGTTCCTACGAAACGTCACACGGTTCTACGAAGCCTTCCACCGAAACAAGGGCGTAGAGGGCATTCACGCCCATGATCCAACGGCGATGATGTACATGGCCGCCCCCCATGCATTCACCGTCGACGAAACACCGATGACTGTCGCCATCGGTGGCCCGGCGCACGGGCAGACCATCGTCGATCGTCGCGGACCGGCCGCTCGGCCGACCGAGTGGAGCGCCCGGTCCCCAACGACATACGCCATCGAGGTCGACCCGCCGGTACTCCTCGAAGTGTTCATGGCCGCACTCTCTGCGAGCTGAGCTACTTCGATTTCCAGGCGTCGGTTTGACGGGCGAGAACATCGACCGGGTCGAGATCTGGGTGCAGCAGTACCTCGGTCACCCGCTCCATCCGCACTCCCTGCGAACCTTTGACCAGACAGCCGACTTCTGGTCCGAGTTCGATCACCGAACCAGTGCCGAGCGCGGTGGCTGCCGCTGTCGAATCGGCAAACAGCATGATCGACGAGTCGGTCCCGGCTGCCTCGGCCATCAGCGGCCCGACCGCTATCACCACATCGGCGACCTCTGATGCCCGGGCGAGCACACGTCGGTGCTCGCTCACCTCATCGGATCCCAGCTCGAGCATGTCACCGAGTAGTGCGATCCGACGCTGGACCGGCAACCGGGCCAACACATCGAGCGCAGCGTTCGTTGCGTCAGGTGATGCGTTGTACGTGTCATCGATGAGGGTCGAGTCCGCCCGGCCTCGAAGACGAACGAGGCGACCTGGCTCGGGGGTGATCGCCGACAGACCACGGTTGATCTGCTCGGCGGACATGCCGAAGACACGACCGACGGCAGTTGCTGCCATGGCGGTCAGTACGGCATGGTCACCGAGAATCGGGAGGTCGACGGTGACATCGGCCGGACGGATCTCGGCGTCGGGGGCGCGCCCGTACAGTACGCAGGCGGCCACGGTTCGCTGCACCATTGCCCGGACCCGTGCGTCGTCGGCATTCAGCACGCCGGTTCCATCGGCACCCAGCCGGGCGATCAGGTTGCCCTTCTCGTGCTCGATGCCTTCGATGCTGCCGAACGTTTCGAGATGGACCGGCTTCACGTTGGTCACGACCGACACCGTGGGTGGGAACAACGTGGCGAGTTCGTCGATATCGCCGATCATTCGAGCCCCCATCTCCATCACGATCTTCGTGTTGTCGTCGGTCAGGTCGGCGTTCAGAACCGTGAGCGAAAGGCCGAGCGGTGTGTTGAGATTCCCTGCGGCGGCAACGACGGGAAACGCCTCGCGCAACACGGCAACGACCGCCGACTTCGTGGTCGTCTTTCCGACCGAACCGGTGATGGCGATGATGTCATTGCCATGATCTTTCACCCGTTGGCTTGCCAACGCTGTCAGGTGTTGGATGGTGTCGTCGACGATCGTCGTCTCTACCGGCATGTCGATCGCGATTGCGCCATCGTTGCCGGCCTCGTTGCCGCCAAGGCCGGCCTCGGCCGCAGCTCGATCGATGATGACCGCGGCCGCACCGAGCTCGATCGCCCGGCTCACGAAATCGTGACCATCATGGAGTTCGCCGCGGACGGCGACGTAGGTGTCGCCGGGCAGCAGGGTCCTTGTGTCGATCGAATACGCCACGATCGCGAACGGTAACAGTCGCAATCGGCAACAGCAGACAGGGTCATGACGACCGTCGATTTGCCGAGCGTCGGTACCGCGGCCGGCGGAGGCATCCTTGACGCATGGATGACCGCTTCGAACCCGTTGACATCACCGTCAAGCGAGATGAGGGAATCACCATTGTCTTCGCCGATGATCATGTTGCCTCGCTGTCGCTGATCGAGGTCCGTCTCGGCTGCCCGTGCGCCGATTGCCAGGTGCTCCGCGGTAGGGGGCAACCCGGTTGGCCCCTCCGCAGCAGCCCTCTGCCGCTCACGATCATCGACGCCGAGTATCACGGCGCCTGGGCACTCGGCATCACGTGGAACGACGGTCACAGCACCGGCATCTTCCCATTCCAGCTGATGCGGGAGTGGTCGGAGAACAACGTCACCGAGGAGTAACGTCGGCTCGGTGAACCTCATCATCGAAGTGCAGGGTCTCCGTAAGGTCTATTCCCGCCACCGCCAACCCGACGTCGTCGCCGTCGAGAACCTCGACCTCGTGCTCGGAGAAGCCGGCACCGTTCACGGGTTCCTTGGTCCCAACGGATCGGGCAAGACAACGACGATCCGGTGCCTCCTCGGCCTCATTCGCCCGACGACAGGGTCGGTGCATGTCTTCGGTGCGGACTCGACGCACTCGTTCCACACCGTCGCCAATCGGGTTGGTGCCATCGTCGAGAACCCCAAGCTCTTTCCGCCGTTCAGCGGACGAAAGAACCTACAACTGCTCGCCGACATGGCGGGGATCCCTTCGAGCGAGGTCGATCGCGTCCTGACCACCGTCGGCTTGATCGACCGGGGCAAGGACTCGTTCGACAGCTACTCCCTCGGCATGAAACAGCGGCTGGCGATTGCCGCCGCCCTGCTCAAAGATCCCGACCTCCTCATCCTCGATGAACCGGCGAACGGACTCGACCCCGCAGGCATTGCCGAGATGCGCGTTCTCATTCGTTCCATCGCCGACCAAGGCAAGGCCGTCTTGGTCTCGAGTCATCAACTGGCCGAAATCGAGCAAGTCTGCGATCAGGTCACCATCATCCACCACGGTCGACTGGTCGCCTCAGGCTCCCTCGACGCTGTTCGCACCCACGCCGGACCGGATCTCGTTGTCGTTCAAATCGAGAACCGAGACACCGCGATCGCCGCGCTGGCGGCCTCCGGTATTTCGGCGCGGCCTCGCCCGAAACCCAACGAGATCGTCGTCGACATCGAATTCGACAAGGTTGCGACCGTCACCAAGACCCTGGCTGACGCCGGGCACTACCTCACCGGGCTCCGCACCGAGAAGGCCACGCTCGAGGCGGCGTTCCTCAACCTCACCGGCGGACCACCCCCGCCGCCGGTTACCGCAGCAACCGGAGGTCTCGCAGCAGCAGCAACACCACCACCACCACCGGGGTTCCCGCCATCCGGGCCACCTCCCATGACCGAGGCACGGCACGGAGGTGAGCCATCATGATGCGTCTTCTCCTCGCCGACACCAAGCGCTTCTACTCCCGCCGCATGACACTCTTCTTCCCGGCGGCGCTTGCCCTTCTGATGATCATCGGCATCGTCATCGCCTACTTCGTGATCCAGAACGGCGACAGCAACCCCGACTTCGTCAACGACATGGCAGGCGGAGTTGGAGCTTCGAGCATTCTCGGACCCGTCGCCAACCTGCTGCCGGTCATGGCCTTCGTTCTGGGCGCCTCGTTCATCGGCGCCGATCTCAAGACCGGCATGCTCGAGCAGCTGCTCACCTGGGAGCCACGGCGACTTCGAATCGTGGTGTCGCGCAGCATCGCATCGTTCATTCATATTGGCCTGATCTCGGCTGTCCTCGCAGCCTTCCTGGTGGTGCTGCTGTTCGGTCTCACGGTGGTGAACTCCACATCGGGCGGAACGACCGGCGAGCTCTGGGTCAACATTGCTGCCGCCATCGGCCGGACTGGTCTGGCGTGCGGGCTGTTCGCCGTCATCGGCATCGGCATCACGCTGTTCGTGTGGAACTCGGTCGGCTCGATCGTCGGCTTCCTCATCTACTGGTTCATCCTCGAGAGCTTCCTCATCTCGGCCTTCCTCCCCAGGGTCGCGGTGTGGCTACCGATCACCAACGCCACCTCGTTCGCCAGCGGCGCCGACGTCGAGCGGATCCAAGGCAGTGTCTTCGGCCAGAACGTCGAGACCGTGTCGGATCACGGCTACCGCACGGCCGGTGTTGTGTTGCTGATCTGGGCTGTCGTCTGCGCAGCAGCAGGAGCGGTCCGCCTGATCCAGCGTGACATCGACTAGCGGCGCAGCGACCCCACTACGATCTCGGCGTGACTTCCCCCGTTGCGTCCTCCAGCGACCACCGACTCCGCCTGATCGTCATCTTCGGTGGTGAGTCCGCCGAGCACGACGTTTCATGCACGACCGCCGTCCACGTCCTCAACGCGACCGACAAGTCCCGCTACGACATCACCGCGGTCGGGATCACCCGCAACGGTGATTGGGTCATGGCCGAAGAGGCAATGGCCGTCCTGAGTGACGGAGCCCGTGCCCTACCAGAGCGGCTGACGGCAAACGGTCCATCGACGTCTCTCGTGCCGATACTTTCCGGAGCGGCTCCGGGCCAGCAGGTTGTCGTTCTGCCCCTCCTGCACGGACCACTCGGGGAAGACGGCACGCTCCAGGGGATGCTCGAACTGGCCAACGTCGCCTACGTCGGCTCCGGTGTTCTCGGGTCGGCGCTCACCATGGACAAGGCCAAGGCGAAGGAGGTGCTGCGAGCAACCGGGATCCCGCAGACCCGCTGGCTCACCCTCTTCGAGCCGGAGTTCGATGGTTCGCTCGATCCGATCGTCGAAGAACTCGGACTGCCGTTGTTCGTCAAGCCGGCCAACATGGGCTCTTCCGTCGGTGTCACCAAGGCCCACGATCTCGACGAGCTTCGCACCGCACTGGCGTTGGCGTTCCGCTACGACGAATGGGTCGTCGTCGAAGAAGCGGTGGCGGCCCGTGAGATCGAGTTTGCACTGCTCGGAAACGATGTCGTCGAATGCTCGGTTGGCGGCGAGATCATCCCCGGCGCCGAGTTCTACAGCTACGACGACAAGTACGCCGACGGCATCGCAACCGACGTGATTCCGGCCGATATCCCCGTTGACGCGATGGCCCAGATGCAGGAACTGGCCGAGATCGCCTACCGAGCGCTGCGAGTCGAGGGTTTGGCCCGGGCCGACTTCCTCTACGAAGAAAGCGGTCGAGGACCATTGCTCAATGAACTCAACACCATGCCGGGATTCACCCCGATCTCGATGTACCCGAAACTGTGGGCAGCTTCGGGACTTGCATACACCGAGCTGATCGACCGGTTGGTCGAGTTGGCGATCCAGCGCCACGCCCGCCGCTCGTCCAAGCGAGTCACGACGCACTGAGGTCGCTTCGAGTGCGCTTGCTACCAGTTGGCGGGGGCGTGGGTCTCGATGAAAGCGGCGAGGTCGTCGGCGTTGCGGTGACCACCGGGTTGCAGGATGAGACGGTCGACGCCCATGTCGGCATAGGCCTCGAGATCTTCCGCGGTCAGTCGACCCCGAGGTGTGATGCTGATTTCGAGCTCTCCCAGCTCATTCGGACGCTCCACCTCGTCGGCGATGCGACGCAACCGGGCGATGTCGTCGGCCGCGGTTTCGGGGTCACGCATGAAGCCGTACCAGCCGTGCGCGAGTTCGATCGCTCGGCGCCAGGCACGGTCGCTATGACCACCAACGACCGTGTGGATCGAGTCCTGCACCGGTTTCGGGTAAGCGGTGACCGAGTCGAACGAGACATGATCGCCACGGAAACTGACGGCGTCGCCCGACCACAGCGTGCGCATCGCCGCCAGGTATTCATCGGCTCGTTCGCCTCGACCGGCAAGGGGCACCGAGCAGGCCGTCATCTCGGGTTCGAGGTAGCCGACACCGAGGCCGAAGAGCAGACGGCCGCCCGACAGGTGGTCGAGACTGGCAAGACTCTTGGCCAAGACCGCGGGCTGCCGCTGAGGAAGAATGATGATGCCGGTACCGAGCTTGATCGTGTCGGTGATTGCGGCGAGATAGGCCAGGGCGTTGGTCGAGTCGACGAACGGCACCTCGGGCGCCGACGGCGAAGGTGGCGCCTGAGGATCGGGTAGCACGATGTGCTCGCCGGTCCAGAGCGACTCATAGCCCGCTGACTCGGCCTGTCGAGCGACCGCCGCCATCACGGACGGGTCGGCTGCCGACCCCATGTTGATCCCGAACAAACCGAAGTGCACTGGTGTCATCGGGGGGACATTACACGTGCGGGCACCGATCTTCGAGACCACAAAACCAGTGTTCAGCCAGTAACACTCGGGCACCGACCGTTGATACTGGGCTCCATGGGATCACTGCCGGAACGGATCGAGACCGAACGACTCGTCGTCAGGCGATGGCAGCCCGGCGAAGCATCGCTCCTTGGCCAAGCGATCAACGACAGCCTCGAACACCTGCGCCCATGGATGGCGTGGATCGCGCTCGAACCACTCACCGACGACGAGCGAGCTGCGAAGATCCGAGGCTGGCACGATGCCTGGCTCGTCGGCAATGCGGTGTTCGGTGTCTTTGCCAAAGCCGATGCGGATGGCCGCAGTGGCGAGGTCGTCGGTGGCGCGGGCCTGCACCGGCGTCGAGGACCATCCACCCTGGAAATCGGCTATTGGGTTGCTGCCGCGCACACCAATCGTGGCTACGCGACCGAAGTCACCGCCGCGCTGACAACCGCAGCGTTCGAACAACCTGGAATCGATCGGGTCGAGATCCATCACGACAAAGCCAACACGTTGAGCGGCCGAGTTCCCGCTCGCCTCGGCTATGCCAAGGTTGGCGAATCACCCGATGCGATCGACGCTCCCGGCGAATGCGGTATCGACGTCGCCTGGTCCATCGACAAGGCGACGTGGGACGAACTGTTCGTCGTGGCAACGTCGCCGGACTCGCCCGCTAGGATCGGTTCTTCCTTGCCAACCGGTAGAGGCTTCGGCCAAACAACGGGTAGAGCAAGACCCGGCCTGCCGGGTGAGCCACAATCGACAACCTCACGGTGCACGAGCGAATGATCGCAGAACAACTGGCAGGCAAACGCATTGCCATCACCGGCTCGACCGGGTTCCTCGGCACCGCCCTCGTCGAGCGACTGATGCGAGCCGTCCCCGACTGTGAACTGGTGCTGCTCGTTCGCCCCGGTAAACGTTCCACCCCAACCCAGCGGGCCCGGCGCGAAATCTTTCGCAACAACGCCTTCGATCGGCTGCTGAAGGAACTCGGCAAAGAAGCCTTCTGGGACGCCGTCGAACGGCGGGTCACCGTCATCGGCGGCGATGTGGGTACCGATGGGCTCGGACTCGACGACGAGGGCCGAGCGCTCATCGCCTCGTGCGACACCGTCATTCACTCCGCCGCCACCGTCAGCTTCGACGCCGCGATCACCACCGCAGTCGAGGTCAACCTCCTCGGTCCCACCCGCATCGCCGAGACACTTCAGTCGCTCGAGGTAGCCCCCCACCTCGTTGCCGTTTCCACCTGCTACGTCGCAGGCAACCGTCGCGGTGCCGCCGACGAGGAACTGCTTTCCGACAGCCCATTTCACATCGACGTCGACTGGCGTTCCGAAGTCGAGGCGGCCCGACGGACCCGATCCGAGTTCGACGCCGAAAGCCGCCGGGCCGACAAGCTCGAGGAATTCCGTGCCGCGGCTGTCGACGAGCTCGGCGCTGCCGGCACCCCGCTACTTGCAGCCAAGACCGAGCAGGGACGCCAACGTTGGGTGTCGGAGCAACTGGTCGAGGCCGGTCGTGCTCGCGCTGCATCCCTCGGCTGGCCCGATTCCTACGCGTACACCAAGGCGCTGGGCGAGCGAGCGCTCGACGAGTCGAAGGGCAATATTCCGGTCTCGATCGTGCGGCCCTCCATCATCGAGTCGGCCTGGTCCGAGCCCTACCCTGGTTGGATCAAGGGCTTCCGCATGGCCGAGCCCATCCTCATCAGCTATGCGCAGGGGCTGTTGAAAGAGTTTCCGGGGATCCCCGAAGGCGTTGTCGACGTCATCCCCGTCGACCTCGTCGTTGCCGCGATCATCAATGTCGCCGCCCGTGGCCCGCTCGATCATCTCGACATCACCCAGGTCGCCTCGGGCACCCGCCAGCCGCTCAAATACCGGCAACTGGTCGAACTCGTCAACGGCTGGTTCACCGAGAACCCGCTCTACGACAAGAAGGGGCAACCCATTGCGGTTGCCCCGTTCTCCTTTCCCGGCCGGGGTGCAGTCGAACGCCAACTCGACCGCATGCAGAAGCAGCTCTATTTTGCCGACAAGGCACTCAAGCTTTTACCGCTGCGGGGCAAACAGGCCCTGATCGTTGCCGACATCGAAGACAAGAAGGCGCAGGTCGACCGGGCCATCGGCTATGTCAAGATTTACGGCGCCTACGCCGAGTCGGAAGCGCTCTACGGTGTCGACAATCTCGTTGCCCTCCACGCTGCGCTCGACCCCGCCGACCAGGCCACCATGGAGTGCGACCCGATCGTCATCGACTGGGAGCACTACGTCACCCAGATCCATCTGCCTTCGGTCGTCGATCACGCACGGGTCAAAACCAAGAGCGAGGCGTCCGATCCAGATGCTCGCACCAAACGACTTCGCAAACGGGTGCTCGACCCTGAGCGGCAGTTGGCGGCGTTCGATCTCGAGAACACGATCATCGCGTCGAACGTGGTGTTCAGTTACAGCTGGCTCGCCACCCGTCAGATGGGGCCGATGGACCGGGCGAAGTTCACGCTCAAGACGCTGCAAGAAGTACCCGAACTCCTGGCGCTCGACCAGCGCGACCGCACCGACTTCCTGCGCCACTTCTACCGCCGATATGAGGGGGCATCGGTCGCCGAGATGGATCGGCTCGGCAGCGAACTGCTGGCCGATCACGTCCTCACCAAGGCGTTCCCGGCGGCGCTGCGCCGAGTGCGCGAGCACCAGCGGCTCGGGCATCGGACGGTGCTGATCACCGGTGCGCTCAACATCGTCGTCGATCCATTGAAGCCACTGTTCGACGACATCATCTGTGCCGAGATGTCGATCAAGAACGGCCGCTACACGGGAGAACTCCTCCGTGTTCCTCCCACTGGCGAGGTGAGGGCACAGGCGCTGCGCGACTACGCGGTCGAGCATGATCTCGATCTCGCCGAATCGGTTGCATACGCCGACTCGGCGTCTGATCTTCCTCTCCTCGACGCCGTCGGTTTCCCTGTCGCCATCAATCCCGAAACCAAGCTGGCGTCGCTGGCCGCCAAGCGCGGCTGGCTGATCGAGTACTGGTCGAAAGCACAGGGTGGCAGCGACCGCATCCTGCCGCTCGGCCCCCTTCCTGTCCCCCGTCGCACCAGTCGCTGAACGAGTACCGCACCCCCATGGCAAAGACCCCCTCCACCAACCCTCGTCCCGGCTTCGTCCTCGAGGTCGACCGCCAGACACCGCCGATCGTGTTCCACCACGGCGAAGGCTTCCGCATGGAGAAGCTCCCGGTCGGCCGCAGCCGGGTGATCTCCCCGAGCGAGCCGCTCAAGGGAATGAAGGACCCCGACGCCGCCATCGTCGATGCCCTCCTCAATCCGATCAACGACGATCCACTGCCGACGCTGCTCAAGCCCGGCATGAAGCTCACCATCGCGTTCGACGACATCTCGCTGCCGCTGCCTCCGATGGCCCGCCCCGATGTTCGCCAACGCATCATCGAAGCCGTGCTCGACATGGCGGCCGAAGCCGGTGTCGACGACGTCCACATCGTGGCTGCCCTCGCGCTGCACCGCCGCATGACCGAAGCCGAACTGCGTCACGCCGTCGGCGATCGGGTCTATGAGGCGTTCGCTCCCCATGGCCTGCTCTACAACCTCGACGCCGAAGACCCCGAACAGATGGTCATCCTCGGCGAGACCGACCACGGTGACACCGTGCAGATGCAGCGTCGGGCGGCCGAGTCCGATCTCGTGATCTATGTCAACATCAACCTGGTCAGCATGGACGGCGGCTGGAAGAGCACCGCCACCGGCCTGTCGGGCTATGCCGGGGTGAAGTCGCACCACAATCCCGAAACCATGAAGAAGTCCACCAGTTTCATGGACCAGGAGAACTCCGAACTGCACCGGTCCAACTGGCGCCAGGGCGACATCATCAAGAAGCACGGCCCTCGCATCTTCCAGATCGAGTCGACGCTCAACACCAACACCTTCGGTTACGACGGCCCACTGTCGATGCTGCAGAAGCGCGAGTGGGAATGGTCGATGACCGACCGACTCAAGTTCGCGGCGATGCAGGCCGGGCTCAAACCCATGAGTCCGGC
>RCMY010003660.1_pt1 | contig 17832 bp, 14 predicted proteins | sample 2041341 | NCBI WGS metagenome assembly RCMY01 (sample SAMN09708234, study PRJNA481090) | Marine sediment metagenome, whole genome shotgun sequencing project. | reverse complement strand
GAATTTTCTTTTTGAGGCTTTGACCATTGGTTTCTCCAGATTGAATTGATTTTACGACATCCATTCCTTTTATGACTTTGCCAAAAGCCGCAAAGCCTTGACCGTCAGGGTTCCGCTGTCCTCTAAAATCAAGTTCTGGTTGATCGTTGATACAAATAAAAAATGCCAGTGATGCTGACCCAGGATCCATTCTCGCCATGGATATAGTGCCATTCTTATGCAGAATTCCTGATTCTTGGGTTGTTTCATGCTCAATAGTGCCCAAGCTATTTTCATTTGAAGTGAAATTTCCTTGAATGACTTCAATTCGTATGGAATCTTTGGGCTGGTTATCCATTCGTACCACACGATAAAAGTCGGCACCATCAAAATCTGCCTTATCCACATATTTTAAGAAGTTTTTGACCGTTATTGGTGCTTTTTTCGGGTAAACCTCAAAAACTATATCGCCCAATTCAGTTTTTATGATGTAGTTGTTTTCATTATTCTCCTGTTCGTAAGTTGTTATTGATGGAGCAGGCTTTCCATCTTTAACGAAATAAACAAAGAGTGTAACTACCGAAAATAGTAATAGGGATAACTTATAGGCGTAGTTCATTATGGACTATTTTATTTTACTAATGCTAACAATTTTAATTTTTTTCTTCAAGCTTTGTTTGTCGGTTTCGCCGGATTGAATTTTCTTCACAACGTCCATACCCTCTAATACTTGACCGAATGCTGCAAAACCTTGACCATCGGGATTTCTTTTTCCATTAAAGTCCAACTCTGGTTGGTCGTTAATGCAGATAAAGAATTCCGCTTGAGTGGTACCTACCTCAAACCTGCCCATCGAAACGGTGCCGTCTTTATGGGTTAAACCGGTTGTTTTGGTCGTTTCATGTTCTATTATCGGAAACCGATGATCGGCCCCAGTAAAATCACCTTGAATTACTTCTATTTTTACCGGGTTTACGGGTTGGTTATCCATTCTAACCACCCTATAGAAATAGGCTCCGTCAAAATTCGCCTGCTTCACATACTTTTTAAAATTATCAACGGTAATCGGCGCTTTATCGGGATATACTTCAAAAATGATATCTCCCAGCTCTGTGTTAATTACGTATTTTTCGTCATTGGCATCGCTGCATCCCGAGAGAAAAAATAAGGCTGTTGTCAAGATAATGATTCCGAACTTTTTCATCCTATTCGGTTATAAGAATGACAAAATTAGTTCTCATGCTACTGTCAAATTTATCGACCACAGTACCGTCTTCATAGGTAATGACGAAATTTATAGTAAAAGAATCGCCTGCATTGATGTCGTCGACGGAAAGCCCTGAAAAACCTTCGACCATATTTCCTGATGTTAGCGTTACGGTATTTGGGAAGTCTGTAAGAGTATCTTGCAGTACCATATCCGTCTCATTGCCCTCTGCATCAATGTAGGCCTTATTTACCGCTATCGATTGTATCGGGCGTTTATCGCCTTCAACATCCACTTCAAAGTTTAAGGAGTAGCTATTCAAATCAGCTTGGGCAACTTCTTTGGAACTGGATACTGTCACATCCAATAATACCCCATATTCAGTTCCATCCAAAAAATCGGGAACAATGTCGTTCTCGTCATTGTTACAGGATACCACTATGGCGAGACAACTAAAAGCGAAGATATATTTTACGATTTCTTTCATTGTTTTACATTTTATAATTAATTATCCCAGAAAACAAGTTCGTTGTTGTTGGGCAATGTTGGAGGAGTAACACTTGAAGGGTACGGAAATCGGTTTAGTACAAGACTTGTTTGAACGACCAGCGTCAAATCATCGGGAAAACCTGTTCGCCGCCAATCGTTGTATTGTTCCATGCCATTGCCAAAAAGATGTACATATTTTTCCATGATGATCAATTCCAATTTATCGGCATCATTAGCGGCATTGTACAGGTTCATCCGGTCGGATACATACTGATCTATCTCGCTTTGGGAAATACCAGGACCCACCCCGAGCTCATTTACCTTTTTCATTGATTCCCGTATGCCTTGCTCAAATAATTCGGGAACACTAGCTGAAGCGGTAATGCCCATGGTGAGGGCAGCTTCAGCTTCAATAAAAAGGCGCATGGCGTTGGTCATCATCCTGAAAGTGGCTGCTCCCTTAAGGCCCGATTCACCAGTGGTTACACCGCCTGAACCATTATCATACTGCCCACCACATGGGTAGGCCCCGTGGAAAGTTCGGGTGTCTTGATCTTCAAAAGTGGATAAGCCGCTTGGATTTCCCGCATCCCTACCTACAAAGGTGTCGCTTTGGTTATACAAATAATATGGAATTCGAGGATCATTGGCGTCCGTTAGTAGGTTATAAAAATAGTTGGAGATTCTATTGTCTAACCGGGTAATATAATCTTCAACGAATAGCTGCATTCTGTTTTCGGGCGATGCCGAGGTACCATAAACGAGTTGAAAATCGTCATCACTTGATTGAATTAAATTGTTACTTGCGATAAGGGCTTCTATTTTTCCACCCACGCTCGCATCGACCAATCTTGTTTGGTTGTACATTTTTAAAAGCAGCGTATTGCCCATTCGTTTCCACTTGTTCAAATCGCCGCCATAAATTAAATCATCGGACGAGGGAGACAGTCCGGAAACCTTGTCAAGATCAGTAATTGCCTCAACAATAAGCACCTCAATGGCCGCATAGACAGCACTCCCTGAATCATAGGCAGGGTCTTCGAAATCGGGATTAAAGGCTTCGGAATACGGAATGTCGTTCCAAAGATCCACCATTAAGCTAAAAGTATACGCCTTCATAAGTTTGGCGATACCCACGTAATGCCAGTGTTCATTTTCAGTGCCTAGGGCTATAGTTTCCTCTAAATCCTTCAGGCCTCCACTATAAAGGTTATCGTTCCAAATGCCGTCGATTGTTGTACGACTGACCGTATAATTATCATATCGCGTGCTGATCCGGGTCTGTACGGCAGTCGAGGTTATTGCATTTACTAAACTTGAGATGGGCTGAATTACCGAAACTTGCCCATGGGGAAGTAATTCGGTTACAGTGGCGGTGGTTGGATTATTGGGGTCTTCGTTAATGTCTAAATCACATGCGGTCAGCCAAACTAAGGTAACGGCTGACAAAAGAGTTTTTTTAAGTGTGCTATATTTCATAGTCGAACTATTTAAAATGAGAGTTTTATGTTTAGGGCCATATTTTTTACATTGGGTGGAGCGTATTGTTCGACACCTTGTGCATTGCCGGCTCCATAGGTTGAAGTCTCAGGATCCAGGTGCGGAAAATTAGGTGCCTTAAACCACAGGTTCCGGCCCAAAAGTGTAAGGCTTAAACTGCCAAACGGTAAACCTTGCAGGTGTTTCTTTGTAAGGGTATATCCAAAACTGAGCTCCCTTAAGCGAAATACCGTAGCGTCAAAAACCAAGGACTCAGCACTAAAGCGGTACTGGTTTCTTTGCGTGCCGTTAGTTGCTCCACTCCAATAATTTTGTGGGGAGACCTGGATGTTATTAGGTATTTTGTTGCCATCATCATCCAACATGGGCTGACTTGGGTCTAAGGGGTCGGCAAGAAAGCCAGGCAATATATACGTTCTTTCTCGATCTACCGCAGTTTCCTTGGTCAAACCAAGGCCCCGCAGATAGCCATTTGATAAAGAAAGGACGTCTCCACCCTGTTTCCAGTCAAATAAAAATCCTAAGCGGAATCCTTTAAAGGAAAGCGTATTGGTAATCCCGACCATAAAATCAGGGTTGGGGTCGCCGACGATGTCTTGTTCGGCAGCTTTTGTGGGCAAACCGCTAATCGCGTTTATTAGTAGGTTACCTAGGTCATCCCTATTCTGAACCTCGCCTTCCAAAACCCCGTATGGTTCTCCTACTCTCAGGATATTGCCATAATCGGCCTGTCTAAAACCCGGGTTTATTTGATCTAGTCCGTCAATCAATTTCTCTACCTTACTGACATTCTTGGCAAAAGTGCCGTAAATATTCCAGTTGAGACCTTCCGGGTTTTGAATGGGGTTAAGATCAAGCCCGATTTCAATACCCTTATTGGAAATCTCACCTGCATTTAACGTCTTAGTGGTATACCCGGTGGCTGCAGGAATATTAACACTGAAGATTTGGTCTTCCGTTCTCTTCGAATAATAGGCGATATCAAGACCCAAAAGGTCTTTGAACAGGTTTAGTTCCAATCCGACCTCATATTCCGTTGTAAATTCCGGTTTTAGGCTTTCATTTCCAAGATTATCACCTATTTCGGTCCCAGAAACACCGTTAAACGGAAAATCGCGACCCGATCCACCACCATTGATGATGTTCACAGTTGACAAGAGATAGGGGTCGGCATCGTTGCCAATTTTCGTGTATGCCAAGCGAAGTTTGCCAAAAGACAAAATATCCGAATCAAGGTCCATGGCGTCGGTAAAGTTAAAGGTTGTAGATATCGAAGGGTAGAAGAAACTCCTTTTGCCCGCGGGCAGTGTGGACGACCAATCATTTCTTCCGGTAAGATTTAAATACAAATAGTCTTTATACGATAATACGATATCACTAAAAATACCAACTATTCTTCTATTTGTAAATATAGACTGGTCTGCCACCACCGATTCAGTATTTGTGATTCTTGAAATACCTCTTTTTATTACCCCGGTGCCAACAATATTCTGATAGTCGTTTTTTCTCTGATTATAATTATGCCCCAGCACCACCCTTAAATTAAGATCTTTCGTAAGTTGTTTGGAGCCGGTAAATATAAGATTTGAAGATATCTCATTATACGAAATAGTGGTGTTGATTATATTTCCTATATCGTCCCAGCTGCCTCTCGGTACAATTTGCGTTCGTCGATCGGTGTAAGCGTTCGTTCCGATTTTATAAGAGACGTTCAACCAGTCTTTCAGCTTGTAATCCGCGGAGACAAAGCCATAAATTCTATCCACATCGCTATCGTACGGCCCTTCTTGCGCCAACCATCTTGGATTGTCCCAAAAGGAATATTTTAGTTGTTCGCCCGTTAGCTCTTCGATGTACGGGAAACCTGTCAGATCATAGCCTCTAGGTATGAATAATGTCTGTCTATTGATAGTTGAAAGGGTGTTGTGACCTCCCGATAAAATACCATCTTGATGCGTGTTGACGTAGGTCGCAGATGCCTTTAACTTTAACCCGTTTTCGAGATTAGTTTGTCCAGAAACCTTAACAGAAGTTCTTTTGAGCCCTGTAAACGGAATGAACCCTTCATTGTCAACATTGCTTGCGGTTACGGCAAATGCATTTCTGCCGTCACCTCCCTGCATACGCAAAGAAGTTTCTCGCTGGGACCCGGTTTCAAAGAAATCTTTCACGTTGTTTGGAAATGCCTTGTATGGTACCTTATCACCAACATGGTTCGTATACTTAATGATACCGTCTTCACGAAAAAGTCCACCGTTACCTACTAGGTTTGGGCTATCGAATGCAGGACCCCAAGATTCCGTAGCTACCGGACTAAATGTGTATTGGCCATCAATAAAATTACCTTGGCCATATTTGTTTTGAAAATCAGGAAGTCTAGAAATGGTTTCGATACCCGTTGTATTGGATAATTCTATTTCTAGCCCTTTTTTTGATCTACCACCCGAATGTGTAGTAATGATTATCACCCCATTTGATGCCCTTGACCCATATAAGGCAGCCGCAGCTCCCCCCTTTAGAACGGTCATACTTGCTATGTCGTTCGGATCCAAATCTAACGCCCTGTTGGAATATGTAGACCCTGTATCGGCCGGGTCAGAGGAGTTGGTGGTAGAATTGTCAAAAGGGATGCCATCGACCACGAATAAGGGTTGGTTGTTTCCTGTGGCCGAATTATTTCCTCTAATAATAATGTTGGTCGAAGATCCCGCTGCACCACCGGAACCGGTAATATTCACCCCGGCTACTTTTCCGCTTAAAGCTTTTAACACATCGGCTTCAGCTTTATTGGCAAGTTGATCTCCGTCAACCTCTGAAATGGCATAAGACAGTGATTTCTTATTTCGTTCAATGCCCATTGCAGTTACCACTACTTCGTCAAGGGCGTTTAAGTCTTCTTCAAGCTGTACATCTATAACTGATTGACCTGCAATTGGCACACTTTTTTGAACATACCCTATATAGGAAAAGACTAGTGTTGATGCCGATTGCGGAACGTTAATGGTGTAATTTCCGTCAAAATCGGTGACCGTACCGATTGTTGAACCTTCTACCTGAATCGTTGCCCCTAATAAAGGAACTCCCGACATGTCGCTGACAGAGCCAGTTATAGTTGTTTCTTGATCAGATTGTTCTATTGAGGTCTCGCTTCCACCAGTTTTTAAACTCGAATAAGGCAAACCTGTATTCTCAGTAGTAGACGCAACATCCATCGTATTATTTGCTTGGCCTTCGTAACCATAAAAACTTATGAGAACTGAAAATAAGAACAATACGCTACTTTTTAAAGTATGATTATTTTTCATGGATTGGGTAGTTAGTTAATTATCTATATGTTCTCAAAAACAGTCTCCTAGTGTTTCCTTGATCACCCCCCGGGCTACATCCAGGAGAACATTTTGTAGGCAAAAACCTAAAAGTTTATAATATTATAAAATTTATGTGGGATTCTTTGATGATTTAATAAAGAAATGTTGAATAACATCTTCGACCTTGCCCTTATCATGATATACCAAATGTCATATTGGGACCATGTGATATAGGACTTTCAACATAAAAAATGGACGATCATGGCTTATAAACATTTGATGGCTTTGAGCCTCCGTGGAGACTATATTGAATAATTGGTTTAATATAATTTTCCTAAAATCTTCTCGAAACTAGAGTCTTGTGATCAAAATCTTGGCTACGATACATAGGATATACTCATCGATTCATCATCGTGTCAAAACACTTCAAAGGAGCGGTGGAAAAAAGCACGCGTGCTACCATACATATCTAAAAAAAAATATTGTAAGAAAATACTAATAATAACCTAAGAAATATTTTATATTTATGTATATTACAAATACGCAATGGCCTTTCATAACCTCATCTTATGAAATGGTAATGTACATCCCCAATATGTTGTTTTTCAGAACCTTTGCCGAAGAAGACGTTTCCTGAAATATTTGGATTAATCGAGAATCACTAAACGTAAACGAAAAATGGAAATTCCAATCGTATGGATAATAGACGACGATATGATATGTCGTTTTGCCTCCAACTACAAGTTCAAGCAATCACTTAAAAATTATGAAGTTATTGGCCATTCTAGTGCATTTGAAGGGTTGACATCTTTAGAGGAGTGCCTACACCGAAACAAAAAACTTCCAGATATTATACTATTGGATTTGCAAATGCCCGGCATGGACGGATGGTCTTTTTTAACGGAACTGGAAAAAATGGGGGATCAAATAAAAGATATTCATGTCTATATTCTTTCTACCTTCACGAACGTAAAGGACCGTAACCTTGCTAAGAACCATCCACTTATCAAAGGTTTTTTCAACAAACCACTGAGTTTGGCCAATGTAAAGCGTATTTTTAGTGGGATTGGAGTTAAAAATATACCTGAATTTCTAAGCTGAATTATGAAAGCTGTAAATAAAATATCCAGAACCAAAAGCGCTGAATTAAGGAATAAATAACGAAAACTATATTTTTTTCGCTCGGTGTTCCATTATTTCCGATTCTTGTTTCTCTTTTTTTTTCGCCACAAGAGTTTTGTTAAACGACCAAAACCGAAAAATTAGTAGGAATTCGAATAATTGGTATTACAGTTATTAAATAATCATACGCTCGCTAGAAAGCACTAAGATGTACGTCCAATCTAGAACTTAAATTTATGAATACATTTCCTTACATTCTTCTTGCAGACGATGATATGGACGATTGTAGATTTTTCAGGGAAGCTTTGGAAGCATTGCCGTTTTCGACAAGTGAAAAGGCCGTCAACGATGGAGAGGAGCTCATGCAGCTCCTTACAAATACTATCGAAAAACTTCCCCATGTCCTTTTCATGGATTTGAACATGCCACGTAAAAACGGCTTTCAATGTCTGATCGAAATAAAAAACAACGCTAGGCTCGAAAAGATTCCGGTAGTCATGATTTCAACTTCCTATGACCCCAGTGTTGCTGAAGCTCTTTATCAAAACGGTGCTTCATATTATATCAAAAAACCTATCGGATTTTCACAACAACAAGAATTGATATCCCTTGCGATTCAACTCATAACGGAGAAAAAAATTCTTCGTCCCACCAAAGAAAACTTTCTTCTCGGGACATTGCATTTAAAAAAAGATAGGTATATAAAAAAGCTCGAGCGTACTTATACCGGTGAGTAAAATTGATGGGCGTTTTGTTGGTGACCTATCTATTGCATATGGAAGTCATAGGAAAGCAATTTGAAAATATTGCTAAGGAGGATTAAATTCAAGAATTTGCAAAAACCATTAAAAAACGAAAAAGACCTCCGGATAGAACAATTGGAACGGGAACTTGCGCAGGTTAAGGGGGAAATGCGTAGCCTCACCGAGGAACAGGAGACGGCCAACGAGGACCTGCAGAGTGCCAATGCGGAACTGCGCAGCGGGAGCGAAGAATTACAAAGTCTCAACGAGGAAGTGAGGACCAACCAGGAAGAATTGTATAGTGCCAACGAGGAACTCCTAGAGGTGCATCAGGAAAAGCTGGGCCTGAACAAACAACTGATAGTCTCACAAGACTATGCCGAAGCGATTGTTGATGCCGTGCATGAGCCTTTGGTAGTACTGAATAGCAATCTACAAGTAAAATCCGCCAACAAATCTTTTTACAAAATCTTTCAAGTAAGCGAGAAGGAAACGGAAGGTAAAATGATTTATCAATTGGGGAACAAGCAATGGGATATTCCCGCCTTGCGAAGTCTTTTGCAGGGTATTTTGCCGCATAGGTCGAGCTTCGAGAATTTTCAGGTAGCTTGGAATTTTCCTAACATCGGAGAACGGACCATGTTGTTGAATGGTCAAGAGTTGAAAAGGGACAACAAGAACGAAAAATTGATCCTAGTGGCTATTGAGGACATTACGGAGAGAGCAAGGTCACGCCAGAAGGAAATGGAACTTCTGAATAGATTCGAGAATCTGTTGTTACAGGCACCGGTAGCCATTGTGGTCTTAAAAGGACCGGATTATGTGGTGGAACTGGTCAACGATGCCTATTTAAGGATAGTAGAAAAAGATACCGATTTTATAGGTCTGCCAATCTTTGAATCCTTACCCGAACTAGAGAGCCAGGGCATCAGGAAACACTTGGATGCCGTGATGCAAAGCGGTATTGCATACCATCGCAATGAACTGAAAGTCGATATATTTAGAAAGGAACAAAGGGAAAAGGGCTTCTATAATTTAGTGTATGCCCCCATACACGACAATCGAAACGGCGTAACAGGTATTATGGTCGTGGTGAACGAGGTAACGGATCTGGTGCTCGCCCGAAAGCGAGTCGAAGAAAGCGAGTTTCGTTACCATAATATGATCTATTCCTCTCCTTCGCTGATTGCCATCCTCGAGGGATCGGATTTTATCCTGACCACGGCAAACGATTCCATCTTAGAACAATTGGGCAAGGGCAAGGATATAATTGGCAAACCCTACCTGACTTCGGTCCCTGAACTGGAAGAACAAGGACTTGGAGATCTTCTGCGGAAGGTATACAGTACCGGGGAACCGTACGCTACCTACGAAATGCCGCTGACAATCCTCCGAAACGGAAAACCTCAACTCTCATATTACAATTTTGTGTACCAGGCACAGCGCGATGTACGTGGCGAAATAGAAGGGGTGGCTATTATAGCCAATGAAGTGACGCCACAGGCCATATTGCACACACAATTACGGGAAAGCGAGTTCCATTTCCGCCAAATGGCGGAGTTGATGCCCGCAAAGATTAGCAATGCGGATATGGCCGGTAAGGTCACTTATTTTAACCAAAACTGGCTAGACTTTGCCGGGATGGATTTCGAAGGACTAAGCGAACTGGGTTACCACAAGATCATGCATCCCGAGGAGATGGAAGAATTCGCGGAACGCCTTCAAAAAGCTTTGGAGACAGGGACCAATATGGAAATGGAAATGCGTTTCCTGAACAAGGCCGGGGACTATGTATGGCACTTGAACATCGCATCGCCAGTTATGGACGAAAACGGCGACTTCAAAATGTGGATTGGGGTCACCACGGACATTTCTGAACAGATAAGGACCAGAAAAACAAACTTGGAGACTTACGAAAAACACTCCAATGAATTGGAAAAACAGGTGGCGAAACGTACCATCGAACTCAAGGAGGCCAACAACAGACTTTTGGACAGGAACCAAGACCTTAAAAATATAAACAAAGAACTGGAAGCGTTCACCTTTGGTGCGAGCCATGACCTACAAGAGCCGTTGCGCAAAATACAGACCTTCGTTGCAAGAATCGCAGACATGGAGAGTAATGGTATGACCGACAAGGGCAAGGACTATTTCCTTCGGATTCAAGAGGTCTCCACGCGGATGCGCCAACTGATCGAGGACCTACTCGAATTCTCCCGGCTGAGCTCCGCCGAAAGGACATTCATAAGGATGGACCTTGGTAAGATAACCGCGGAGGTAATCAAAGAATTACAAGACACCATCGACGAAAAACAGGCTTTCATAGAAATCGGGACGATGGTCGAATTGAAGATAATACCATTCCAATTCCATCAGCTAATGCACAACCTGATTGGCAATGCCCTTAAATTTTCAAGGCCCGACAATCCGCCCCACATTAAAATAGATAGTAGAATCGTCAAGGGAAGTGCACTGGAGAGCATAGGGGTCATACCAGATATAGAGTATTGCCAGATTACAGTAGATGACAATGGTATTGGTTTCAAACCTGAATATAGAGACCAGATATTCGAGGTATTCAAGCGCCTGCATGGAAAGGAAGCCTATCCGGGCACAGGGATAGGGCTCGCCACGGTTAAACGGATTGTAGATAACCATAAAGGGTCTATTACAACGAACAGTAACTTAAATCAAGGGGCAAAGTTTACTATTTATATACCGATTTTCTGAGTGACACAATCCCATTAACTGTGTAAGTTAAAAATAACAGGGGTTGGGCTTTTTTAAAGCGTGCTTTTTCAATGCCCATTTCCATAAACCGAATTGAACGTATTCCTCATATCAGTGGTTCCGAGCATAACAATCTCCGCACCGGCAGGAAGTAGCGTATGAGCCGTCAATTGGGTTGCCACTTGCTCATTTTCTTTTATTGCAATGACAGAGAGACCCGTTTCAGCACCTATACCGGATTCTGCTAGTGTTTTGCCCTCTAATGAATGTGGTATGGGGACAATGAATAGCGCGATTCCTTCACCGAGAATGGTTAATTCACGATTTTTGGAGATGGCCAATACCGCTTCGGAACCTAGCGAGGCGTAGCTCAAGACAAAATCGGCGCCGGCCCTGTGCATAATATCGATATTTCGGGCTTGGGATATCCGACTTACTATTTTCAATTCCTTGTGCAGTTGACGACAATAGGAAGCGAGATAAATATTCATGGTGTCGTCGTTGGTAGAAAGAATAATTGAAGGTGCCTCCATGATTCCGGCTCTTTTTAACAAATCGTAATCCGATGCCATTCCAGGGAATACTTTATTACAAACATGGCCTACTTTTCTGCATATTTCCGGGTCTTTTTCGATCAGGTTCACAAGAACACCATCTTTATGTAATGATTCGGCCGCGGCGAACCCGACCTTGCCCCCTCCGATCACCAATACGGGGTTGGGGTTTACATTGTAATCGTGAAAGAGTTCGTCGATGTTATCGAGCTGATCTTTATTGCCTATAATGACCAAGACACTGTCGTAGGTCAGTTTTTCGTTGCCCGCTATTGGTACCATCCTGCCTTTCTTCCACATGGCCACGATACTGACCCCGAATTTTTGTCTCAATCCCGTCTCCCTAACGGTCTGGGAGACCAAAGGGGTATTGTGAATCGGCAGTTCGGCTATCAAAAGGTCTTCATATTGCCCTATGGGCCTTGACTTTGCGTGTTGCGCGTTTACCCTATTGGCCAATTGCTCCCCAAGCCATCTTTTTACGGGAAGCACGTGGTCGGCCCCGTTCAATTGCAGCACATCGACTGATTCGTCATCCGTTGCAATCGCTACAATGCGGACATCGGGAGCAATGTGCCTGATCACGAGAATAATCTTGGTATTTACGATGTCCTTCCTATTGACCAAAACCAGGTTGGCTTCCTTGATATTGGCATGAAGAAAGGTTTCTTGGTTAAACATGTCTCCTTGCAGTACAGGTATTTGCAAATCGTGGTATTTAAGCGCCTTTTCCAAATCGGGCTCGATAACGAAATATGGGGTGCCCTCTTGTTGCAACCGCTCCGTAAAATCTCTTGCAATAACATCATAGCCGCACAGTATGATATGGTCTTTAGTTCCTGTAGGGACCTGTCGCGGTACGCGGTTTTTATCTTGTGATTCCAAAAGAGGAACATAGAAATGCCTTATGAAGGCAAAAGGGAGGACAATCAGTAACGCAACGATACCCGTCATTAATACGATAATACTAAAAATACGACCGATATCGGTTTCAAAGGTAATGTCGCCAAATCCAAGCGTGCTCATTACGGTAAATGTCCAGTAAAAACCAGTGACCCATGAATGATCTTGACCCTCGACCCTTTCCATAATAACATGAAAAAGGATGGAGAACGTGCAGATGACAATTGCTAAAAAGATCAAATACCGGAACAAGATTTTAGAGTTCCTCTTAAAGTCCCTGTCTTTCAGGTAATACGCCAACTGACTACCGACAAATTTCATAACCTGTATTTCAAAATGGATTCATTATATGGGGAACCCAGCGTTTAAAAGGTTACAATTTACGTCAGGATTTCTAATTTCAAGAAGAAAGTGACAACTTCGAAGGTAAAGGCATTTAAAATCTTGTTCTATTACATTGTTCTTTGTGCAGCAGTACCTTGCCGGTCGAATGCTTTTCAGAATCCAAAGCTAAAGGTAGGACTGGACGCGTGCCCTAATCTACTTTGCCAATGGTTGTTTCTTGACTGTCAGTGCTTTTGATTCCTATTTTGTCAACATATAATCTACCAGTCGTTCAATTCCGTTGGCTACTTCAGTGAAGGCCACGTCGCGATTCGCATATTCGGTAATGGGCTGTGCGTTACGCGGAAGCGCCTGTAATTTGGCATAGGGCATAGTTGTCCATTGACATTTTCTCAATATAATGGGTACCACGAATGCCGTGCCGGCTTCATGTCTTTTCATAGCTTCGGCCAATTCCTTGTCCCAAATAAAATCTGAGGCATTAAAATCAACACTTACCAATAACAATATGATGTTGGCCTTTGCCAGTTCATCCATATCCCATTCTTGACCGGCTATAAGTGCCCTATCGTTCCAAGTGTCGATTTTTCCGGAACGTTTCAATACCTTAAGATACTTATCCATTTCGGTTTTTAAATCTTCATCTTCATGCGCGTAAGAGGTGAAAATATAGGCTTTGGTCATGATACATCTGGTTTTAGTTATGATTGGATTCAAGGTCTCCCTTGGTCGAATTGAAAGGGTTAATTCTGTAGCAGAAAGATTTTTATCAATACTTGATATGCACCCAGAAATCATCGCTTACTTCCGAGATTTCCGCTATGGTTTCCGGTGCTAGTACCGTGATGGCCCCATAGGTATTGGCAGCGCCGCTTCGCACTCTGATGGCTTTCTTTACGATGATAAGGTCTCCTTCTGTCGGCTCGGCATTTTTTTCTCCCAAAAGCCGATCGAAATAACGATCATCTTGCATGGTATCATCTGAATTCTTTGCACCATAATAGCTCCATCCGCTAGAGGTAAGTAGACCTTTGATACTGTCGATGGCATCATTGTAGTGTAGGCCTTTATTTCCATATTCCTGCACATAAAGTAAAAATGAGCTCTTAGTATTGATATTAGAAGTTCTTTCCCAAGCCTTGTTGTCGTCCGCCCTAGTAGATAGCTTTTGGATCCTAACCTTGGCTACTTCGACACTATCCCCATTCGGGTAGTTCTGCAAATAATAGCTGTAGCCTACAATATTTCCGGCAGTTGTAGCCTTGTCCCACTCCGCCATAGCGGCAGCCTTATATTTTTTCTCCTTGAGCAATGCTATATTTGATTCAGCTTCCATTAGATAATCGCCTTCGGGGAAATCATTCAAATAGGTTTCAAAAGCTTCGATAGAACCTTGGTTTTTGGCGGCACGATAAGCATCACCGTCCGCGTCTATGTCTAAGACTGCGCCGCCGCCTGTGGTCGTTTCCTTTGAAGTATCCGTAGTCAAGCCCTTGATAGGTTCCTGACCTTCATTTGGCATCATAAACCAAACGGCAGCGCCTATGAGCAACGCTGCGACCAATCCGACACCTATTTTCATTCCCATTTTGCTTTGAGGGTTAGTGGTTCCGGAAGCCTGGGAATTTGTAGCCGTTCCGGAAGCCGAATTGGTCAGGGTAGGGGATGGTTCACTTGTTCTCGGCCTCTGTACGGGTTTTCTAGCGGGTTGATCGTCTTCAATCATCGATTCCGCCAGTTGTCTAATACCCCCCGTAATATTGGCATATGCTGCATCACGACCACCCCATTCAGGGTCATCGACAGGCTTGTTCTGACCGGGAAGCATACTGAACTGGGCATAGGCTCTCCCCAAGGTCACTTCACGAATTTTTATCGGAACCAGCCGAGTACCCTTTTTGGCCATCTGGGCAAAGGCCATTTCCTCCAATTCTACACCGTGATTCGTGCCCAAAAAATCGGAACTCAATAAAAGGGCGATAATATCACTTTGTCCCATACGTTTTCTCAGGTCGTTCATAATATCCGCACCCGGCAAGACTTCAGCAGCACTTATTTCACTGATAACGCCGTCTTCCTTTAAGCCCGCAAGATGTTTGCTGAGTTCTATTTGATATTTCTCATCTTCTGGCGCATATGCCATGAATAGTTTAATTTCTTTTTTCATTAGATTGGCTTTAAAGGTTTTGTAATTACGATTCAGCGATGCACATCTCCCGTGTTTTGGTCTGCCAAAAACAAGAAATAGCAATAAAGGTATTTAAGCATTATGTGAATGGGGGAGGGTACGCGAAATAGAAATGCTTGAAATATTAATGTCAATTGCCTCGGCTCATAAGGTTGCCGACGTATTGTGATTATTCGCTCTAAAGTACTACTTTATCCATAATTAACGCATTAAATCCATAAATTTTTGAAGTATTCTGCATAACCTTTATCAAATTTTCCATATAACTAAACTTTTAAATCAATTATTCTTACTACCTTAAACTATCCGTAGAAAATCCCCCTGAACTATTGGCCATACTAAAATTATAGGAAATGACCGAGGAAGAATATCTTAAAGACAGGGTGGACAATCAAATCGCTTGGTATAGTAGAAAGAGCGCCCTTAACAAAAAATATCACTTAGGGTCTAACGCCCTTATTATTGTTTTTGCGGCACTGATTCCATTTTTTGCAGGTCTGGATGGAGAAAGGTTTTTATGGTCAAAATACCTAATTGCCCTTTTGGGAGTGCTGACAGCGACTTTCACCGGTGTGTCGGCCTTGTACAAATTTCAGGAAAAATGGATGACCTACAGAATAACGGGGGAATCTTTGAAACGTGAAAAATTACTATTTCAGACCAGAACTTATCCGTATAATATCATCCTTTAATCTTTTGGTAAGTACAATGGAAAATATTATGAATAACGAAAATGCGGTATGGACACAGATTATTAATAAGAAGGATGAAAAGCCCAGAACGGAAGACGAAACTCAAATGTAAGATTATTTTATCCTTCAGTGAACTATAATCTTTGTTAAGATTGCCGCTTTCCAACCCCTTTTTTATCTATATCAACCAGGGTTTTTTGTACATCCTCCATAAAATTCGGGTTGACGGTAATATCTAAAAAATTAATATGCGTATAAATTTCCGGTACTGACTCATATGAAAATACAATGGGCATGATATCGAGTAATTTTTCAACCGATCGTTTATAGGCCAAATCCATTTCATTTCGACAGTGGTTTTTCCCATAATATTCCTCCGAAATAATGGGGATAAAAACCTTGGAATCTACAATGCCCCACATATATTTAGAGGTAAACGCTTCACCTATACCGATACTTTTGGTATCAAAAAATATCTTGAGTTTATCACCATCGGGTTTACGAAAATCCTTTAAAGGTTCGAAAATGTTTTTAACGACCCAATCGCTATTGCCATGGGAATAGCTTATAAAAACATCGTACTTTTCGGCGCCCGGCGCGATACCGGTTACCAAAAATTTATGGGCGAAACGCCAAGATAGAATCGAGGTCAACAGAATACCCAAAAGCGGTAGCCCTACCGGGATGACATTGCCCATGGTAAGAATAGCTGAGCCAACTCCCAAAAGGAATGCGGTGCTGATAAAAAATGAAAGAATGGCGATGACCAAGGGTTTGGTCTGTAGCATTTTTACGTATTTGAACAAGAGAGCGAATATTAGGGCGGTAAAAAGAGCAAAGAAGAAGATAAGCCCTAAAATTACAAGTGGTTTGTCAAGGGGCTGTTTTGCCAAACTATTGGAATTTAATTGATCAAACAACGCCCAGGCCAACAAATGCGTTCCCGTTTTGTCCCAGGTATCCAAGTAATCCGCTTCGAGACTTCCAACAATAAGAATTTTATCGTTCATGACGATATCCCTAGAAAATGCACTTCCACTAGTGCTGTCGCCCAATGGTGTAAATTGGTAGGTTTGACTTTCGATACTGCTTTCATTACCCAAAGGAAGAACATAGCCTCTGGATTCGGTAACAGGGGGTGCACTTTTTTTACTTATATCTCTTGCAACCCTTGACGCTAGTGATTCTATGAATACGTATCCTCCGCTTGTTGTTGGAAATTTTAATTCGGACTGATAGGACAATACGCCCATTTTTTGCTCAAAAATGGTATGCAACCGATTTCCCTTAAGATATTTCTCATAAATTTCAACGGCTTGCAATTCCTCGTTCTTTTCAAAGACAGTACGTTCATAGTCAATCATGTTATACACTCCATAGACATTTATGTTTCTTTTCTTAAGTCTTTCAAGTGCACTTTTTAAGGAATCAAGCCCTTCTTTTTCATTTGAGAAATAGATATCGAGTATAACCGCATCTGGCCTATCATTGGAATCTTGATGGGCCCCAATGCTATCCAATAGATTTGAGAGCCGTCGCCTGTAATCTCCTCTATCGAAAGCAGATTTGTTTCCGGTCTTGTGCGGTATATCGATAAGGACTATATCATCCGACAATTCTATGTTTTTAGAATCGTCCAAATAAAGAGTCCTATATACAACGTAATCCAGTGATTGCCAAAAATCCGGCAAACTTGCGATTATGCCTAAAAAAACAATAAATAGTACTAGGTAAACCGCTAATCGTTTTATGGTCGACATGGCTACTAATATTTATGAAGTTCCGTTTCTATTTCCCTGGCCATGGTATAGAACTGTTCACTTTGTTGGGTATCGGATATCAGGTCGTACGCCCATCCCAAATTGTTTAGGTTATCTACAAAGTTCCATCCTATGCCCCAAGCAGCATCCTCATCTCCGATACTGATGAAATAATCAAAATCAATCTGATTGTTTTCCATATCCTGGGTTATAAATAACACTGCCTTTTCGAAGATTTCCATTCCCGTTTCCTGGTTGTCAGTCATAAAATAGGCCTCTGCTAAACCAAGATAGTTATCTCCGAGTAGGGGA
>RCMY010002175.1_pt1 | contig 17833 bp, 19 predicted proteins | sample 2041341 | NCBI WGS metagenome assembly RCMY01 (sample SAMN09708234, study PRJNA481090) | Marine sediment metagenome, whole genome shotgun sequencing project. | reverse complement strand
TTGGTCATATTTCCCGGTCATTTTCGTTAAATAGAACAACTATTCGCCTCAAATGATCAAGAAATCTGTCTCAAAATGGCTTCTCCTCGTTACGATCTCTATTCTCGGACAGCCTCCTAGCGTGATTATGTGACATTATTCGTCCATTAACCTGTTGTTGAAATTAATTCCAAAAATAACTAAAATTTATACCCCCGATGCAACGCCACAATCCCGGCCGTCAAATTAAAATACTCAACGCGCTCAAATCCGACTTCTGTCATGATGTCTTTTAGTTCTTCTTGAGAAGGATGTACACGAATGGATTCAGCGAGGTATTTATAGCTTTCAGAGTCGTTAGTAATCATTTTTCCCAGGGCGGGGAGTAGTTTGAATGAGTAGGTGTCGTAGACGGGTTTGAGGGGTTCCCATACTTTTGAGAATTCCAGAACAATGACTGAGCCGCCAGGTTTGATGACGCGCAGCATTTCTTTTAGTGCGACGTCTTTGTGGGTCATGTTTCTTAGGCCGAAAGCAACGCTGACGCAATTGAAGTAGTTATCTGGGAAGGGGAGTTTCTCGGCGTCGCATTGTGCGGTTGGAGTGGTGGTGCCTTCATTTAGTAGACGATCACGGCCAATGGAGAGCATGGCGTTGTTGATGTCAGTTAGCCAAACCTCGCCGTCTTTGCCGACTTGTTTGAGGAATAGGGCGCTTAAATCTGCCGTGCCGCCTGCGATGTCGAGGACTTTGTCGCCGTTTTTTACACCACTGGTTTCAATAGCAAAACGTTTCCAAAGCCGGTGTAAACCCACTGACATGAGGTCGTTCATGATGTTGTAGCGTGCGGCTACTGAGTCAAAGACGCCAGCGACTTTGCCTGCTTTTTCTGTTTCGGGAACGGAATTGAAACCAAAATGTGTAGTTTTTGTCATGATGCTTTCTTAAAATAGGTGGTGTAATACGGATTAGGAGTCCGTGCCATCGGGTTCGCGGTGTTTTCCGGCTTGTTCTAGCCGTTGCAAATAACTTTGCCACATTTTATCCTGTTGCATGCCAAAATTATAGAGTAAGTCCCAAGAATAGATGCCTGTGTTGTGTCCGTCACTAAAGTTAAATTGGATGGCATAATTACCCACTGGCTCGATTTGGTTGATATTCACATGTTTTTTGCCTATTTGTAGCACTTCTTGCCCGGGGTGATGGCCTCGTACTTCAGCTGATGGAGAATGAACACGCAAAAACTCGCAGGTGAATTTGAATGACTTGCCGTCAGAAAAAGAAATGTCCAATACCTTGGACTGTCGGTGCAATTTGATTTCTTTTGGAGCGGGACTGTCTTTACTTAACCCTGCCATGATGAGAACCCTAGTAAAATAATGCGTAATGATAAACCATTAACGAGTGACTTTCTATTTTTAAAAGGGAAGGCAGGTGGCAGTAAAAATATTAGTTGTAGAAGATGAACCGGCAATTCAAGAGTTGATTGCTTTTAACCTAAAGAACGCAGGTTTTGCCGTTTTGCGAGCCGAGAATGCTGAACAGGCGATGCAGATGATCAGTGAGAAATTGCCTGATCTCGTATTGCTTGATTGGATGTTGCCGCAGATGAGTGGTATTGAGTTTGCGAATATTTTACGTCGTGAGTCGCGTACTAAAACTATTCCTATTATTATGTTGACTGCACGCATTGAAGAGAATAACAAAATTCAAGGGTTGAATGTTGGCGCAGATGATTACATCACTAAGCCTTTTTCGCCGCGAGAATTGGTCGCTCGAATTAAAGCGGTGCTGCGGCGTCGGACGCCTGAGTTGTCGGAAGAGATTTTGGAGTGTGATGGCTTGCGATTAGACCCAGCTACGCGGTGTGCCATGGCACAAGGTTGTGAGGTTGTCTTAGGCCCAACAGAATTTCGTTTGTTATATTTTCTGATGACGCATGCAGACCGAGTATATGCACGTGGGCAATTGCTGGATCGTGTGTGGGGGGATCATGTGTTTGTAGAAGATCGCACGGTTGATGTGCATATACGCCGGCTTCGCAAGGCGCTGGAAGTGGTTGGCAAAGAGAAACTGCTGCAGACCGTTAGGGGTTCTGGCTATCGTTTCTCTGCTGAATCTGAAGAGAAGTTAGTGTAGTTCTAACCTGAACATTGCACCAGTTACTGGAATTTAAACGCTGAACTGACGTGAATTGAGCGTGCTCGTCACCGGAGGCGTAGTTATTCTGTGGCGTAGAGAGCATGTGCGTTCAATTCAGGTCAGGGCAAGTTTAAAGCCAGCAAGTGAAGTCTTGGGTACAAACTGTACATTTACTCAATTTCTCAAAGGTCAATGACCATAAGAGTTACAAGCTGAGATTTAACGTGCTGGTGCAATATTCAGCTAGGGTTGTTAAACGTAACAGAAGCCCGCTGCGTTATACCTAACAATGCCTTGGTGTTATTTTTCTTTTGCGGGAAGTTAATGGTTTCTAGTTACCGCGAATGTGGCCAGTTGCAGCATATATTTTTTATTGTCAGAGTCAGGGAGTGATGCAATAGCTGCAGAAGCGGTTTCGGCCTCGGCTTGCGCGCATTTTCTAGCGTAATCCAGTGCGTTCGTTTGTTGAATAACTTCTAAAACAGGCTGAAATCCATCTTTTCCGCTTTCAACAATGGCTCTACGAATAATATCTGCCTGCGCCTCAGTACCCGCTCTCATGGCATAAATCAACGGTAAAGTTGGTTTGCCTTCCGCTAGATCATCACCCAGGTTTTTGCCGGTATCTTGATTGTCGCCTGAGTAATCTAACAGATCGTCGATTAATTGAAATGCAGTGCCAAGATGCATGCCATAAATGGCTAACGCTTCTTCTTCTTCGGGTGTTGCATTACCTAGAATGGCGCCCAATCGTGTTGCGGCCTCAAATAGCTTTGCAGTTTTGAAGCGTATCACTTGTAAATAATTTTCTTCATCAACATCCGGATCTTTGCAATTGAGTAACTGTAATACTTCACCTTCGGCGATGGTGTTGGTGGCATCCGCTAGTATCTGCATGACACGCATGTTATCGACTGCTACCATCATTTGAAAGGCGCGGGAGTATAGAAAGTCACCCACTAACACGCTGGCTGCATTGCCAAATAAGGCGTTTGCGGTTTCTTTGTTGCGTCGTAATTCTGATTCATCAACGACATCGTCGTGTAGCAGTGTTGCGGTATGGATAAACTCGACAACGGCGGCGAGATTGTGGTGATATTTGCCCTGATAATTAAAGGCGCCGGCTGATAAAATAACCAATGCAGGCCGCAAGCGTTTGCCACCGCTATTGATAATGTATTTACTAATTTGTCGTATGAGTGCGACGTGGGAATGGAGTTTGTCTCGAATGACATCATCCACGTCGTTCATATCTTGAGCAATAAAGCTCCTGATTTGTTCGATTGACACAAAAATTACCTTGAAGAAAACGTTATGTTAGAAATAAAAACACCCAAGTTTAAATATAGAGATAAAAACAACGCAATATTTTCGCACAAAACGGCATTGGTTATGTATAATTCTCGGTTCTGTAAAAGAGATGTTATGGGGTCAAATAAAAATGTATGCGGTCATAAAAACTGGCGGTAAGCAATATCGTATTCAAGTTGGTGAGAAATTAAAAGTAGAACAGTTAGCTGTTGAGAGTGGTAGCGATCTTGTGATCGACCAAGTCTTAATGGTTGCTGATGGTGAAAATGTTTCGATGGGCAAGCCGCTTTTAGAAGGCGCTACTGTTAGCGCAACGGTTCTTAGCCAGGGTCGTCACGACAAAGTACGTATTTTTAAAATGCGTCGTCGTAAGCATTATCAAAAACACCAGGGACATCGTCAGAACTACACTGAAATCCAGATTACTGGTATTTCAGCATAAGGAGTATTTGTAATGGCACATAAAAAAGCAGGTGGTAGTTCAAGAAATGGCCGCGACTCACAATCTAAACGATTGGGTGTGAAACGTTACGGCGGTGAATTAATTCCAGCAGGTAGCATTATTATTCGTCAACGTGGTACTCAAGTTCATCCGGGTGAAAATGTTGGCATGGGTAAAGATCACACATTATTTGCTAAAACTAAGGGCACAGTAGCTTTTAGCGTTAAAGGTTTTTTTAAACGCAAAACAGTGAGTATTGTTCCAGCTTAATTTTTGCTGATGTTTTTAGACAGTTAGCGAATCTTAGTTTCATTAAAAAGCCCCGTCCGATACGATGGGGCTTTTTTATTTTCTAAATTGGATTAATTGGTGTTTCCCTAACGATTGATAGCTATAAATAATAGACACCTATGAAATTTATTGACGAAGCAAAAATTCAAGTCTTTGCAGGCAGTGGCGGTAATGGTGTCGCTAGTTTTCGTCGTGAAAAATATATTCCTAAAGGTGGTCCAGACGGAGGGGATGGTGGACGTGGTGGCAGTATCTATGCGATGGCCGACCGCAATATCAATACGCTTATCGACTACCAATACACACGTGTTTATCGCGCGAAAAGAGGGCAGAATGGGCGTGGTTCTGATTGTTATGGTAAGGGCGCAGAAGATATTGTGTTGCGTGTACCCATTGGTACGATTATCACGGATATTGTAACGGACGAGGTCACGGAAGATTTAACCCAGCATGAGCAAAAAGTTTTAATCGCTCAAGGTGGTAGGGGTGGTTTAGGTAATATTCATTTTAAGTCCAGCACCAATCGTGCGCCACGTCAATGTACACAAGGTGAGCCTGGCCAAGAGTTTGAGCTTAAACTTGAACTGAAACTGCTGGCAGACGTTGGTTTGCTGGGTATGCCTAATGCAGGTAAGTCGACGCTCATTCGTTCAGTATCAGCAGCGCGCCCAAAGGTGGCTGATTATCCTTTCACCACATTAATACCCAACTTGGGCGTGATACGTGTCGATCAAAGCCGCAGTTTTGTCATGGCTGATATTCCTGGTTTGATTGAAGGCGCTGCAGAAGGCGCCGGACTGGGTCATCGTTTTCTCAAGCATTTGACGCGCACACGGCTATTGTTGCATGTGGTCGATATGATGCCAATTGATGAAAATACAGACCCTGTGTGTGAAGCAGAAGCACTGACAAAAGAACTGGAAAAATATGACGAATCACTTTACCAAAAGCCGCGATGGTTGGTACTTAATAAAACAGACATGTTGTCGCCAGATGAGCGTGAGGTAGCCACGAATAATTTTATAAAGAAAATGGGTTGGCAGAATAAATATTTTGTCATCTCTGCGTTAACGGGAGAGGGCTGCCAATCATTGACTTACGCTATTATGGATCATCTGGAACAAGAAGCTAAGCGTGTTGAAGCCTCGCCAAAGGATACGCTAACTGTTCATGACCCGTTGGCCAATGATTAATTCCATTTTTCCGCTATAACGCCATGCAATCCATCATAAAACAATCGCGACGCTTAGTAATTAAAGTGGGCAGTAGTCTGGTGACAAACCAGGGTAAAGGGCTTGATCATGACGCACTTGCGCTGTGGGCTGCACAGATTTCCAAGCTCAAACAAATGGGTAAGGAAGTTGTGCTGGTTTCTTCAGGGGCTATTGCTGAGGGAATGCAGCGCCTAAATTGGGAAAAGCGCCCTACTGCGTTGTATGAACTACAAGCGGCGGCTGCCGTTGGACAAATGGGACTGGCGCAAGCCTATGCGTCTTGTTTCTGTAAACATCAGTTGCAAAACGCGCAAGTGCTTTTAACCCACGAAGACCTGTCAAATCGTAAGCGCTATCTGAATGCGCGTTCAACACTGAACACGCTCTTAAAGCTAAATATTATCCCCATAATTAACGAGAATGATACGGTCGCTATCGAAGAAATACGCTTTGGTGATAACGATACCTTGGCGGCATTGGTGACTAATCTAATCGAAGCCGATGCCTTGGTGATTCTGACTGATCAAGCGGGCTTATATACCAGTGATCCACGTAAAAACACCAATGCAGTGTTTATCAATGAAGCGAGTGCTGGTGACCCAGAGATTGAAAAAATGGCCGGGGGTGTAGGTAGTAATATTGGTAGCGGAGGTATGCAAAGTAAAGTAATTGCAGCTAAACGTGCAGCGCGTAGTGGTGCGCATACGGTGATTGCATCAGGGCATGAAGCCGATGTATTGGTTCGTCTTGCTCAAGGCGAGGCAATTGGCACTCGATTACTGGCAAAGGTTCCCGTATTGGCTGCGCGTAAACAATGGCTGGCCGATTATTTGCAAGTGAGAGGGCGCGTCATCCTGGATGAGGGTGCAGTAACAGCATTAAAGCTGGACGGAAAAAGCTTGCTGTCCATCGGGGTCACACAAGTCAGTGGTGATTTTGAGCGCGGTGAGACAGTGGCGTGTTTTGATGTCGATGGCAAAGAAATTGCACGCGGCCTGATTAATTATAATGCCGCTGAGACCAAGAAAATTATGCGTCGTACTAGTGGTGACATCGAGGCAATTCTTGGTTATGTTGATGAACCTGAGTTAATTCACAGAGATAATCTCGTTTTGCTATAGTTATACTCTTCATGTTCAAGAATGCCCCATTCATAGCGCCTCCCTCATAGCGCAGACGTTGTTGCCAAGCCTTTCTCAATAGAATGACTATTGTGACGGCTTTGCGCCTAGCCATGCACCATGACTATAGCACTCTAATAGAAGTATTCTTGAACATGAAGAGTATAAGTTGTATTTATACGTTGGCGGGGTGAGCGTGACAAACATGGTTTATAAAAGTATGCATCGTATTGCAGCCATTGATTGGATGCGCGGTATTGTCATGATTTTGATGGCACTCGACCATGCCTCTGGGTTTTTTAACGAAGGGCGTATATTTGCTGATTCCATCTTGCTTTTTGAATCGGGCACGATTCTGGCTACCGACCAATTCCTAACGCGCTGGGTAACTCACCTTAGTGCACCGACCTTTGTTTTTCTCTCCGGCACAGCAATTGCTATCAGCGCCTTCTATCGACATGAACAAGGGTTGAGCCAAGCGCAAATTGACCGTGATTTGCTGATCCGCGGCGCATTCATCGCCATGCTTGACCTTGTTTTATTATCATTTTTTGCCGGAAAAATGATCATTCAAGTGCTTTATGCCATTGGTATCAGCATGATGTTAATGGTGTTACTGCGCCGCTTAGGGTGTCGCGCACTTTTAATCTGCGCCTTTATTTTACTGCTGGGTGGTGAGGCTTTGACTATGTGGTTACTGGCGCCCAATGGCGATGTGCCATTCTGGTTGGCGCTAACGCTTGCACCAACTTTTGGTGAATCCCCCACGGTTTTATACCCATTGATTCCTTGGTTAGCTATGATGATGCTGGGCTGGGTTTTAGGTGAATGGATCATGATCCAGCAACAAAATATGGCGCTCATTTCACGCCAGCTATTGATAGGCGGATCATCTGCGCTGCTCTGTTTTGTGTTAATTCGCTATTTTGACGGCTATGGCAACATGTTCATGACTCTTGAAGGAAACTCCCTTGTGCAGTGGCTGCATGTGAGCAAATATCCACCGAGTTTAGCGTACACCACGTTAGAATTGGGTATCATGGCGATTATTCTTTCGCTACTGATGCGTCTCGAACCCGTCTTCGGTGTGCGTAAAAATGGTCCTGTTCTAGTGTTTGGACAAACCGCGTTGTTCTTCTACTTGGCGCATTTTGCTGTTTTGGGTGTGCTTAGTCTTGTTATTAATCGGGGTGGTTTGGAACAAGCCTATCTGGTTGCGATACTCACTTTGATAATTCTCTATCCCATCTGTCGTATTTACCGAATGCTCAAATGGCGGTATCCACAAAGTTTGCTGCGCTTTATATGAGCGATGTTTTCCTACTTGTTTGAATATTTACAATGTAATGATTTGAAGCTGCAATACTTTTCTGGAGGAATGGCTTGTTGAAACTTGGCATTTCTTTGTTACGAATATGTGCATTCTCTTTGTTTAGACAGTCCCTCATCTCAAAAAGAACAAATTAAAAGAATTTAGACAATCTTAAGGTAGCAAAACTGTCTTGCATGAAAAAGGTCGTGGGGTTTTTAGGCGTATCTTCAAGGAATGCCTGGCCAATAAGCTCGACTTTTAGGTGTTGACCGAGCCGACGTTCAGCTTCAACACGTAAAGTTGCCGGCCCATCCTCAATATCAGTTACAAAGCCAACCAGAACGGATGAGTCCTGAACGTCATTAAGGGCGAGGCGCGTGCCGAGAAAAATATCCTTGTCATAAATGGTAGGAAAAATCTGTTTACTCCCAATGTTATCGAAATTCAGTTTATCCCGGCCGTCATATAGTCCTTCCATAATGAGACCAAGATCGACGTCACTTTCGGCAACCTGGAAGAAGGTATATTCCAGTCCGGCTACCACAGCGGCAAATGTGTCTCCCTGTCCTTCACGGACGATACCTTCAAACTTCCAGAGCCAAGCGTCGCGAGTCAATTGAAGATCAATACCTGCCTGGGTCATTAATGAGTAGTGCGGTGTAAAGCTTTGGTTGTCAGATGATAAAACAAGAGAAGGTTCGCGATTGATGCCGCGAAAGGCATGTAGTCCGACATCAAAATCGCCAAAGAAATGTGAGTAACGCAAGGCGACATCAGGGTGCCACTGCTCGGTACTGTTTTCATAAACTGCAGCGCCTGTTTTAACAGGAAGCGGTGTTCTAAGTCGGCCATCGCGCCCCGGAAACGTTCGTTCACGAAACCCTGTCATTAAAAAGACATCAAATCGACCAATATCTAGTTGACGTCCTACCTGCACCATTGGCTGACCTAGAAAGTCTTCTTCATCAATGTCTTCAACGAAATCAATCTGGTTGATAACATTAACCAGGTGGCGAGATTCTGTTACACCCCAGAATATGCGTGAAGCGCCAACCAGAAATTCCCAGTCGCCCGCAATTTTTCGCCAGTTTGCTTCTCGGATATCGAAATGCGTGCGTTTATCATCTACTGCGTCCACGCGTACGAAGGGTGTGAATTTCAACATTGAATTACGGTCGGCACTACGCCAACGAAATTCCGGTTCCAGAAAACTTGAGAACTGCGCACCTTCAACCTGGCCGGGCGATAATGATTCTTCAGGGAACCCGCGCACCTCTAAAGCAACCTGACCGCTAAAGTCGAATGATTGCGCGGAAACAGCAGATACAGATAATTTGTATAAAAATAAAACAGCAAGTGCCCTGATTAAGAAACGCACTGATAAAATATCCTTTTGTAATTTTTTCACGGCACTTGCTCAATTCGCGCTTTCTAACGTTGACGCTCTAGCGCACCTCTCACAAAGTCTCCGTCACTGAGGCCTAAATCAAATTCATAGTCCTTGAAAAAAAGATCGGTACTTTTGCCTGTTTGGTGGTTTTCCATGCGCCATACATGTGCTCGCCAGTATTTATCATCATAAAGTTTGTAATCTTCAAATAGTTGGGTTTTTAACAGGCTGCCTTTGCGATCGTAATATTCAAGCTTGCGCGCTTGATAATCGGTCTGATCAACCCAACCAATTTGCCGTGTATAGCCAGAGTCTTTATAAAGTGGGCGACGTTCGACAACATCACAGGTCAGCTCTCCACACGCTTCTTCACGCAACCAGGTATATTCATATTTTTCAAGCTCCTGACCGGTTATATCTTCAAAAGCAAATTCTGAGCCGACAAATGGTCCCGATTTGTTTTTTGATGAGATACGCTTCACGCGTTTGAGTGCTGGCAAATAAAGCCATTGATCGTCCGGATCTAATATTTTGGCGTACGAAAGAAGAGCCGTCCCCTCAATGTCTGCGGGCGAGAAAAAAACAATAAGATTTTTATCGCCGACAGACTCATCAGGAAGTTCCAGGGTTGATTGCTCAAGTACACGTCGAGATTCTGCACCTGAAGCGTTTTTCAGTACCATTTCAAGCTCTACCCGACTGTTATTAAAGCCTCGATCCGAACGGTCACTGCGCGCTGCAACATCAAAACCTTTTTTATCAAGATCTTCTGCAGCAACAGGCGTAGTAGCGAAGCTTGCCAGCACAAGAACACCGGCGAAAACCACATAGTTATATGGATTAAATTGTTTGTTTCTTTTCAGTACTAACATCAGGAACTCCTTTTACTTTAGGTTGAGCGCGTAGCATGAGCAGCGCTGGTAACAACAACAGATCAACAATCAAGGCGATAATAATGGCCAGTGCTGTCAACGTTCCCATATCACCCGTAATTTTGAATGAAGAAAACATGAGCACACTAAAGCCAAACGCCAGAATCAGCGCATTGGCCACAACCGCAGCTCCGACGGTATCAAAGGTGTAACGTATTGCATCCTCAATGGAGAGCATTAACTCTTCACGAGCACGCTGGTATTTGGTCAGGATATGCACCGTGTTGTCGACAATAATGCCAAGAGAAGTAGCGGATACGGTGGCTGCAGCCATACCCACTTCTCCTACTAACAGTGCCCATACACCGAACGTCATAATGAGTGGCGCGATATTTGGAATCAAGCTAAGAAGTCCGAAACTAAAACTTCCCAGCGTGATCATCATAATCATGGAAATTAAAATGACAGCGACAAAGTTGCCACCAATCATGTCTTGTATATTGCGCTCGGAGATAAAGGAAAATAGATAGGTTGCGCCGGTTCCATATACTTCATTTCCTGGTGAGCGTGCTTCCCACCAAGCGTCAATGTCTTTCAGAAATTGCCGCGTCTCCCCTGTCGTAATTTCATCGAGCGTGACTGAAACTCGAGTTGATGACTTGTCAATGTCTATGCGGTCATTTAGGTCTAGTCCGTATGGTAATGACAACTCATAAAGCAGAAGATATTGTGCAGCCAATTCGCGCTCTTCTGGAATTTTATAATAGGCTGGATCATCGGCATGCATATTTTTGCTTAGTCGCTTGATGACGTCCGTATACGAATAAACATGGCGTACTTTTGAATATTCCCGCAGCCAGATCGCAAAGTCATCAAGGTCTTGCAGATATTTAGGCTCACTGATGGCGCCAGGCGCTCCAGCAGGTATGGAGTATTCGAGAATATAAAGCCCTGTTAGATGATTGATAGCAAACTTTGCATCACCACGAAATTCTACTCTATCATCAAAATATTCAACCCATTGATCATTCAAATTAATTGTAGGTATAGCGGCAGCCAAACCAATGAAAAGGAGACCCACAACAACTAGCGTAGCACGTGCTCTTGCAATAACGAACTCAGCAAGTTTATTAATTGCTTCTTGAAGTGGTCCTCGAGATTTATCTGAATAGGTTTGTACTTTAAATGGCAGAAGTACTAATAATGCCGGCAGAAATGTAAGTGAATAGAACCAGGCGGCAGCAATACCGACTGCTGCAATATTCCCTAAGGCGTTAAAAGGTGGGGCGTCGGAAAAATTGAGCGCCAAGAAGCCGATAATCGTCGTTAAACTGGTAATTGAAACAGCCAGAAAATTGACCCGCATACTTTCTTTTATGGCCGTAATTTTGTCATCTCCTGCACGCATACGCTGCACCATCGTAATCAGTATATGAATAGAATCCACAATGGCGAGCGTTAGAATAACAACCGGTGCACTACCCGAGAATGGCGAAATAACGATGCCTGCCCAGCCCGCAAATCCCATTGCGCCAATTGTTGCGAATGTAATAACGAGCACAGTTGCAACAACACCAGAAAAGCTTCGTATAATGAACCAAGTGATAAGAATCAGCACCAAAAACATAGGTCCATAGAGTGTCTCTGCATCATTGACTGTAGCCTCAAAAAAAGCAGCATTGAGCGCCGATATACCTGTGAGTGCAATTTCCAGGTCGGGATAGTCTTGTTCGAATTCAGCTACGAGTGCGCGTGCGAAATTAATGGCTTCCGGTAGCTCTTCCAAGCTTTTTCCCGGATATTGCAGCGTTACATTGATGCCTGATGCGCCACGATCAAGTGCTACAAGACTACCAGCAAGCAGGGGTTCGTTAAGCGCGATATCAACGCGTTTGGCAATTTCTGCTTGCGAAAGATTTGATGCGTCTTCTATCAGGTCTTCAACAATTAAATCGTCTTCTATCGCATAGGTATGCTGAAAGTTGGTGATTGAATCGACCCGTATTGCGAATGGAATCGTCCAGGCTCGGGCTGTAAATTCTTCAATAGCTTGAGCAACAAAAGGTTGATCAATCGTGCCTGAATGAGGCTTAAAAACAAAAAGAAAATTGTCGTTTTTCGTATAAGTTGCTTCAAACTTTTCGAATGTGAGCAGGTCGGGGTTTTTATCGCTAAAAAAGACGCGGTAATTATGTGAGGTTTGAAGCTGCATCAACCCAGCAGCCAAAATTAAAAAGACAACAATGGCAAAAAAAATTGTCTTCAGGCGATTTTTAATGACGAATTCTGCCCATTGAAGTGCGAAACGATCCGTTTTGTTAAATTGTTTAGTTTTGTTTTCAATTGCCGCCACTGGAGCCTCCATTTAAGATCTAGCGATCTTTTTTAATCAAATTTTTTTCAAGATTGGGTCGCGAGTAAAGCTAGTAAACGTTTGAAACTAATAATCATTGACTAAAATACTGGGTCTATCTATATCAACACGTGGGTTGAATATATCATACAATAAAGATCGATTGATCTTGATTGTAAAATTTTTTTAATCCAGTTGCTCAAGCGTAGCAAGTATGGCTTCTTCAATTGTAGAAAATGAAATTCCGGCTCGAGACAGCGCGGCTAGCCCGTGGATGGTTGTTGCCATCGAAATGGCTATCCTTTTGACAGGAAGATCATTTCGGACTTCTCCGGCTGCAACAGCATGCGTTAGCGCTCTACTCAGTGTTTTCTCCAGTTTTTTAAAGTTTCCCAACACCATGTCTTTAAGCTCTTCATCTGTTTCAGAAAACTCAATGGCCGTATTGACCAACATACAACCGTTACGTAGACGCCCGTCTTGATTCATCTGCAGGATGATTTCAAAAACATGTTCAATTTCAGCACGTCCGGCATTATTATGTTCAAGAACGCCAAAAATCTCGTCTGCTATTTTGAGGCAATACTTTCTAACAGCAGCTTTGAAGAGCCCCTCTTTATCTCCAAACGCCGAGTATAGACCTGCATGGGCAACACCTGTGCACTTAACCAAGTCGCGCACTGAAGTCTCGACATAGCCCTTTTCCCAGAATAAGTGCATCGCTCTATCTAGCGTTTCATTAACATCAAATTCACGTGTTCTCATCAGAACTGACTCCTATCACATAATATCTTAACTAAGTTAGGCTACTCTAAATTTAAGTGAATGGAAATACTCTATCTAGCGTATTCGTGGGGAACACCCCTAAAAGTATCAATAGGCGTCATACATCTCAAGTTTCGGAGTTTATTTTCAGCAAGAATATTCTCATAAGTCACTGATTAATAATTAATAGAAGCCTCTAAAGTGGTAAAATATAGTTTTCTTGACGAACTAACCAAACCACCCGGAGGCTTCAATGAATCGTGACACAAAACCACCCAACTTACCAAGTCTAATTGGCGATTTACTCACGGCACACGGTCTGCAGATTGATAATCTGATTGCGGTTGTCTGGACTAAGTGGGTGGTCAAAAGTTTTTTAACAAAACTGATATTAAAACAATAAGGTATTATCGCAATATTATAAAGCACCTTAATTTCTTGCATTATGATGATTGTTAAGCCACTTTCGTTTCAAGAGATCCAAACCTTAGAAGAGATGCATAAGAATGATCCATCACATACCCCGCGGATAAGAGCCCATGCCATTTTATTAGTTGTCTGCTTAGTAAAACGATGGCATAGACATGCCCATCCAAATCAAGTAGAGAACAATCATCGTGATTCCTACGCCGATTGTGCCAACGACAATGCCAATGATAATGGTTAGGCCATCTTTACTAAGTAAGCCCAGTGACATAATGAGAATGCCCCAGCCCGGCGGAAAATTAGTCATAGGTATGGGTAGTGCAATAGACATCGCAAAAAAAAACGAGAAAATGCCGATGATTTTTTCCCAGGTATGTACGTCGACATAAGTCATCCGTGGCCTCATGTGTGTTTCTATCTTTTGTAACCATGGGTTGGCTTTTGATATTAGCTTTTCCAGATTAGCTTTTTTAACTTGTTTTTTTTCTAGCCATGCGGGTAACCATGGGGCGCTCATACCCAGAATCATTTGTATCGAGAAAATAAATAGTGGAATGGAAAAGAAGGTGGTGTAGCCGGGAGGAACGGGAACAGGAAGACAAAGCGGAAGCGCGGCAATTGCCATTAAAATGCCAAAGCCGCGCTCATGCAGTGAGCGCTTAAGTTCACCCACTGTCATGGTCTCACTTTTGTTTTCCGCCACCACTAGTGCTAAATATTCCGAAGTGGGGCGTTCGTTGTGTTCCATTCGTTACTTTCCTCTAGCCATTGTTATGATTGGCAAATTTCTTGTGCTATTCATAGCGAAGTGCTTCAACGGGTTTAAGTAACGCTGCTTTTCTGGCAGGGTAGAATCCAAAAAAAATGCCAATAGCCGAAGCAAAGGCAAACGCGAGTCCTACCATACCAAGTGTAATGACAATGTGCATGTCAGCAACTTCGCTAACAGCCCAAGCACCAGTGATTCCAAGTATAACGCCAATTAGGCCGCCGAAGGTGCAGATCATTAAAGCTTCTAATAAGAATTGGGTGAGAATGGCGCGTCGATTTGCGCCAATGGCCATGCGAATACCAATTTCACGCGTTCTTTCCGTCACAGATACCAGCATGATATTCATAATGCCAATACCACCCACCAGCAAAGAAATAGACGCAATAGCACCTAGTACGATGGCCATGATTTTAGCTGCACCGGAGGCGACATCTGCAATGGCAGTCAGGTTACGCACGGTAAAATCATTTTCCATGCCATCTCTAATGCGGTGGCGCTGTCGTAAGAGTTGGATAATCTCTGTTTCTGCTTCATCCATGACTTCGGGAGAAGTGCCTTGGACGGTCATATATCGTATAGAACCGGGGAATTGATTGCCCGTAATTTGGCGTTCACTGGTTGTTAGTGGAATAAACACATTGTCATCTTGGTCGCGACCACTCAGGCTTTGACCTTTGGCGGTTAAAACACCAACCACAAGGAAAGGACGGTTGGTGATGCGGATAATTTTTCCAACGGCCTCTTCGTCACCGAATAAACTGGCTGCGGTGATGCTTCCCAATACGGCCACACGGGCAGCCGAACGTAAATCAGCCGCAGTAAAAAGCGTTCCGCTATCAAAGCTCCAACCACCGACGGAAAAATAATCAGGCGTAGTGCCAGTAACAACAGTGCTCCAGTTGTTAGTTCCGAAATTTAATTGTGTTGTGCCGGATATAACGGGTGCCGTTGCTGTAACGGAGGGTAATTCGGCAATGGCTTCTGAATCGCCGACAGTGAGCGTTTTAATACTGCCGCTACCAAAGCTCAAACCGCCGGATGAAGTGGCGCCAGGTACGACAATAAATAAGTTGCTGCCCATTGACTCAATGGACTCGTTGATTTTAGATTGCGCCCCTTGACCAATCGACATCATTAACACCACCGCGGCAACACCAATAATCATGCCGAGCATTGTTAGACTGGTGCGTAAGCGGTTAAGGCGTAACGCGCGTTGGGCTTCACCTAGAATGATAAATAGATTCATTGGTTTTTAGGTTCGTCCGAGGTTGGTTGTGTATTTTTACTCTCATCACGTACGACACGGCCATCCTTGAAGTAGATGAGACGATTAGCAAAGACGGCGACATCATCTTCATGGGTTACAAGTACTATAGTAATCCCATGTTCATGATTAAGTGATTTAAATAAGGCCATGATTTCACCGCTAGTTTGGCTGTCTAGATTGCCTGTTGGTTCATCGGCGAGGATCAATTGTGGTTGGTTAACGAGCGCGCGGCTAATGGCAACTCGTTGTTGTTGACCGCCGGAGAGCTGATTGGGTTGATGCATGGCAAAATTTTCTAAACCTGTGTGGCGTAGTTGGGCTAAGGCCAGCTCACGACTTTTGGCGCGTCCTATGCCCGCGTAAAGCAGCGGTGTGGCAACGTTGTCTAGGGCTGTCATGCGTTTTAGCAAATTGAAGCCTTGAAAAACAAAGCCAATATATTGATTCCTAATACGTGCCAGCTCATCGCTTGAGAGCGAAGCCACTTCATTGCCTGCCAGCCAATACTGCCCGCTGCTGGGTGTGTCCAAACAGCCGAGAATATTCATTAGCGTAGATTTGCCGGAACCGGAGTGCCCCATGATGGCGACAAACTCACCGGGTTTAATGGTGAGGCCGACATCGAATAACACTTGGTTTTCGATGGCTTCGCCTGACTTACTACCCATGTGATAACTTTTGCAGAGCTTTTCAATCTTGATCAGGTATTCAGAAGTCGTGTTTAAATTAACCTGCATCATTAGAACATTCTAAATTTGAGTTTGCTTTCAGGTTTGTTGTCATCGCTTGCATCGCGAACGATGAAACTGTCTCCTGCTTTAATGTCTCCACCGGTGATTTCCGTGAAATTGCCATCGGTGATGCCTGTTGAAATTAGTAATGGAACGGGTAGGCCATCCTTTACCTGATAAATGGTTGGACCGCCTAGTTTTTCCGCTTCTGCATCTTTTGGCTGGTAGCGCAGTGCGGCGTTAGGTACACGTAGCGCATCATTTTTTTGTGCAACAACAAAATGAATATTGGCAGTCATTCCCGGTAATAACGTACCGTCATCATTGCTCACCATAGCAATGACATTATAAGTCACCACATTTTCCTGGATTGTTGGGTTAAGGCGGACTTGTTTGACCGTACCCGTAAACGTGCTATCCAGGTAGGCATCGACAGTAAAGTTGATTTGTTGACCAATATGTAATTGGCCAATGTCCGCCTCTGCTACGCTGATGTTGATCTGCATCTGACTTAAGTCTTTGGCGATTTGAAATAGAATAGGCGTTTGGAAATTCGCCGCAACCGTTTGGCCTATGTCAATATCCCGCGCGATGACAACACCAGAAATGGGTGACTTAATAATGCTGTAATTAAGGTTGGCGTCATCGCGTATAACCTGAGCTTTGCTGACCTCGTATTGTGCGCGAGCAAGCTCCGCTTCTTGTTCGATAACGTCCATGGCTTCATCGGAAATGAAGCCCTTTTCTATAAGCATATGATGACGTTGGCGCTTACTTTCCGCTATTCTTAATACCGTTTTTGCACTTAGTTTGTTGGCCTTAGATTGTTCTAGCTGTGCTTTAAGTAAAGTGGGGTCCAACTCGGCCAGCACTTGATCAATTTTAACCTCATCATTAAAATCAACGTGCAGTTTATAAACGGTGCCTGAAACTTGTGTGCCAACATTCACTAAAACAACCGGCGTTAGTGTACCGTTAGCAGAAATTGTCTGCACGATATCACTACGGTCAACAACACGCGTGACGTATTGTTCGCCGCTAACTTCTGGGTTTTCATCACCGCCCCAGTAAAAATAGGCAATGGTTGCGAGTGCTAAGAAAATAATAATTTTTTTGGTGCGGGATTTAAACATTATGAGTATTCAGATTCGTTGCAGATCAGCAAATTAATTAATAAACGCTCAATATTACCTGACTATGGGGTTTTTAGATGAATAAATACGTTTATACGCTTCATGTTCAAGAATACCTCATTCATGACGCCTCCCTCATAGCGCATAACGTTGTTGTCAGGCCTTTCAATAGAGGGCATCTCTAAAAATCCATATTTCGTTACAACACTGCGTTGCTCACAAAAAATATTTCCTTACATATCAATAATATGCTGCGTCAATATTTTTTGTTCTCGCCTTGTCTTGTCTATAAATATGAATTTTTAGAGGCGC
>RCMY010002173.1_pt1 | contig 17835 bp, 17 predicted proteins | sample 2041341 | NCBI WGS metagenome assembly RCMY01 (sample SAMN09708234, study PRJNA481090) | Marine sediment metagenome, whole genome shotgun sequencing project. | reverse complement strand
TGATCCTTCCAGAATTCGTTCCAGTCGATGAAAAAATCCCGATAGATTGAGTCCTTGCCGTTGTGCAATAAATCAACGAACTGCGGCGAACGCACCGACAGGTGATTGAGCACCAGGTCAAGCTTGATATTGACGCCCAGCTTGTCCAGCGCTTCGAGATCTTCGCGACTGACCAGTTCTTCGTTCAGGTCATAGTCAATGACGGAAAAGCCACGGTCGAGGTCGCTATGGAAAAAAGTAGGCAGAATGTAGAACATCGAAAAGGCGCCTTGCAACTCGGGTCGCTGCAGCAATGCCACAGTATCCGACAGCTTGCTACCGATGCTGTCAGGATAGGCGTTGAACATTACCCCTTCGGGAAGGGTTTGACGTACGGGAGCGGTATCTTTATTCATATTTTATCCTCTTAATGATGCAATCAACGCCCGCCCTGGCTATACATTAAACTAGTGTGAGGTCTCAACCGGCCCGCAACAAAAACAGCTTGTTTGCATGGTCCGGAAGCGCCCGCTTGGCACCTTCGAGCAGCAACGCGTCGACGCCAACGAGCACACGCATTTTGTCCTGCTTGACCGCTTTGAGAATTTTTTTAGCGGCCTTTTCCACCGGCATGGCAAACTTGTCCACCATTGATTGGGTTTTGGCAAAGGCATCTTTGTCTTCGGCGGTTTTCATTGCCTCGTGCATGATATTAGTTTTAATAGCCCCAGGATGTACCACGGTCACACCAACCCCCTTGCCATGTAGCTCGGCCCACAACGACTCACTGAAGCCTTTGATGGCCGACTTTGTGGCGCTATAGGAGGTCTGCTCCGGCGGTGCCATAAAAGCAACCATGGAGGATAAGTTGACGATATGCGCCTCTCCCTCCTGCTGCTTCAAATGTGGTAAAAAAAAGTGGCAGCCGTATATCACACCCCATAGATTGATTCCAATGATACGCTGCCAGTCTTCAAGGCTGTGCGCCTCAAACGTCTTTGAATAGGTAATGCCAGCATTGTTGAACAACATGTTGACCTTGCCGTGCTTTGCTACCACGTCGTCTGCCAGCTTTTCCATCGCCGTCGCATTGCTGACATCCACTACATGTTGGGTGACGTTAACTTCGCTATCAGCCAGCAGGCGTTTGGTTTCCTGCATACCTTTTCGATTAACGTCGACCAGCGCGAGATGACAGCCTTTTTTTGCCAGCTGTAGCGCCAGCGCCTGACCAATACCACTGCCGCCGCCGGTGATCACGGCTACTTTTTCTGAAAAATTCTTTATTGACACGTTCTTCCCTAATGTCGTTTTACTTGCTCAACCTTGAGAAGTTTACCGGGCCAGCCACAAGCCCGCCAAGCTGTTCCTGAGAAAAATGACTATTTGTTGATTTGGCTCAACTTTAAACACCGCACAGCTAGCGGAGGGCCATGGCAGAGAGGTAAGATTGCGTATTTTTTGATCAATTAACCCGGATGCGAAATATACAATTGGTTCAAATCAAAGCGATCCACCCCTTAATCAACCTCTGCTACCCACTCCAGCACGCGCTTGAAGGGAACTCGTTCCAGTGTGCCAAACAGCGCATGGCGAGCAAGCCGGGCGCGGCTGATTTTTGGCGAGGTAACGCCACATAGAAAGCGTGTTAGTGAACGTGGTTCACGCAGAATATTATTGACGTCATCATTTTGCAGCAGCGTTTGTACCTTCGAGTTCAGGTCGGCAGGAATGGGCGGCGCGGAGCGCGCGCGGATAAGCTGCTGCCCCTCAACGCACCAGCTGCAGTGACCGCAGGGCTGCGGCAATGTTTCGGCGAAATGCGCGGCGAGCATAGCGGTCTGGCAGTTGTCGGCAGCCGCCAGCGTCAGCACCTGCTGCAAACGGCTAATTTCGGCCGCTTCACGCTGCAGCATACGCTGGTTGAGCTGTTCGGCTAGCGTCGTCAGGTCGGGCGGCTGCTTTAAGCGCTCATAGCGGTAGCGCACGCCCGCGACCTTGACTTCCAGCATTTGCTGCTCACCCAGCCAGTCGAGAGCGCGAATAATGCGTTCACGGTCGGTGGACAACGCCGTAGCGGCGGCAGCCGGGTCGATATGCAGCCAGGTGCGGGCCTTACTGGCGTGGCTGAATATAGCGGCCAGAAAGTCTCGCCGCTCGCCTTGAAACTGCGCCAGTATGTCGACCGAACTCATTAGCGGCTTGAACTGATAGTCGGCATAAAATGGCGTACCGCCGCGCAGATAGCCTTCGAGCTCAAGATAAGTAAGCAGAGTGCGCAGCACTAGCGGGCGAATATCGTGCGCTTGCGACAGTTCGTACAGGCTGACATCAAACTGCGCCTGTTGCGCGAACAGCTCGTCGAGCAGACCTTGCACGGCAGCAGGAGTCGGCGTATCGCCATACACAAAATTTTCCAGCACGTTGAGATCGTCGACGCAGATAAGCGCTTCACAAATTGACGTTTCGCCGTCACGCCCTGCCCGACCGATTTCCTGCGAGTAGTTTTCCAGGCTTTTCGGCAGGTTGTAGTGATACACGTAGCGAATATTCGACTTGTCTACGCCCATACCAAAGGCGATGGTGGCAACCACAATGGCGTCGTTTGAGGCCATAAACCAGTCCTGAATCGCACTGCGTGCATCGGCTTGCATGCCGGCGTGGTAGGCGCGTGCCGGCAAACCCGCAGCGTGCAGGTTTTTGGCAACAGACTCGGCGGTTTTTTGCAGCGTGACGTAGATGATGGTCGCACCGGAAGGATGTTTCTGTAGCTGCGCCAGCAGCACCGCATCACGCTCTGCGGCGGCGACTGGCGTCATCATTAGGCTGAGATTGGGCCGGTAAAACCCGGTGCGCACGGCGCAGTTGGGTTCAACATCAAACCCCATGCGGATATCTTCCAATACCGGCGCGGTCGCCGTCGCCGTCAGCGCCAGCACGCGCTCCGCGCCGAACTCGTGTGCATAGCCCGCCAGTTTGAGATAGTCCGGGCGAAAATTATGTCCCCATTCTGAAATACAGTGCGCTTCGTCCACCGCGAACAGCGAAATCTTCACCCCTCGCATGGCTTCGCGAAAACGCTCGTTGTTAAAACGCTCGGGCGCAACGTACAGTAAACGCAGTTCGCCGTTACGTAACTGCGCCATCACCTGCCGGTATGCCTCTGCGCCCAAGGTGGAGTCCAACTGTTGTGCCGCGATGCCGCGCGCTGTGAGGGCGTCGATTTGATCTTTCATCAACGCAATCAGGGGCGAGACGACCAGCGTCACGCCCGGCAATAGTAATGCCGGCAATTGATAACACAATGACTTGCCCGCGCCGGTGGGGAACACCGCGGCGGCGGAATGACCGGCCAGCAAATGCTCCATTACTTCGCGCTGGCCGGGGCGAAACTCGTCGAAGCCGAAATATTGTTGTAGTGAGGAATCGAGATCAGTGGGCATTACTTTGTGCCTGCGAGGTGAATTAATTCTGCACAACCGATTGCTGAAGTCTTTGCCTGATCGCTTCTATGACTTCACTCGCGCCAATGGTTTCACCGCGACAGACTTCTGCTTCTCCCAATGCAAGTATCTTCGGCAGCACCAGCGTTTCCCTGGTTGCTGCGTAGCTATCTAGATCACTCATCATGACTGCGTTACCTTGACTCATTAAAATGAGATCACTATACGATAATTGCTTGCGTTGATATCGAATGCTATCGTTTAAACTGAAATTTGACTACGGGCGAAACCCATGGCAGGCATTAGCGTAAGAAAACTGGACGACGATACTCTGGCCCGGCTGCGCGTCAGGGCGGCCAAACATGGTGTTTCGATGGAAGAAGAGGCGCGACGCATTATCTGCCGAGCGGTGTCAGCGCCGGAAGCCCTGGGTGATCTCGCGGTTCGCCTGTTCGCTCCGTCGTATGGTGAAGGTGACTTTGAATTGCCCGAGAGGGAACATACAGACAGCTTGCGCTTCGAATGATCGTTGTCGACACCAATGTCATCTCTGAGTTTATGGGTACTCCGCCGGCACCATCGGTGCTGCAATGGCTGAATGCACAAGAAGCCGTCACGCTATATATTACGTCGGTCAGCGTCGCTGAAATTCAGCTTGGGCTGCAGATAATGCCTGCCGGCAAACGGCAGCAGTTATTGCATCAACAGTTCGAGCAATTCCTCGCCATCGCTTTAGATACTCGCATTCTAGCGTTTGACACCAAGGCAGCAAAGTATTATGCGGACTATCGAGCCAACCGACGCAAGAGTGGCCAGCCCATGAGCACGCTGGACGCGCAAATCGCCGGAATCTGCCTGGCTAACGGCTACGCGCTGGCGACGCGAAATACCATAGATTTTGAAGGCTGCCATGTTGAGCTTATTAATCCCTTCCATAACTCCCCCACACCATAATAACAGGGGTCAGATCGCTTTAATTTTAATCAGCGGTGCTTGGGCAGAAGCACTATTGATCACAGCTTAAAGCGATCTGACCCCTACGCCCCCAGCGCTGCCTCGATCTTGCGCAGCACTTCATTTGCGGATTGCATGGTGCTTGTAGCAGCCTGCTCACCAAGGCCGTCGCTTTCATGGCGTAACACGGCGGTTATGGAAACGGTATCCGCGGGCAATTTGTAGGTTGTTTGCAGCTCATTTATCTCTGCAATGGAGAGCGTGTCAGCGTTTGCTTTACCGGCGGCGATGGCCGCTGCCGTCAACGCCTTGTTCAGCGCTTCGCTCATGGGCTGCAGCGCTTCGGTAATAAAACCGCCGTCGGCCAACAATTGGCTCATGCGTTGTTTTTCTGCGGCAGCCTTGAGGTGTTTGCGGCTCAAGGTTTGCCGGCGTTGTTGCTCGTGCGCTGCTTTATTGCTATCGCTATCCGCAGCGTAAGCCTGTTCTTTGGACGCATGGGTGAATTGAATAACGCCGGCTGCAGCGAGCCGCTGGAGGGTCTCGAAGGTTGCACGATCGAGCAATTCCAGCTGCGGCGGGTTCGCGCCGTGGTGCTGGTTTAGCCGCTGGTTAAAGTTGTTGGCTAGCTCGCTGTCAACTGTATCCACCACCGCGAGTATGGCCTCACCGCGCTGCTCAAGATGCTGCAACCGGTCAGCGTGGTCGGCAACAAGGTTGCTGGTAAATCGCTGCAGCGGCGTAGTCTGCGGCGCTGACTCGGCTAACAGATCGTCTAGCCGCTGCATAAACGAGCCCCGGCCGGCGGAAATGTCCATGGCGGTTATCTTGCCAGCGCCGTCGACCACCTCATCGGCCAGACCGGTTTTATGTCGCAGCACGTCCAGCATGCGGTGCTCGATGGTATCTTCGCTGACCAAATTGAGCACGGCTACCGGCTGCTTCTGGTGTTTGCGCCAGGCGCGGGCGATGCGCTGCTCCAGTTTGGCTGGGTTCCAGGGCAAATCCAAATTCACTACCACGCGTGCGACTTGCAGATTCAACCCGGTTGCGGCCGAGTCGGTGGCCAGGAATAGACGACAGTCCGGGCTGTTTTTAAAACGATTGATTTCCTCGCGACGCTGTTTTTGCGTCACACTGCCGGTGTGCCAGGCGTAATCAATACCGCGTCGATTTAAACGCTCGGCCAGCAAGGTCAGCATGCGCTCCCATTCGGAAAACACGATGATCTTGCACGCCGGGTCGGCAAGCCACTCCTCCAGCAGCTTTTCCAACTCGTCCAGTTTGGGCGACAGGCGCGTCTTCTTGTCGAGAATATACGGCGTATCGCAGGCCATGCGCATACAGGCCAGGGATATCATCAGGCGCTGGCGCTGTTGTTTCGTTAACGGGCGCTTTTTCGCCCGCTGAGCCAGCTGTGCAACAACGGCCTCGTGCTCGGCGTATTGTTCCTGCTGCACGCCGCTCAACCGCACAAAGTAGTTTTTCAGGCTGCGCTCGGGCAGCTCGCCTTCCACATCTCCCTTACGGCGGCGCAGCATAATAGAGCGCAGCCGTTCGTGCAGACGGTCCAGATTTTTGTAACCGACCGCCACGCCTCTGTCATCCAGTTGATGAAACTCGCGGTTGAAGCGAAACAAGGGGCCGAGCAGTTGCGGGTCGAGAAACTGGACGATGGAATAAATTTCATCGATGCGATTTTCCAGCGGCGTACCGGTCAGCACGAAGGCGTAGGGGCTTCGCAACTCTTTAATGGCGGCGGCGGTTTTAGTCTGCCAATTCTTGATGCGCTGCGCTTCGTCAAGAATAATCAGGTCCGGTTTTAGCTCATTGTTGATGTAGTCTTTGTCATGCAGAATCTGTTCGTAGTTGGCCAGATAATAAAATGCCGGTTGCTGGTAGAGCTGGTAGCGGCGCTTGCGCATGCCTTGAATGATGAGCGCTTGCCGGTCGGAAAATTTGCCAACTTGCTCCAGCCATTCGCTTTTTAGCGAGGCGGGAGACACGACCAACACTTTTTCGATGCCTTGCAGCCTGTCGAGTAACTCGCTGGCGGCGATGGCCTGCACGGTTTTACCCAGCCCCATCTCGTCGGCCAGCAGCCCGCGGCCGGTGAAGGCCAGATGTAGCATGCCTTCCTGCTGGTAGGGATAGAGCGGCAGTTTGACTACGTCAAAACTAACCTCGCCGCGCTTTAAACTACGCTCGAATCGCCTGCGCGCTGCGCGCAGGTCAGCCGCGTGTTGCAATTGCACCAGCCACTGCTTGAGATGCGGGGAGATACGCACCTGCTGGCGCACGCGCGAGGTTTCGTCGCCTAACTTGCTTTGCAGCGCCGCCATTGATTGTAAGGGATCGCCGCGCAGCCTGCCGGACGCCGTGAAGAACCCGGTCACCACCTGCCTGGCACGGGTATTTTTGCGCATGCGCTCAGGGAAGCTGACGTTGACGGCATTGTCGCGTCGGTCAAGATAGATCTCGACGCGTGCATGCCCTTGCTGCAATTCGCTACGCTTGCGCCGGCTGAACTTACGCCGCACAGCCTCGATATGTTTGCAGGTGCCAAGCCCGTTGACCTGAAAATCCTTGCAGCCGCAACTATTCATCGCGCCCTGCATGCAGCGAAACTCTACACGGTAAGCTGCGCCACTTGCGCCAATCACCAGCCAGTCAGAGAATACCGACTTGTCGGCGTCAGCTGTCTTGATCTTGAAGGACTCATTCTCGGCGCGCGCGACACGGCGCGCAATTTCGTCTGCGTCGCTGGTGTTCCAGCCGACCGGTTTGGGAGGAGCAGCCGGTTTGCGTGCTGGTTTTCGAGCGGGTTTTGTTGAGTGCATTGATGCTAGAACCTGAAGTTGCATAAATTTTCGGCCCGGAACCGCCTTGCTCTTTCTATAAGCAGGGAGACTTGAGGGAACGAAACAGTCTACCGCCGTGCTCCATTTTTCTCTACATCTCGTAAAGTGAGAACGCTCAATCCATTAAGGTCACTGTGCGACACTATAGATACCACCGTAGAACTGCCGGAAAAAAGGAATGAAAAAGCGATATGACTAATATGGACGCAAATCTTGCGTTTACGCAACTAACAAACGCTGTTCGCGCGTGCCGGCTATGCGCCCCACATCTGCCGCTGGGCCCCCGACCGATTATTCAGTGTGGGCGTGAGGCGCGTATTCTTATCGCCAGCCAGGCACCGGGGAGAAAGGCTCATGAATCAGGTATTCCGTTCGACGATACGAGTGGCGAACGCCTGCGCAGCTGGATGGGAGTCGATATGGCGACGTTCTATGACACTACAAAAATCGCGATTTTACCGATGGGTTTTTGCTTCCCCGGCACCGGCAAATCGGGTGATCTGCCGCCGCGGCCCGAATGCGCTCCCGCGTGGCGGCACACTATGTTAGACGCGATGCCCAATATTGAACTGACGCTGGTGATCGGGCGTTACGCGCAGGATTGGCACCTGCCGGCTCACAAAAAGCGCACTTTGACCGACACAGTTAGAGCCTGGCAGGAATATGCGCCGCATAACGTGCCTCTGCCGCATCCCAGTGGGCGGAATAACGGGTGGCTTAAGAAAAACCCGTGGTTTGCGCAAGAGTTATTGCCGCAGCTTAGATCAAGCGTTAGTAAAACTTTGCTGGCGAAGTAACGCTACCGGCTCTCGCTCTCAGGCAGTCACTTCGCTTACCGGCATACATGCGCCGGTGCCACCCAAGCCACAATAGCCGCCTGGATTTTTTGCCAGATATTGCTGGTGATAGACTTCGGCATAATAAAATTCTGGCGCACTGATAATCTCAGTGGTTATTTTACCGTAACCTGCCTTGCTGAGCTGCTGCTGAAACTCGTTGCGCGACTGTTTCGCCAGCTTTTGTTGTGTTTCGGAGCAGGTGTAAATACCGCTGCGGTACTGCGTGCCGGCGTCGTTACCCTGGCGCATACCCTGGGTTGGATTGTGGCTCTCCCAAAACACTTTTAGTAAGGTTGCGTAGCTGCATTGCGCCGGGTCGAAAACGACAAGCACCACTTCGTTATGGCCGGTTTGACCGCTGCACACTTCCTGATAGGTAGGGTTAGGCGTCAAACCAGCGGCATAGCCGACGGCTGTGCTATACACACCTTCCACTTCCCAGAAACGCTTTTCAGCGCCCCAAAAACAGCCCATGCCGAATATCGCCTGCTGCATTTGCTCGGGGAATGGAGCCTGCAGCGGATTACCATTAACAAAGTGTTGTTCAGGTATCGACATGGCCGTGTCGCGGCCCGGTAGGGCCTGTTTGGCTGTTGGCATGCTCGATTTGCGGGTAAAAAAGCCCATGGTACGTCTCCAGACTGTTGCTGTTGCTACTGCTACACGCAAACTTAAAACATAATCCCGAACTTACGCAGCGACTCGCTGACCGTATCACTCAGCGCAACAGCAATAAAGAAATATCACTGCTGCTAAGCATTTTGGTGGTGTTGCTGCCAACAAAGAACTGCCGAATTATGGAATGGCCGAAAGCGCCCATCACCAGAATTTCAATGTGGTTGTCTTTTTGATAGCTATTGAGCACCTGCTGCACGTCGCCCTCTGCCATATACTGGGTCACGTCGAAGCCCTCTGCCGTGAGCTTGTCGCTGGCTTGCTGCAGCTGCAGCAGGTGCTCTTTCGTGTTGCGACCTACCATAACCAAATGGCAGGCCAGCCCCTTTAAGAGTTCGCTGGAGGCTATCCGTGCGAGTGCATTTTTTGCGGTGTCGCTGCCGTCGTAGGCAACCATAAAATTAGACGGCACGGCAAAGTCTTTTACGGCAACCAGAATAGGTCCCTGCACGGTTCGAATCACGCTTTCAAGATGTGAACCGACAGCATGCAGCAGTTTTTTGTGGCCTTCGCCAGGCCGACCAAAGACTACCAACCGTGTGTGTTCTGCAAATTCCTGCAACGTTTCTACCAGGCTGCCATGCCGCTGCTGGCGGCTGATGTTAACCGCTCCTGCTTCGCGGGCGCGATTTTCGGCTTCTTGCAGCATGTGTTTGCCATGCTCCAGCGCTAATTTTCCGCGCTGTTCATCCAACTCCGTCAGCTCCTCCAGCAAGTGTTCGCGTACGTTCATGCCGATATTTCCTGACAGATCGCGGTTAACTTCAAACTCTGCTTTATCCAATACATGCAGCAGTTGCAGCGGCGCACCGGTGCGCTGGCTGGCCCATGCGCCGGCATCACACACGGCCGTGGAAATACTCGAACCGTCTATACAGGCAACAATATTTTTCATTCCTTCTCCCCCTTATTTGCGTGATCAGCTACCGGCCATCAATTTTTCAACTTCTTCGGGCTTATCCTGTACGCCAAAGCGGTCGACGATGGTGGCGCTGGCCTCGTTCATGCCAACCACGTTCACCTCTACCCCGTCGCGGCGGAATTTGATGACTACTTTATCAAAGGCCGACACAGATGTGATATCCCAGAAGTGTGCTTCCGACACATCGATGGTGACACGGTCGACCACTTCTTTAAAATCAAACGAGTTGACGAACTGTTCAGAAGAGGCAAAAAACACCTGCCCGATCACGCGATAGGTTCGCGTATCTCCGCTGTCGTTAATAGCAGACTTGACTATCATATAGCGGCCAATTTTATTGGCAAAGAACATCGCTGCCAGCAACACACCGACCAGTACACCGAGTGCCAGGTTATGCGTGAATACAACCACAACCACGGTAGAGATCATCACGATATTCGACGACACAGGGTGTACTCGGAGGTTTAGCAAAGAGTCCCATGAGAAGGTGCCGATAGACACCATAATCATTACGGCTACTAGCGCCGCCATGGGGATTTGCTTCAGGCCCTCATCCAGAAATACCACCAAAATCAGCAGTAAGACGCCGGCGAATAGCGTTGATAAGCGCCCTCGCCCGCCTGATTTAATGTTAATCACCGACTGGCCTATCATGGCGCAGCCCGCCATGCCGCCGATCAGGCCGGCGCCGATGTTGGCCAGCCCCTGGCCCTTGCATTCGCGGTTTTTGTCGCTGTTGGTGTCGGTGAGATCGTCGACAATGGTTGCTGTCATCATCGACTCCAGCAAACCAACGGCGGCTAAGCCTGCGGCATAGGGCAAGATGATCGCCAGGGTTTCGAACGTCAATGGCACATCCGGCCAGAGAAATATTGGCAAGGTGTCGGGCAACTCGCCCATATCCCCTACCGTGCGTATGTCCAACCCCAAGGCGATTGTGACCGCAGTTAAAACCACAATGCAAATCAGCGGCGACGGTATTGTCTTGCCGATGACGGGCAGCAGCGGAAACAGATAAATAATACCCAGCCCGGCGGCGGTCATGGCATACACCTGCCAGCCCATGCCAATCAGCTCCGGCAGTTGGGCCATAAAAATCAGTATGGCCAGCGCATTAACGAATCCCGTCACCACCGAGCGTGACACGAAACGCATCAAACTGCCGAGCTTTAGAAAGCCCGCGCAAATTTGGAAAACGCCGGTCAGCAGCGTCGCCGCCAGTAGATATTGCAAACCGTGATCTTTAACCAGCGTTACCATAAGCAGGGCCATGGCACCGGTAGCGGCCGAGATCATACCCGGGCGGCCCCCGGCGAACGCGATAATCGTTGCAATGCAGAACGATGCATACAAACCCACTTTGGGGTCGACGCCGGCGATAATAGAAAAGGCGATTGCTTCCGGCACCAGCGCCAGCGCAACGACAGTGCCTGCCAGTAAGTCACCGGAGATATTTGAAAACCAATCGCGTTGTATGGTTGCTAACATAGTTGTTGTTTGCCTATTCGTTACTTGTTTTTTGTTACTTGTGTAAGCTGAAGTATTTGATCGCTATTGCTGAGTACGTTTTTTGATCGATTCCGATCAAAACGAAACCGGCGCTCACCATACGCTAAACGGGAAAATAATAAAGTGCTGCAGGGCAGCTATCTTGCATGTAGCGACGTCGAACCAGTTTGCGGTCTGCGGACTAACCCGTGCGCACGGCGCACGATGACGCTGTATCAGGTAAAATAGCTGCATAAGCTGTAGATGAGAACACTGATGCCACTGAACACTACTGAAGAAATCATAGACGATATACGCCACGGAAAAATGGTCATTTTGATGGATGACGAAAGCCGGGAGAATGAGGGCGACCTGATCATCGCCGCCGATGTGGTGACAGCGGAACACGTCAATTTTTTCGCGCGCGACGCCTGCGGGTTGGTGTGTCTGACGATTACCGAAAAACGCGCCCGGCAGTTGAATATTTCGCAAATGGTACGCGATAACAATTCACAGCATGAAACCAATTTCACTGTGTCAATCGAAGCGGCTGAAGGGGTTAGCACGGGGATATCGGCTGCCGACAGGGCTAAAACCGTGCGCGCTGCGGTTGCCAAACACGCTCAGCCTGGGGATATTGTGACACCAGGCCACATTTTCCCGATTATCGCGCAGCCTGGCGGCGTGCTCACCCGCGCCGGCCATACTGAAGCCGGCTGCGATCTGGCTCGCCTTGCAGGCTACGAGCCGGCCTCTATGATTGTGGAAATCATGAACAAAGACGGCACCATGGCCAAGCGCGATCAGTTGGAAGAGTTCGCCGCCAAACACGAACTAAAAATTGGCACCATTGCCGATCTGATCCAATATCGCGCGGTCAACGAACACACTATCGAGAAGCTGTCGGAAAAGCAGCTGGTCACTGAACACGGTGAATTCACACTGGTCACCTACCGTGACAATATTTACAAAGATACGCATATGGCATTGGTGAAAGGCGAAATCAGCGCTACCGAGCCGGTGCTGGTGCGAGTACAGCCTATTAACACGCTGCGCGACATTTTTGGCGCACAACGTCCGCAGCACAAAAAGAGCTGGTCAATCGCCGACTCGATGAAACGCATAGAGCAGGAGGGTGCCGGCGTATTAGTAGTGGTTGGGCAACACGATTCTGCCGTCGACCTGCAGGCTCAAATCGACGCCTTCCCCGAGATTCCACAAGTATTAAAGCCACCCAGCGAAGCCGGCATGGAGGTGTATCGCGTGGTGGGAACGGGATCGCAAATTCTGCGTGATATTGGCGTCAGTAAAATGCGTTTGTTGAGTTCACCTATTCGCTACAATGCGATTTCGGGTTTCAATCTCGAAGTGGTTGAGTATATCGAAGCAGAGTAGCAGCGAGACCTTGCTATGCGCTATCGGCCGCTGCCTGGCTGCGATAGGCGGCCGGCGACATGCCACTCCACTGCATAAACGCGCGGCGAAAATTGGACGGGTCGGCAAAGCCTAGCAAATCAGCTACGTCGGCAACCGACAGCGTCGTGGATTGCAAATACTCACAGGCGATGCGATGTCGCACATCGTTTGACACTTCTTGAAAAGACGTATTTTCTGCAGCTAGCCGACGTCGCAAGGTGCGCTCGCTCATATGTAGCTGGGTTGCGGCATCGTTAATGCGGGGAAAGTTGCCGCTGTGCTCAAGCATCAATTTTTGCACTTTACGCGCTGTGCCCTGCCGCTGCTTCATGGTCTCCAACATGGCATCGCACTGCTGCTGATAAATGCGTGCGGCTGCCGTGTTGGCCGATGCTAACCGGGTATCTAAAATTGATACCGGAACGCGAAACTGACACTGCTCGCGGGCAAAGGAAATGCGGATTGGAAAGGTTTCGAAATACCTGGCGGCGTAGTCCGGCTCGGGATAGTCAAACCAGAGTTCAGCATCGTGCAGATTTTCGTTTAACAAAAATACCGCCGTGGTGTACATGCTGGCAAACACGGCTTCCACCATAAACTGGCGAATAGTGTGTTGTTCAGACGCGATATCAACGGCCAAAATGTAAGTGTCATCGACGATACGATAAATCAAGTCGAGGTCGGCGAAATTGAGCTTGTAATACTTCAACCACACGTTAACGACTTCGCGCATGGTCGCTGCGCTCATTAGCGCGTAGCCAAGAATGCCGTGTGTATTAGTATTGAGTCGCTTGCCGAATTGCAGGCCCAGATCGGGTTCCTGCACGAGCCGCATGGCGTTCACAATGAGCTGTTCCATCTGGCGCTTGTGAACGGTTTGCTTGCCGCTGTCCAGACTCTCCCAAACCAAACCCGTACCTTGCAGCACAAATGATTCGGGGATGTCTTTTGCCTTGAGTAAACGAATTAGCTCAGCGGCATAGCGGTTACCGATCATGGAATGAAGAGCTTAGCGCGCTATTAAGGAACAAGCTTACGCTCCATTCTCCGCAGAACACGCGACGCCTTATAACAATGAAGTCTCGGCGATAATAACACCATTGCGATCGGCATAGACGTATTGGCCGGGTGTAAATATTACCCCTCCGAAACGCAGCTCGACGTTGGCCTGCCCCTCTCCACGCTTGTCAGTCTTGACCGGCACGCTGCCCAAGGCTTTGATGCCGATAGCCAATTCGTCTATTTCGTCAACGTCGCGTATGCAGCCGTAGATCACCAGCCCGGCCCAGTTGTTTTTGACCGCGTCGGCGGCTACCTGGTCGCCGCATAGGGCTCGGCGGCGTGAGCCACCACCATCAACCACCAGTACTTTGCCGGCACCGTTGCGGGCGAGCGCTTCCTTAACCAATGAATTGTCTTCGAAACACTTGACTGTTTCTATCTCGCCACCGAACTGCATGTGCTCGCCGTAGGCGGTGAATGCAAGCTCGCAGACCTGCACCTGTTGCGGGTACTCATCGCATAGATCTGGCGTTGAGATTTTTTGCACTGTGTCTCCTTCGCTCATAAGTCGCCCCGCCACAAGCGACGGGGGTTTTACTGTAGGGTCAAATTTATTCGACCACTTGGCCGGATGAATCCGGCCCTACGTTGCGCAGCAAGCCATTAACCCGGAAAGATTAAAACTGCTCCTCTTCGGTTGAGCCGGTTAACGCTGTTACCGAAGACTGACCGCCTTGAATAACATTGGTCACTTCGTCGAAGTAGCCGGTACCAACTTCCTGCTGGTGCGATACGAACGTGTAGCCTTTGTTGGCTGCCGCAAATTCGGGCTCTTGCACCATTTCGACGTAGTGTTTCATGCCCTCGCCCTGCGCATATTTGTGCGCCAGGTCGAACATGTTGTACCACATGTTGTGAATGCCGGCCAAGGTGATGAACTGGTACTTGTAACCCATGGAGCTGAGTTCTTCCTGGAACTTGGCAATGGTGGTGTCGTCCAGATTTTTCTTCCAGTTGAACGACGGTGAACAGTTGTACGACAGTAATTGGTCAGGATATTTGGCCTTGATCGCTTCGGCGAATTTACGCGCCTCGTCTAGGTCCGGTTTTGCCGTTTCGCACCACAACAAGTCGGCGTAAGGCGCGTATGCCAAGCCACGGCTAATGGCCTGGTCGATGCCGGCACGAACGCGGTAAAAACCCTCTGCGGTGCGTTCACCGGTGAGGAAGTCCTTATCATTTTCGTCGACATCGCTAGTCAGCAAATCGGCTGCGTTGGCGTCGGTGCGTGCTAACACAATTGTTGAGGTGCCGGAAACGTCAGCGGCCAAGCGGGCAGCTGTTAGTTTCTGTATTGCTTCCTGGGTGGGAACGAGAACTTTACCGCCCATGTGCCCGCATTTTTTAACGGATGCTAACTGGTCTTCAAAGTGTACGCCAGCAGCGCCCGCCTCGATCATGGCTTTCATCAATTCGTAGGCGTTTAACACGCCGCCAAAACCGGCTTCGGCATCGGCTACGATGGGCGCGAAATAATCCACATACTTGGCGTCGCCTTTCTCAACGCCTTTTTGCCACTGAATCTGATCAGCGCGACGGAACGAGTTGTTGATGCGTTTGATAACCGTGGGTACCGAGTCGACCGGATACAACGATTGGTCGGGGTACATGGTGCAGCCGGTGTTGTTGTCGGCAGCAACCTGCCAGCCAGACAGATAAATCGCCTCGATACCAGCCTTAACCTGCTGTACGGCTTGCCCGCCGGTGAGCGAACCCAAGCTGTTAACATAGCCTTTTTTGGCACCGCCGTTGACCAGATCCCAAAGCTTTACAGCACCCTGCTTGGCCAGGGTGTTCTCAATCATGACTGAGCCACGCAGACGGACTACATCTTCAGCGGAATACGTACGTCTTACGCCATTCCAGCGTGGGTTGCCTTGCCAGTCTTGCTGCAAGGCTTCAATTTGTTGGTTGCGGGTTAACTGGGTCATTGCATGCTCTCCATGAGTACTGCTATAAATATTCGCAACTTCAGTCGCGAAAGTTGAGACTTGCGCACAGTGTACAGCGGACGCTATCATTTATTAAATTTATAGTTTTAATGTTCGTCATTCATCTTATGAATATAAACAGAGTCGATCTCAACCTGTTGGTGTACCTCGACGTGCTACTGCGCGAGCGCAATGTTACCAAGGCGGCCGAGCAGCTGGGTATTACTCAGCCGGCCATGAGCAACAGTCTGAAACGGCTGCGCGACTTGCTGCACGACCCTTTGCTGGTGCGCACCAGCAACGGCATGACGGCAACCGAACATGCGCTAACGTTACAGCCAATTATCCGTGACATGATCGGCAATGCCGAAAAAATAGTGCAGCCCCGGCAAGGCTTTGCGGCCGCTAGCAGCACACGAGTGTTTCGCATCATGGCCAGCGACTACGCCGAATCGACTTTGGTGCCAGCCTTGCTAAACCAGTTAGCCGAGCAGGCACCGCATATTGTGCTGGACGTACTCACCCCCAGCGACGTCGAATTTGAAGATATTGAACTCGGCCGGGTGGATATGGCGATCAACCGCTTCGACGCCATCCCGCAGTCATTTCATCAGATTGGTATTTGGCAAGACTCTTTCTCCTGCCTGATGAGCGCCACCAACCCACTGCATAAAAAGCTGGACCTCAATGCCTACCTTAGCGCCCGCCACATCTGGGTGAGCAAAACAGGCATGGGCGTCGGCGTAGGGGTTAGTCCCGACCAGGCGCGACGCCTGGGTTGGGTCGATGAGGCGCTCGCCAAACAGAACAAGAAGCGCCATATCAGCGTGTTTACCCGACACTATCAAGTGGCCGCTCTGTTAGCCAAACAAAATGACCTGATAGCAACCCTGCCAACGCGCACGGCGCAGCTGCATGCCAACGATGCGGATCTGGTCATCAAGCCGCCACCGTTCGACATTCCCCCGTTCGACTTAAAAATGGCCTGGGGGCCTTTGCTACATCACAATCAGGGTCATCAGTGGCTGCGCCAACAGGTGCTGGCGATTGCAAGAGAAGCCTGAACCGATTGCCAATTAGCAACCGGGATAGGGCGTCATATCGCTCCCCGGCCGCGAGCAATGAATAGCGATGCCCGAAACGCTATTGAGGCTAAGCCGTGTGCGCTTGTTTCGCAGTAGCGAGTTTTTTCGGCTGCGCTATGCTACGTGTTTGGCGGGCCTTTTTTTGCGCTGTTGGCTGCAACCTCGTTGCGGCTTTATTGGCTGCCTTTAAGCAATCGTGATACTCGTCGCGTATACACTCAATATAAAACTCCGGGTCGGGCAGCATCAGCCGGCAGGCATAGGCGCTGATCGTAACGTTGCCGTCATAGCTAAGGCACCATATGCGCCAGACCCAACCTGTTAGCCAATGCCGGCATGCCGTAGTAATTAAGCATACGTGCACCGGCATGGTACATGGGAGTTTCGGGGCCAGGCTGGTTGATGGTCATAGTGTTGGCACCCACCGCGGCAACTTTGTTGACGACGCCCAGCAGACCCGCCCAACGATTAAAGCGCTTGGTAATGGCCGGAATCAGCATATTGGAAAACTCACCTTTAACAAAATCGCTGATGTCGAACCCTTCGATGATGTACGCCTCCCACGGCGGCCTCTCCATCGCCAGTGGGTGGGAGTTAGTGCGCTAAATCAAAATACACAGCTGCCGCCAGTCGCCCGGTTGCGGTAACGCTATGTGGCGCATGTGGAATTCAACATCAAAATCAGGGTCGTTAATCCAGTACGGCCGATCCAGACCAAACGGCACTGTTACTAAACGCTGCCGCAGCCGTGGCGCAAGGTGCAGTCGCTCCCGGAAAAAGTCGACAATATTTTTACGGCCGAGGCGAACGCTTGGTACCGTCGACGGATCGAAAATGCCGAAGCCTGCGATGTGCATCGGCGTGGTTGCCGTTTCCTGGTAGATGAATTGTACGTGTTGCGGGTCAATTTGTTGCACGCAGATCTCATTGCAGTGAAGGCCGGTAACGCGAAAACCAATAGTTAAACAACTTCAGCCAGGGTGCTGGCTGGAGTGCTACATTTTATGGCGGGCGCGAGTTTAACAAATCAGGAGAGAGGAAACAGAGTCACCGACGTTACTATTCAACTAAGCCGCTAACTGAGTTGCAATTAAGGAACGTTCACGAAATAACTTGCCGATCTTGCTTGTCTTTTTGTCCGTCTCCTACGTTGCGGTAACAGTTACATAGTTCGACTATG
>RCMY010002172.1_pt1 | contig 17837 bp, 16 predicted proteins | sample 2041341 | NCBI WGS metagenome assembly RCMY01 (sample SAMN09708234, study PRJNA481090) | Marine sediment metagenome, whole genome shotgun sequencing project. | reverse complement strand
CCATACTGGAACTGATCACAAACAGCAAAGTTAACACCATTGCTTGATTAAAGCTTAGTTGGTATGCATTGACGTAATATTGTGGCAACCATAATATAAGGGCGAGGAAACTGCCAAAAACAAAATAGTAGTACAATCCAAACCGCCACACATTTGCTTTTTTAAAAGGCTTTATATAAAAAGATAATGGTTTTTTTTGTTCTTTTACTAAATAAGCGGGCGTATTCGGCGCTAATAGCCAAAACAAAATACAAGCCACCAGCATCATTGAACTGTAAAAAATGCCCACATATTCCCAGCCCCATATATCTTTAATATAAGGGACTAAAATAAGACTTAGGGCTGCGCCTGCGTTACCTGCCCCAAACACCCCCATTGCGGTTCCTTGCTCGCTGGAATCAAACCAATCAGTTAAATAGCGTATACCTATGGTAAACGATACACCTGATATACCTATAATTAAGCCTATAATAAGGTAACCGGTAAAACTCTCTATATTGGGCAGATAATAAAGAGGCGGAACCAGTATTAGCATTTGCCCAATAAAAAGTGATTTAGGTGAGTATCGTTCGCAGAGTATGCCCACAGGCAAACGCAATAACGCACCGGTTAATATGGGGGCAGACAATAAAACGCCAAACTGTGTACTGGATAAACCCAATTGAGTTTCAAGCTCTATGCCAATAACTGAATACAATGTCCACACCGAAAAATTTACCGCAAATGCGATTGTTGCCAATATAAGTGCAATGGTAGATTTACGTTGTTTCAAAGCGTTACTCAAATTTTTTCGATCTCAATTGATGCTATAAATACACTATAGCCTTATGCTAAACATTTCTCTATAACCCCAACTAGTCATAAAAATACATGACCTACATTTTACCTACTCCTTTGGTGGTAGTTCATTCAAAAAGCATGCGGGATCTAGCCAGAATTTATAATACCACCTTGTAGCTATTCTGTTTTACCCATCCTCGTAAAGACGATCTAGATCACTAAAATAATGCAAAAAAGCATGCCATCATACTTGCAATTAACACTATATATGAGTGTGTCATCACTCTTTAGGAGCATAAAATGTCAACTGACAGCAAACTCAACCTCTTTAATTTTGGCGACCCCAAAATTAAAACACTCCACATTACATGGTTTGCGTTTTTTTTAACCTTTGTTGTTTGGTTTAGCCACGCGCCACTATTGGTATTTATAAAAGAAGCTTTTGATTTATCAACAGCGCAAATAAAAGCCTTACTAATTTTAAACGTAGCGTTAACCATCCCGGCGCGAATTGTAGTCGGTATTTTGGTCGACAAATACGGCCCAAGGCACGTATTTAGTGGACTTTTAATAAGTTCTTCTTTCTTTTGTTTTGGCTTCGCCATGGCAAATAGTTATGAGCAACTAGCTCTATTTAGATTTTTACTCGGTTTTGTAGGGGCAGGTTTTGTCATCGGAATACGTATGGTGGGTGAATGGTTCCCCGCTAAAAACGTCGGTATTGCCGAGGGCATTTACGGTGGTTGGGGTAACTTCGGTTCGGCCGCAGGCGCAATGACACTGCCCTCTTTAGCACTGTTTTATGGCGGTGATGACGGATGGCGATATGCGTTGGCTACTACTGGCGTATTCACCTTAATCTACGGTGTCTTTTATTACTTTCAAGCTCGCAATACGCCAAAAGGCTCGACCTACTTCAAACCTAAAAAATCAGGTGGGTTAGAAGTCACCAGCAAAAGAGATTTTTACTTTTACCTAGCAATTAATATTCCTATGTATGCCGCACTTGCCGTGCTCGCTTGGAAACTATCTCCCGCTGGTGTAAATCTTTTTGGCGATAATGCGATGTATGGGCTATGGATAGGTTTGGCTATCTTATTTGTCATTCAAACTCAGCAAATACACAGGGTAAATAAAGAACATCTTGAAAAAGGTGTACCAGAGTTAGACAAATATAAATTTAAACAAGTAGCGATACTAAGTGTTGCTTATTTCGTAACATTCGGCTCAGAGTTAGCGGTTGTTTCTATGCTTCCGTTATTTTTCTTAGATACGTTTGAAGGCTTAGATCCTGTAAAAGCCGGTTTGTTAGCCTCTGGATTTGCGTTTATGAACTTAGTGGCTAGACCAACAGGCGGTTGGTTTTCAGACACCTTTGGTCGTCGTAAAAGCTTAATGATATTAATAGGCGGTTTATCTGTGGGCTATTTTGTGCTTGCACAAATAGACGGCACTTGGATGATTGCTTTGGCGGTTATTGCGACTATGTGCTGCTCATTCTTTGTTCAAGCGGGTGAAGGTGCCGTATTTGCTATTGTGCCGTTAGTAAAACGCAGAATGACAGGTCAAATTGCAGGTATGACTGGTGCCTATGGTAACGTTGGAGCAGTTACATATCTAACCGTATTATCGTTTGTCGATTATAGTACTTTCTTTTTTGTTATAGCGTCATCGGCATTAATTATCTTTAGCGCATGTTGGTTTTTAGAAGAGCCTAAAGGACAAACATCAGAAGTTGCTGCCGATGGTAGTGTGCATATGATTGATGTAAGCTAGGTCGGTTTATAATATTAAAAGTGAGCATTGTGCTTAATCGCATTGCTCACTTCTAGTTACTAAAAGGAAATCAGCTATTGTCTATGAGTTCGCAACCGCAAGTAGAAAAATCGTCTGCTTCACTGTCGGTCGATATAGGACAGTGCTCTATTGCTGGCCTTAAAGCGGTTAACGAAGATGCGGTTCACTCACATGTGCCAACACATGCTAACACCATACTCAATAAAGGCATTGGATTAGTTATTGCAGATGGCGTGAGTAGCGCTGAAGCCGGCAAAGAAGCCAGTGAATATGCGGCAATAAAATTTTTAGAGGAATATTTTAAAACACCCGACACTTGGTCAGTTAAGCAATCAGGACAAAAAACCCTTTGTTCAATCAATCTAAATTTATTCAAAAAAAGTCATGAATTTGTACAGCAAGAAAAAGGATATTTGTGCACATTTATCGGACTTATCGTTAAATCTAAAACCGCCTATTTCTTTCACGCTGGTGATTCTAGGCTTTATCATATTTCAAAAAACAAACAACAAGAATCGTCGATTAAGCAAGTAACGCGAGATCATACCGTCAATATTGGCGGAGGTAAGAATATCTTATCAAGAGCCGTTGGCATGGACAATATTTTACAAATAGATTTTGGTAAAATTAGTCTTGAAAAAAACGATTTACTGCTATTAACTACAGACGGCATCCATGATTTTATTGATGATTCAGACATTCATGCACTGGTGGCGAGCGATAAACCGGTACAACAAATCTGCGAAGAATTAGTTGCATTAGCGCAAATAAATAAAAGTGATGACAACATCAGTTGTGTACTAGGGAAAGTAACTGAACTTCCGCATGAAAGCCTTGATGACTTTAATACAAAGTTAACACGACTGCCTTTTCCTCCCGATCTTGAACCCGGCATGAAGGTAGATGGATTTGAAATTGTTAAAGAAATATTTGCGGGCAGTAGAAGTCAAATTTATTTAGTTACCGACAGCATAAGTGGCACTAAGATGGTGATGAAAACACCATCCGTTAATTTTCAAGATGACGTGCATTATATTGATCGGTTTATTCAAGAAGAGTGGATTGGAAAAAGAATTAAGAGCCCCTATACCGTTGGTATTGTGACTCAAAATCGCCCACGAACATGCTTATACTATTTAATGGAATACGTGCCCGGTATTTCTTTAGACAAATGGATGCAACAAAACCCGTTGCCATCGCCTAAAAAGGCGATAGGCATTGTTAAACAAATTGGCAAAGCTCTTCATGCTTTCCATGAAACTGAAACCATTCACCAAGATTTAAAGCCTGCCAATATCATGATTGATGAAAACCTTAATATCAAAGTTATTGATTATGGTTCAGTGTTTGTTGCTGGTATTGCGGAAATTTTCATTCCTATAGAACACCTAGGCGCGTTAGGCACGGCGACTTATTCAGACCCTTATTATTTACAAGGCAAAAATACGGGGATCCAAGGTGATATATACGCATTAGCAACCATTACCTATGAGCTATTTACGGGCAAATTACCTTATGGCGAAAAAATTGAAAACTGTGTCAGTAAGACAGATTTTGATAAGCTACGATATACCTCTGCGAGTTCATACAATCCGGTTATCCCCCTTTGGTTCGATAGAGCTTTAAAAAGAGGTGTTACGCTTCAATTGCCTGCTCGATACTGTTCTTTATCTGATTTTATACAAGATATTACCCAACCAAACCCTGAGTATTTACACGATGATCCCGCGATTCAAAATAGTCGAGGCTTAATGTTTTGGCAAGTCATGTCAGTGTTTTGGATATTTATGTTATTTATCGTTGTTGTGTTGTTTTCGACCACACAATAGTTTTAGGAATACGCAATGAGTAATTTAGTCACCCAATTTTTTAGTGTCGATCATGAACGTTTAGATTTTTTGTTTCGCATGTACCGTAAAAGTAAGAAAGAAAATAGATACATAGCAACATTGTTATTTGAAAAATTCAGTGACGATCTAAAACAACACATTAATTGGGAAGAGACACTTTTGTTCCCGGCTTTTGACGGCAGTACAAAACTAACCCCTTCTAGCCCTACGTATATAATGCGTGAAGAGCATAAAACGATTATTAAACTCTTAGATAAAATAAGATCATCGCTTATTCAAGATGTAAATAGTGATGTGCTTGAAAGCCAACTTACCGAATTTTTACTTCAACACAACGAGCAAGAAGAACAAGTCCTTTATGGTAAATGTGATAAGGCTATAAGTGAAGAAAAGCTGTTAGAGATTTTTTTAGAGTTGTAACAACACTAGTCAGATGACTGTAAAAAGTCAGAGCATCTTGGAAATGATTATATCCAAGATGCTCTACCCAACTGTATTCATAATGTACGCGGCGTGAACGTTAGCTTGATAGTAATTCTATCGGATTTTCTTGCCTATCAAAAACCACATATCGACGAATATTACTGCCAGACATGACATCTTCCGTCATTTTATCCAAGTATGGCGCGGCGTCTTCACTGGAAGGTGGCTGCTTCATTTGGCCTCCTAAACTTGCAATAAAAACAAAATCCCATGCTTTGTTGATACCGTCAGCTTCTTTTACTAAATCCGAAAACGTGGTCAATTCACTGGGTAATTTATCGACAACCATCGTAGGTTCAATGGTTCCCTTTTTATCGTCTCGCTTTCGACTTTTTTTTGTGGTTTCTGTAGATGCGAACAAAAATAGAAGACGTTGTGGATCGGGTTGCTCGTGTGACATTGAAAGTAAATCGCTAAACATTGAAATCATTCTTAGCAAGCCTTTTTAAAAATATTATCATCGGCTTAATTTACGCTAAGTTATGCAGAATGTGAATAATAATGAATGGGTATTCCACTACCTAATATTGGGTAGTTGTAATAGTTCGCAAAGCAAAAGGTTATTTTACAAAAATTGTTTTTTCTTGGGTTATTCCAAGTAGTTCTTATAGTGACCCTTGTATTATTTACATACTGTAAATTTTATTTACTATTTATTACCTTAAATATCAGTCCTTTAACTTAGGCTCGAAACTTGCTCTCATTTAGTGATAACGCTCGCTTAGTAATAAGAAATACAACAAAGGAATTAAACATGATTGAAGTTGCGTATTCAGCGTATTTGGCTTTTTATCTTTATTTAGTGCTACTACTTGTGCAGTGGTTAGTGGCGACTATAAGTAAGGCAAAACAGCCGCATGCAATACCAGGAAAAATAGATGATAATTTATCTCATGAAAGCTTCATATTTCGGGCACATCGTACCTTCCATAACACTCTAGAAAATAGCGCGCTATTTATAGGCACCGTATTATTTGCATTTATTATCAATTTGCAAAGTCCTATTTTTGCAATTTGTGTATGGGTTTATGTTGTCGCAAGAGCCGTACATATGGCCTTGTATTACGCCATTGCAACCGAAAAAAACCCAAGCCCACGCAGTTATTTCTTTTTGATTGGCGTAGTGGCAAACTTGGTGATGTTAGCATTGATAGGACTAAGACTAGTCGCACTGTAAGATAATTCAGTCATTCACAGACAGTATTCGAATAATGAAAAAGATAACTTAAAACGAGGAGACGTAATGGAACGTACATTAATTTTAGGTGCAAGTGGAAATATCGGCAAACAACTGACCCAGTTAATGCTAGATGATGGCCATAACGTGGTCGCACTTGTTCGTGATAAAAGTAAGTTGTCAGACATCATCAGTAATAATCTAACAATTGTAGAGGCCGATCTCACCAAAGAATTTGGTCATGCATTTAAAAACTGTACTAATGTGGTTTTTACAGCCGGTTCTGGCGGCAGCACCGGGGCGGATAAAACGATACTGATAGATTTATGGGCAGCATGCCGCGCTTCAGACTATGCGAAAGCCAATAAGATTAAGCATTTCATTATGGTCAGTTCAATTGGTGCAGATGCGCCATCAGAAGGTCCAGAAAGTATGCAGCCTTACTTAGTTGCAAAACATATGGCAGATGAACATCTAATGCGAAGTGGTTTGCATTACTCAATTATTAGACCAGGCACGCTGACTAATGATAAGGCAAAAAACCAATTTACAAGCGAACGGCCTAAAGACAAAAAAGACGCAACCATTACGCGAGCAGACGTTGCTACTGCACTACTATTTTGCGTCAATAATCCGCCTCAGAAAAATGCTGTTAAGGAGTTATTTAATGGAGATAAAAGCATTGGAGAGGCATTACAATAATGGTTTTTTAGTACTTGTTTAGGCTGACCAAATTATCCCCTTCGTCATGCCCAAACTTGTTTTACCGTTGTTCATGCGTAATTCCAATCACGTAAAATTGTTATATATGCGCGATGTTAACTAACATTTTTTTATCTTTGTTTGTGTTGCCAATCAACGCTGCTAATAAATTGCAACTAATATTGAATAAAACAGCGTTCAGACCTTGTGTAATTTAGGTCGAAACTATAGTATGTCGCCCCATATCGCCTAGTCGCAAAACCTTGGCAACACTAGTAAACACTTAGTGTCACGCTGATGGAACTTTTAAATAACAAGAAGTGCATTAAAAACATTTATGTCGGATCAATCACTAGAATTAAAAGGTAGCTTATTTCCTTTATCAGTACTTACTTGTAAAGAACTGTCAATAAGCTCTCTGCAACATCAGCTAAACCAAAAATTAGCCCAAGCACCTGCTTTTTTTCATCAAGCACCAATTATTCTAAATGTAACTAATTGCCATCAGGCTCCTGACTTTTCTGGAATTAAACAACTTTTTACTGATTTAAAACTAGTCTTAGTGGGTGTGTGTGGCGCAAACGCAGACATAAAACAGTTGGCGCACAAGGCGGGCTTAGCGACCTTACAGTTAGGCAAAGATGCGCGACCCGCTGCTGCGAATAAAGAAGAGCTTGTTGTTAGCACAGCGGCTAAAGAAGAACCTGTAGACGCTAATGACGCTAATTTTGCGATGGACAGTAAAGTGGTGGAGCACACGGTGCGTTCGGGCCAACAAATATATGCTAAAGGCGTTGATCTAATTGTTAGGGGTACCGTAGGTGCCGGTGCTGAAGTAATCGCCGATGGTAATATTCATATATACGGCACCTTGCGGGGCAAGGCTATTGCCGGCGCATCAGGTGATAAAAGCAAGCGAATATATTGTTATAACTTGCAAGCTGAATTGATCTCTATTGCCGGTAACTACTGGCTGAGCGATAGCTTGCAAGGAGAGTTTTGGGGTAAAGGGTCTTGTATTAAGTTACAGGATGACCAATTAGTATTAGCAGAATTAGTATAAGGATTTAACTATGGCAAAAATCATAGTCGTAACGTCAGGAAAAGGCGGAGTTGGTAAAACCACTTCTAGTGCAGCGATTGGCACCGGTTTAGCGCTTAAAGGTAAAAAAACAGTAATTGTCGATTTTGACATAGGTTTACGTAATTTAGATTTAATTATGGGCTGTGAGCGACGGGTGGTTTACGATTTTGTAAACGTAATAACCGGTGATGCTAATTTACAACAAGCGCTAATTAAAGATAAACGTACCGATAACTTATTTATATTACCGGCGTCACAAACTCGCGATAAAGATGCATTAACCAAAGACGGCGTTGAGCGCGTTTTAAATGAACTCGCCGAAACGTTTGATTTTATTATATGTGATTCACCTGCTGGTATAGAAGCGGGTGCCATGATGGCATTGTATTTTGCTGATGAAGCTATTGTTGTGACCAACCCAGAAGTATCTTCTGTACGTGATTCAGATCGTATTTTAGGCATGCTATCGAGCAAATCGCGCCGCGCCGAAAATAAACAAGAAGCCATAAAAGAGCACTTACTATTAACCCGCTATAACCCACTACGCGTAGAAAAAGGTGAAATGCTAAGCGTGGAAGACGTTAAAGAAATTCTATCTATAGATTTACTTGGCGTAATCCCTGAGTCACAAGCAGTACTAAGCGCATCAAACTCTGGCCAGCCAGTTATTTTAGATAAAGACAGTGATGCTGGTCAAGCATACTTGGATACTGTTGAGCGCTTACTAGATAAGCAAGTCCCCTTTCGTTTTATTGACGTTGAAAAGAAAAGCTTGTTAAAGCGTATTTTTGGAGGGTAATTGATGTCATTGCTAAGTTATTTTCGTTCAAGCAAGAAAAAAACGGCGAGTACCGCCAAAGAACGCTTACAAATTATTGTGGCGCACGAGCGCAGACAGCGCAATAGTCCAGACTATTTGCCACAATTAGAGCGTGATATTTTGGAAGTTATTCGTAAGTATGTTGATATATCGCCTGAGCAAATTGCGGTTTCATTAGAAAAACGCGATAATGAGTTATCGGTTTTAGAATTAAACATCACCTTCCCTGACGAAAAGCGGTAAGTAGTTGGTTGTTATTACATGTTTAATTGAGCATCAAGGTTTATCAAGCCTTGATGCCTTTGTGTTTGTCACTTTAGCAAATTCACATGTTTAACTTCAACTTTGTAGCTGTATTTTTAAACCTTTTAAAAAAGTCGATAACACTTCATCAGTGCATTCACGATAACGTTTATGATTCACATTTCTAAACAATGCACTTAATTCATATTTGCTTAAACTTAAACCGCCCAATTTAAGCACCGCAATAACCTCTTCGGCTTTATATGCTAATGCGATCTTAATTTTATTAAAGATAAGATTGTTGTTTAATTCATGCTCGGCTATACGCTGTGGTCCATCGCTTTGCCCTCTTTTTTCAATAATCAAACCATTCAAAAAACTGGCAAATTCAACATCCAGTAATTCTTTGTATGCAGCGTCATCTTTTTCTTTAAAAAAGCTCGCTAATTGTTCTTGGCTGATCTCGCATTGGTTTAATGCAAAAACAGCGATAATTTTTTCATCTGTAAAATCAAAAATTTTGCTGATGCGGCGAAGAAGATCGTTGTTAATCATGAATATGCCTTTTAAATTCTGTTTATAAGCGGTTAAGCGACTTTAAGTGTTTGTAGTTAGGTATGTAAATACGCTTACATCGAACTTTTATACCGCAATATTGGGATATTTTCACTATCGATAATACGCGTTGCCAAGGTCGTAACAAACACACAGTTGTCGCCCATAACGCGTAATGTACCATCAAAAGCTTTACATGCATTATTTAATCCAGCAAACGCTACAATACTCGTATAATTAGCCCAAACCCCACATCGTGATATTTTGCATCATTAATGTACTAAATAGCAGAATATTTTGCATTGCGCGTGAATAATTGGGCACTTATTTAGAATCATCTTGGGAGTTGACTAGACCTTAGTTATTAGACTGAATAGTTTACCACCAAACATAATTATTTTTCATGTGTTTAAAATAGGGGATTAACTTAAATCACTATGGTAGCCTGAAAAAAACAGTAGAGATAAACATATGAAAAAAACGTTTATAATTTCAAGCTTTTTACTGCTTAGTGCGTGCGCTACTTCAGTCACTAAGCATGCCGATATTGTTATCGTCAATGCACATGTAGTTGATGTAATAACAGGTCAGGTTCAAAAGTCACAATCACTGGCTATTCGTGATGGGGTTATCATTGACCGCAGCAGCAATTCACTTCGCCATAGTTACCGTTCAGCACGCTATATTGACGCGCATAATCAATACCTGATGCCAGGCCTATGGGACATGCATGTTCACTTTGGAGGTGGCAAAGAACTCATTGAAGAAAACAAGCAACTATTGCCACTGTATCTCGCTTATGGTGTGACTAGCGTGCGCGATGCCGCTGCAGATTTAAGTGAATCAGTTTTAAAGTGGCGAACTCAGGTCAATTCCAAAGAGCTTGTCGGGCCCACTATTTATACCTCAGGTCCAAAACTAGAAGGTAAAGATTCAATCTGGCCTGGTGACTTAGAAGTTGAAACAAGCGAAGAGATGAATGCTGCCATTGATAGCCTAGAAGCGATGAACGTAGATTTTATCAAAATTACCGACAGTGCACTTACGCCAGAGTTATATTTACAGGCTGTGAAAGAAGTTAAGCTACGAGGGTATCAAATTTCTGGGCACATTCCATTTTCATTATCAGTGACCGATGTATCAAAAGCAGGCTTAGACGCCATTGAGCATATGACTTACTTATTAAAAGCCGCAGCAAAAAATGAAGATGAAATTTCGGCAAAAGTTGCAACAGGTGAGCTTAGCTACCAAACCGCATTGCCGCTTATCACTCAAAATTTTGATCAACAAACCGCGTTAGCAAAATATCTCTTCTTAGCAAAAAATGACACTGCCGTAGTGCCCACGTTAATTGGCAGTCAAATTACAGCTTACATTGATGAAAACAACCACCAAGATGATGAGTTTCTAAATTATATAGGTAAAGGTCTAAAGGCAACTTATCAGTGGCGAGTAGACCGAGCTAACAAAGACGATGTAGAGCAAATCAAACAACGTAAAGCTCGTTTCATTAAAACCGCCCAATTGCTACCTATAGTGCAACAAGCTGGAGTATCAATAATAGCAGGCACAGATGCGGGCTTTTTAAATTCATATATATATCCAGGTTTGTCCCTGCATCAAGAGCTTGCAATATATAGTGACTTCGGATTAACGCCACTGCAAACACTACAATCAGCCACCCTCGCTGGACCAAAATTTTTAGGTAAAAGCCAACAGTTTGGTGAATTAACAATAGGTAAAGTCGCGGACATTATTTTGTTAGCAGATAATCCGCTAATGGATATTCGTAATACAATGAAAATAGAAGGTGTTATTTCGCATAATCACTTTTATAACAAACAGGATCTTGAAATGTTGAAAGCCAATGCAATGCAGTTCGTTAATACACAATAGAGAACAACGGATAATATTCACTGCTTTTTTTAAAGTCTTCATATTCGGATCTTTTGAGAGGGCAATTATGAATGAAACCGTATTGACACAAATAAATGTTAAAACCGCCATATTTTTGAGCTATTTTACCTAAGCCAGCGTATTGCGTTACTATAGTAAAAAATCCGACAGGAAAACAATATGAATTTACTCACGAAGTCATTGGTAAGCACTATGCTAATGGCGCTATGCTCAGTTGCCACAGCGCAAGAAAAAGTCACAATGAACGGAAGTGACAACAGCACAATTTTTGCTGATGCACTAGAAACCTTTGATTCACCTTGGGCTATGGCATTTTTGCCTGATGGTCAGGCTTTGGTAACAGAAAAAACCGGTAAAATTTGGGTAATTGATAAAGCTGGTAAAAAACGTTTTACAGTAGACAATGTACCTAACACAACATTGCGCGGACAAGGCGGCTTGGGTGATATTATTGTGTCGCCTGACTTTGCTAACAACGGGCTTGTGTTCTTATCTTATGTAGAGCGAGATGCACAAGACGACAAGCTTAGCGGGGCCGCCGTAGAGCGCGCTAAGCTATCCATTACCGCTAACGGTGCTTCGTTAAGCGAGCGTAAGGTAATTTGGCGTCAAGCGCCAAAAATGACAGGCAATGGTCATTACGCTCACCGTCTTGCAATTTCACCTGACGGATATTTATTTATTACCTCAGGTGATAGACAAAAATTCACGCCCGCGCAAAATATGGCAATGAATTTAGGCAAAGTCGTGAGAATTAATGTTGATGGAAGCGCTCCACAAGATAACCCTTTTTATGGCAATGGCGAAATTGCCAATCAAATTTGGACACTAGGGCATCGTAACCCACTGGGGATAGATTTTGATGCAGATGGTAATCTTTGGGTTCACGAAATGGGACCAAGGCATGGAGACGAATTAAATTTGATTGAGCGAGCCAGTAATTATGGATATCCCATTGTTTCACAAGGTAATCATTACTCGGGTGTCACCATCCCTAATCATGAAACAAACCCAGTATTTAATGCGCCAAAAGTGGCTTGGGTACCCGCTATCAGCCCCGCTGGTTTCATTATTTACAAAGGTGATAAATTCACAGACTGGACCGGCAACGGATTTATTGGAGGCCTGTCTTCTGAAGCCTTAGTACGAGTTACATTTTCAACAAAAGGTGAGCGGGCGGAATTAGTTGCCGAAGAGGCCGCTCGATACGAATGGGGGCAAAGAGTCAGAGAAATTGAGCAGAGTAAAGACGGTAATATTTACGTGCTAGAAGATGGTAGCACCGGTCGCCTACTTAAACTGAGTCTGCAAAAGTAAGCTTAATTAGCGAAACCTAGCGATTGATCAATAAAGTTTAAGCGGCCTCGTTGTAAACTTTATTGGCTGTCAATCGCTACTATGCAAGCTCCCTATCTAGTTTGTAAGATTTACAATGCCTTATCCAAGATATACTTTCAAGCTGGTCAAAATGACTAGTGAAAATATTTATTTAACGTGAGCCTGAATTATAAGCATTTGTTTAAATGAAAAAAATTGCTACTCATAAGGTAATAAACGGTGTGGCATTGTTCCTGCAATAAGTTCCCAACGTTAAGAAAATATACCAAGTTATAAACTTATTTATAATTTCATTGTTGCAAACTTCAAAATTTTTCCAATGTGAATGCTAACTTGTTATATCCGTCAATAACTAAATAAAGGAAGTTATATGTCCAAGATATCAGCCTACGCAGCCAAATCCAGCGACGAGAACCTACAACCATTTTCTATTGAACGCCGCGACGTGCAGAAAAATGATGTACAAATAGAAATACTCTACTGTGGCGTTTGTCATAGCGATTTGCACGCAGTAAAGAACGACTGGGGTAACTCAACTTATCCACTAGTGCCCGGGCATGAAATTATTGGTAAAGTTACCGCTGTGGGCAGCGATGTTAGTAAATTCTCAGAAGGTGACACGGTTGGCGTTGGCTGTATGGTTGATTCTTGCCAAACCTGTGAAGCTTGCGAAGATGACTTAGAGCAACACTGCCTTAATCAAGCAACCATGACCTATAATGGAAAAACAGATGATCCAGGTGGCGTGACCTATGGCGGTTATTCGCAGCGCATTGTTGTTCGCGAAGAGTTTGTGCTTAGCGTGCCCGGTAACCTTGATAAAGCCGCGGCAGCGCCGCTGTTATGTGCAGGCATTACCACCTATTCACCCTTACATCAGTATGGCGTAAAAAAAGGCATGACGGTGGGTATCATTGGCTTAGGTGGTTTAGGACACATGGGCATAAAGCTTTCAGCGGCCATGGGCGCACACACCGTAATGATCACAACATCTAAAGACAAAGCCAAAGATGCAAAGGAACTTGGTGCTGATGAAGTATTAGTGTCAACCGATAAAGACAGTATGAAAAAGTGGGCGGGAAAATTTGATTTTCTGCTTAATACCATCCCTGTGGGTCATGATGTTAACCCTTATTTGAAGCTACTTAAATACAACAGTACTATGTGTTTAGTCGGCGCAATAGAGCCGCTAGAAAGTTTAAACGGAGCGCTGTTAGTTGGTGGGCGTAAAGCAATTGCAGGCTCGCTAATTGGCGGCTTGAAAGAAACACAAGAAATGCTCGACTTTTGTGGCGAACATAACGTGGTGGCAAGCATTGAAGAAATCAAAATGAGTGATATAAACGATGCTTTCGAGCGCATGAAAGATAATGACGTGCGTTATCGTTTTGTAATCGATATGGCAACTATTGATAAATAACAGGTACGACTGAATTAGGACATAATGAGAAAGTGAATTAGCGCTTACTGGATAAGCTGTATTGGGTGACAAACCCTGTAGATTTTACAGAATATTAGTCCATTTTTTCCTAATTTATAATAAGAGAGTGGTGTAAAAGACTTCAGTATAATGCGCTAACGACCGCCTCATGAAGTTTTCAGAGCGCTTGGCTTGATTTGGCACAGCGTTTGCTCTTCTAGATAAGTGAAGGCGAGATTTAATTTGCCATATATGGCAAACAAGCCCTCGCCATTTTTTGAAATATATTGGAGAAATCATGGCTAACAATAATCAAAGTAATCAGAGCAAATCTAACAAATTTACGGTACCCGGCATGGACCAGACTACGGCCGATAGCGCGCTAGCGATTTTAGATAAACGGATGGTGTCGTTGATTGATTTGGCTCTCACTCTAAAGCATGTTCACTGGAATGTGGTTGGGCCCAATTTTATTGGTGTGCATGAAATGTTAGACCCTCAGGTAGATGCTGTGCGTGAGATGACTGATACGATAGCCGAGCGTATCGCAACACTAGGTGGCACGCCAATTGGCACGGCACAATCAATTGCCGATCGCCGAACTTGGGATGATTATTCATTAGGTAAAGCACTGGTCATAGAACATTTAGCTGCGCTTGATGTTGCCTACAATGGGATTAATAGCGATCACCGCAAAGCAATTGGCAAGATGGGAGATCTCGATCCGGTATCAGAAGATATGTTAATCGATCAGCTTACTGACTTAGAGCAATTCCAGTGGTTTATTCGTGCGCATCTTGAATCCGCTGACGGTAGTTTGCCTACCGCTAATAAGAAAACCGAGTCGGCCGCTGCAAAGGCCGCACGCTCTTAACTAATACAAAGTGGTTAATATTTAGGGCGACGCATAAGCGCCGCCCTACTTCTTTATTAGTGGTATTTATTTAACATTATTAAACAAAGCTAGTGCTAATCAATATGTAGTTATAAATTAGAAAACATAACAACAGCAACGCTCCTTCCCATCTATTAATCTTTCCTGAGCCTTTAATACCCAAGCAAAATATCAATAGTGCAATAGTGACCGCAAGCATTAAAAATGCATCACGATAAAGAAACACAGAATCAATTGTCACGGGCGTAATAAAGCCTGCCAAACCCACCACTGCAAGCGTATTGAAAAGATTTGACCCTACCACGTTACCGATAGCCATTTCATGCTCACCTTTTCTTACCGCAATAATAGATGAAATAAGCTCTGGTAAAGACGTACCAATGCCAATAATGGTTAAACCGATAATGACATCGCTTACGTTGAAATAACGCGCTACCTCAACTCCTCCCCATACCAAAATACGCGAACTGATAACCAAAATAAGCAAACCTATGATTAACCAAATTAGATGAATACCAAGCTCTTTTTTATCGGATTTAATTTCATTTTCCACCTCTTTTGCTAAACCATCATCCGACTCTTTGCGCGCTTGCCAAATACTCCAAGCAATCAACAATACAAACAACCCCAGTAGCGCAAACGCGTCGTCCTTTGATAACTCTAAGTCAAACAATTGCCAAACTGAAAAGAAAGTAACTGCAAGTAGTATTGGAAATTCTTTACGAATAATCTCAGATTTCACCATAATAGGGCTTAGTAAAGCGGTCACTCCCACCACAAGCGTAATATTAGTGATGTTTGAACCATATGCATTACCAAGCGCGAGCCCGCCGTTGCCTTGAAGTGCAGCAAATACCGAAACGATTATTTCGGGTGCCGAAGTGCCAAATCCAATTATAAACATGCCGATAAAAAGTGGCGATACCCCAAAGTAACCAGCTGTATACGATGCACCGTGGATAAAACGCTCTGCACTCCATATAAGAATAGGTAGCCCTAACACGATCGCGAGGGTAGCCAAGTACATAAATTTTTTCCTTTTTGGTTGGTGAGTAAAACTTAGGCTTATTATTTAACGCTTTACTTACTTTTTAATCTGTATCTTTGCGTTTAGCAAAAGATTAATACTAGGGCCTATTTAACCGCCAGTCGTCGTAAGTGGCCATACATCGTTCTATGGCACTACGAAATTTTTGTCGCTGATGTTCGTCCAAGGTCTGTTCTTTACGACATTTATCTAATGTTTTCTGAATAACACTACGGCTATTTTTATCAAGGCGATCAAGCCAGTGTTGATCTGCAGGCTCTAGATCTAGCAACTCTCTGCCGGCATGATTGCGATTGCTGATGTGCCACCAATGATCAACCGCTCGTCCCAACACCACGTAGGCAAATTGGCTATCTTGCACTGGGCCGAAGGTGGCTACTTTTATGCCATCTCGCAACAGGCTGATATTTAGTGTCGGCAATGTCAATTTGCCGCCATATAGATAGCTGCCTGCGGCACCAATAATGCCACCCAACAGGGCCCCAGTACCCAGCGATGTGCCTAGCGTCAAGGCATCTAGACCTGCCCCACCAACGGCGCCTGCACCAAAGCCTGCCGTAGCGAGATAACCCCTACTAACCGCCCAGTGTTTGCGGCTGTCTTCTGAAAACAAGTCGTGATCGCTGTGCCATTCGAGTTCAGCTTCTTGACGACGGATGCGCTGATGTTGATATAAGTGCTCAATATCCACTCGAAGCGTTTGTTCACGCTGACGCTGATGCTGGTACCAGCGCTGCCTGAGCTTGTCTGCAAGTGTGCGCTCAGGGGTGTCTGCGGCTTGATCTACAGTTAAATTACTCTTTTCCTGAAACGACATTATATCTTGCAATGCTTTGGCAATAATGCCTGCTGCTTGGGTTCGCCGCTGCTGACGCTGGACGGACAAAAAGTGCGTAGCTTGCTCAAGATCCTTCTCCCAGTCTGGTTCTAGCTGACCAAATGCTCGTAAAAGACTTAAATGCTGTTCGAATGGTGCACGAACCGCGTTAAACTTACGTACAACCTGAAAAAACTGACCGAGTGCAGATTGCCAAGTTTCACTGTAATCATCTGGCCCTATACTGTTAATTAACGCCAAGCTAGGCTGACCCGTCCAGCGCAATATGGTCATTTCGGCTTCGTGCTCGGCATTATAAGGCACAGATCCATCTACCACGTAAATAATTCCAGCACCTTCAATTAAAGGAGTGAGCAACTCACATTCGTCTGTAAAACGACCATCACCCTTATGCTGCACCACAAATGCACGAACCGTCTCGCTGTGATCTGACGCCGAAACGCTGTGGGCTTCTAGCCATTCTAGTACTCGCCGGGGTCGCTGAAATCCTGGTGTATCTACCAGCGTATAAAGTGTTTTGCCATCTACGCTTAATGGATACAATTGCCGCGCACGTGTGGTGCCGGGCTCTAGCGCAATGGCAATCGCATCGTTCTGCGATAGTGTCGCCACTATGCTTGACTTACCCTTGTTCGGATGACCAACAACAGCAAAAATGGGTGCTGTATTCATTGTGTATTTCCCTCAACCGTATCGCTTACAGCTTTAGAAGCGGGTATTAGGCTAACCGTCACGCACTGGGATTTAATGCGTTTAGCAAACCTCAGCCATTGCTGAACTTGGTGAGCATCTGGTTCACGCGAATTGTTGATGGCTAGTGGCACCAGCACAATCTGTATCCCGTTTGGCCAAATATCCTGTGCTCTGCTTAGAAAATCCTCCAGTTCACC
>RCMY010002171.1_pt1 | contig 17837 bp, 15 predicted proteins | sample 2041341 | NCBI WGS metagenome assembly RCMY01 (sample SAMN09708234, study PRJNA481090) | Marine sediment metagenome, whole genome shotgun sequencing project. | reverse complement strand
CGTTGGGCCACCGGCTGCTGAACCTTCGGGTCACCGACCTCCAGGGCCAAAAGCCTCCGCTCGATAGCTACCTGCGCCGCTACCTGGTTGGCCTGGTGGATCTCTTTCCCTTCGTGATCCCGGGCCTGCTTGGCTGGCTGATCGCGTCCCGCAACGAGCACAATCAGCGCATCGGGGACCTCAGCGCCGACACGGTCGTGGTCGACGTCAAAGATGCTGCTTACGTCGTGGCCAACGACGTCACGACCACCCTCATCCGCCCCAGCGAGAGCGCCGTTGTCGCCACTAACCGGGCGGAGTCGCCCGCCGCCCCGAATGCTGATGATCTGATCAGCGTCGATTTAGACGTCGCCCTCACTCGCTCGGCGGCGTCAGAGTTCCCGGTTCTCGACTTGGAGGACACCTCAAGCATTCCCGTCCTGGAGTTGGACCATTCGCCAACAAGTGGGTTTGTTGACGCCGTGGCAGAGAGCGAGGCGGCAGTACTTACCGAAGCCAATGCGCCGCTCCCCCAGGCAACGTATGCATCAGAATGGCACTTCCCCGAATCGTCCGATGCGCCCGTCTGGACACCCGAAACCACCTCCAATAACGGACCCAGTCCCGCGGGCGGGAAATCCAAGCCCTCGACCGTGGAATCCGAGGCCGCAGCAGCCGCCGCCATTTCCGCAGGCCTGGGACAACCGGTGTGGAACGCTCAGTGGTCCGCTTGGCTGTACTGGGAAGCCGCTGGAAAGCGTTGGCTTCGCCATGACGAAGCCAAGGGCTGGGTCCCGATCGAGGACACCCAAAGCGTCCCGCAGGGGTAGGGCCTCTCCCAGAGGTACGGTGACCACGTGATCGATCCGAAGCGCATTCCCGCGCACATCGCCTGCGTCATGGATGGAAACGGTCGCTGGGCCAACGAACGCAACTTGGTACGCACGGAGGGGCACGCAGCCGGCGAACAGGCACTTGTAGATTCCGTCGACGCGGCCCTCGAACTGGGTGTCAGTTGGCTGACCGTCTACGCCTTCAGCACCGAAAACTGGCGGCGGCCTATCTCTGAAGTTCGCTATCTAATGAACTTCAACGAGCAGCTGCTGCTCCGCCGGCGGGATGAGCTGAACGCCAAAGGTGTCCGGATTCGATTTGTCGGTCGCCGGGATTGGCGCATTCCCCGCCGCCTGCTGAAGCGTATAGAAGAGACCGAAGCAATGACCGCCCATAACAGCACCCTGACCTTGAGCATCGCGTTCAACTACGGAAGCCGAGCAGAACTGGTCGATGCAGTCCGGGCGCTCAACGCCGAAGGAATCGAGCCGAGCGAAGAAGCGATCTCCGCCCGCCTTTATGACCCCGAGATGCCCGACGTCGACCTATGGGTCCGCACCTCTGGCGAACATCGCATTTCCAACTTTCTGTTGTGGCAGTCGGCCTACGCCGAGTTCGTCTTTGTTGACGCCTACTGGCCCGACTTCGGCCGGGATCAGATGTTCGAAGCTGTCACCGAATTTCAACGCAGAACTCGCCGCTTCGGTGGACTGTAGGAGCATCGCCTTCGGGTCGGGTGATCGCGCAAACCAGCGAAGCCTGAGCTGTCCCCCCGGGAGGCGTTCGCCGGCATGCAGCCTCGCCTGCCCGGCTCGACACTAACTACAACAACAAGTTTGGCTCTTTCTGCTCACAGGGCATCGCTCCGCTCTTGGGTCGGTTGATCGCGATCAGCCGCATCTGGTTCACCAACGATCAGCCCAGCGACTACTGGCCAACCGCTGCTCCGACTGGTACGCGCAGCTCTCGAGGCCTCCGGTCAGTCCCTTCACGGCCGGTCAGTCTGGCAGGCGGGTTACTCGGATGAAGTCCAGCCGGTGGGGTTGGCCGTTGCTGATGACTCTCACTTCGCTGAGCCATCCTCCCGGCGGCACGGTGAACTCGAGCTGTGCGGCAGCGTCGACGCTGCCGTAATCCGTTTCGGCGAGAACCAGCACGGACCCGTCCGGGTGTACGGCGCGGGATTCGACAGTCCCGCTGCCGCCGATCTGTGACAAGACAACCTCAGAACGGTAGCTCCCGGGTGGCAGCCGGATGTAGCCGCCGTACGCGGCGAAAGCGGGCCCGTCGTGCTGTGGCACCAAAATGTCACAACCGTCCTCGACGGGTTGGCCGACCATCGTAAGGAGCCAGCAGCCTTCCCACAGGACCTCCTCGCCGGGTTCGGCCATTCTCTGAGGATCCAGCTTCCCGTCGCTGGAAGTGACAACGGCGAGGCCGCCGCAGTCGGTGATCGTGGGCTCCTCCGCCATCGACATCAGCACGGCGAGCGATGGGCTGTGGAGTTGGTTGTGCCCGTCCGCCACCCCGAATTGCGGGACTCCCTCGAACCACGAGGACGGCGCATTGATCTTCATCGCCCGGCCCTCCTGGTCGAAGATCGCCATGGCAGGCCGAGGGTCGGTGAGAAGCGCTACCTGCTTGGACGTCCAGTAGCCGGAAATACCGCGGTCGTAGTCCCCCGCCTCCACCACGTCCTCGACACAATTGAGGAACGGAGTCTCCCACTCGGCCCGCACGGACCCGACGTTGACGATCGCGAGTCCGACCAGAGGTAGGACCGACAGTGTGGAGCCAACCGAAATAAGTCCAAAACGCTCCCGCGGCAGAGCCGCCTCGACCAGGGTGAGGAGAAGTGGACCGGCAACCGATAGGGGAAGGAGGTACGAGAACAGAAAATAACGCGGGACTGCGGCTTGTGCACTGACGATTGAAGCTGCTGCGACGCCGACGCTCGAGAGCACCCAGAAGGCAAGAGTTGCCCCCGCTGCCTCGCTCGCTCTGCCCCATCGCATCCACAACAGCGCGAGGAAGACGGCTACTCCGATGCCCAGGAGCAACGGGTCGGTTCGCAAGACGACGCCGCCAACGGACCGCAGCTGGCGGTAGGGATCCGCCAGACTAACGCCGGCTGAATAATCAAACGCTTCGGTTTCCATCATGCGACTTACCAATAGCCCCGTCGCTGCGATTCCGCCGATGATCGCGCCGGATCGCCAGGGAATCCGACCCTTTGCCAGCCACACCGAAACCGACCAAAGCGCCAGTATCGGTCCAACGACGGCCGGCAGCATCAGTGGGTCGGACGCCACCACAGCTCCCGCCGCGAGTGCGGATACCACCATCCCGGTCCGACCGCGGGCAACAGTTTTTGACCAACCCCGCATCACAATTCCGAGAGCGAGCAGTGCAACGATGAATCCGCCGGTTCGGTAGTAGCTCAGCAGCACCGTGCTCACCGGGTCGATTCCTCTGAGGGCCATCGCACAGATCAGGAGAACCGAAAGGAGTGGCCCCCAGGTTCGAGCCCCAGAGTGTTCCGCTGCGAGCGATGCTGTGCAGAATCTGATCGCCCAATAGAGGAGCGTCAATTGCACCAGGGCGAACACCACAGCGCCGATCAGAGGTGTCGGCGCAATGGCGCTGATTGGCCCATAGACAAGAAAATCGGTGGCGAGGTAGGGAGCTGGCGGCCAGTACCAGCTGCGCAGTGCAGGTAGACCGAGCTCGCCGATCGAGGCGACAAGCGCTGGTACCGCCAGCGAGTCGGTGTTCAGCAACCAGGTGTATGGGAATCTGCCGCTGAGCATCAGTACAGCCATCGACAACAGCAACACAACGAACATGGAGCGCTCAACTGTCTGAGCCCGGGTCACGCCCGCAGCGTAGTTTGGTGAACCTCCGCGACAGGGGCGTTGCTCTTCATTTGCTCGGAGGTAGTGCTTTGGTGTGAGGATCTGGACGGCACCATCCAGTCACCCCACGAAGCCCGTGCTGTCCCTCTGGGGGCGGTTGGCCGTGCGTAGACTTTGGGGGTGGCGTTGTATCGGGATCAGGGGGTGGTCCTGCGGACGCACAAACTAGGCGAAGCGGATCGGATCATCACGCTGTTTACGGCACAGCACGGCAAGATCCGTGCGGTCGCCAAAGGCGTGCGCCGCACCCGATCCAAATTCGGGTCACGCCTGGAACCGATGTCGTGGGTGGACGGCCAGTTCTATGAAGGCCGCAACCTCGACATCGTGACCCAAGTGGAAACCGCCCACCGCTTCGACCACCTCCGGAGCGACGCGGAACGGCTCCATCGAGCGGCCGTGATGCTTGAAGCGGTCGAATTCACCACCAGTGACGGAGGGGTGGATCGAGCCATCTTCAACCTACTCACCGGCGCCTTACAGGAGCTGGACCGCACCGGCAATCACAGTGTCCTCCCTGCCTTCGTGGCCAAACTACTTATGCTCGAAGGCATCCAACCGCTCGTGGAAGAATGCGTGATCTGCGGTGTTACGGAGCCGCTGGTGGCCATCAATCTTCACCAGGGCGGGGTCCTGTGTGAGGAGCACCGCTCCGGGCAACCGATCACCCCGGAAGTTCGGAAGGCGCTGGCGCTGATCTTTGACGGTCAGGTACGCCGCATGATCGACGAAACTCCCCCGCCGGTGGCCGATGCCACGGAGTTTCTCGCCGTCCAACTCCTGGAGCAGCATCTGGAACGCCGACTCAAAGCCGCCACCGTCTTTAGCGCCTCGTAAGCACTGCGACGTTCGCTGGTCTAGGGCGCTTCGCCAGTTCCGAGCCAGGTTGGCGTTGGGAAGGTGAGATCTGGGATCGTCAATTGCGTGGTAACTGGTCGGGCCGTTGTAGCTGGTTGACGTGTGGTGGCAGGGCGTCGCGTTGTCGGAGCGCGTGTTGTCGGAGCCTGTGTTGTAGGCGCCTGGGTGGTCGGCGCAGCTGTCGACGGCGTTGTTGTGGGCGCCTCGGTGGTTGTGGGCGTGGCGGTGGTGACCGTGGTGGGTGCCGAAGTCGGGGCGATCGTCGGGGCCAGGCTGGTGGTGGGAGACACCCCGGCGCCGGTTTGTTCGTTCGGATCGGTTTCGCCCGCCGCAACCACTGTGGTTACGCCGCGCACGGTCGGCTCCGTCACGTCGACGTCACCACCCACGGAGGCATCGGACTGGTTCGTAGCGAACGTCAACGCAATCGAGCCTGCGAGCGCCACGAGGAAAAGCAGGCTGAGCAGGACAGTGGACCGGCGATCACCCGGACCCGGCGAAGCGGTCACCGCCCGGGGTGGGGGCTTATGAATAACAATTGGCCGAGCGCCAGCGGGAAGCGGCCCGGTGCCTTTGGTGGCAACGTCGGCGGAGCCAGTAATAGCGGCGCTGCGGGAGGATCCGAGGAACACACCCCGACGGGGACCATCGGCGATCGAAATCGCCGGCTCCGCCTGGCCAAAGACGCTGCGAGAAACCACCTCGTCAAGCATCTGGGGGACACGGCGGTCGGCGGGATCTTCGGCGAGGGCTGCATCGATAGCCGCAACCGTGCGGGCATCGCTGTTTAGCAGCGCCTCGGCAATGGAGAGGGCCATGTCGTGGCCAAGGTGCGTATCGTCGCCAAAATTAGCTTTGCTGCCCGCATCTCGATTGTTCGCGCTGTTTGCCATGGGTGGTCCCGCAAGAGATTTCGGGGTTATCCCGATCGCTCCCCCGAAAACATAAGATACCTCCTAGCCTCGTGTCAGTGTCTCAGATCCCGAATCTCTTGGGCAAAGTTACTCACAAAGTGGCTGGGGGAGGCGAGGACCGCCCCGGGCAGGTGGAGATGGCCGAACTGGTTTCAGAGTTCCTCGATCAGAAGGGAGGGGCTGTCGCTATAGAAGCGGGCACGGGGACAGGGAAGAGCATCGCATACCTCACCCCGGTGATCCACGCCCTAACGAAGAGCCGGATTGAACGGGCAGTAGTGGCGACCGCGACAATCGCCCTGCAAGACCAGCTACTCGGTTCCGATCTTCCGACGGCGATCGAGGCACTGGGCGCCGATGTGACAGCGGCGGTCCTGAAGGGCCGCTCGAACTACCTGTGTCTCCAACGCCTTGATGAGCTGAATGAGGCCAACATCACCGAGCAGCAGCAACTGCTTGCTGGGAGTGATGCGCAGTCGCATCTTCCCTCGCTTGTAAAATGGGCTGCGGAGACGGATAGCGGCGACCGTGAAGAACTCGTGCCTGCTCCACCGTCGACTATATGGCGGGCGGTGAGCGTTGGCCCCGACGAGTGCCCCGGGGCGTCGCGCTGCCCTCGCGGCGACGATTGCTTTGCCGAAAGCGCCCGCAACCGCGCAGCAAATGCCGACATCGTCGTCACAAACCACCACTTTTATGGGATTCACATGGCCTCCGATGGAGTACTGCTCCCGCCCCACGACACCGTCATCTTTGACGAGGCCCACAACCTGCCCGAGGTGATCAGCGCTACCACCGGCGCGGAACTCAACGGCGGACGCTTCCGCAACATCGCTCGTCGCGTCCGAAGCCTCTTCACCGAAGGTGACATCGCGGACCTCCTAATCCGATCCGCGGACAATCTCCCTGATGAACTGCGCGAGCACACCGGGAAGAGGATCGTCGTAAACGCGACGTTGATGGCCGTCCTCCTAGCCGGGCGGTCGCGTTGTGAGAGTGCGGTCAAGGGGCTTCGCCGGGTGACCGAAGCGGCCAAGGAGGGCGGGACCCCACTCGACTCCAAAACCGCTACCCGAGTTGAACGATCCATGCGGCTTCTCACATCCCTTATCGATGACATCGATCTTGTGATGGAAGCCGACCCCGATTCGACGGTCCTGTGGGTCGACGGCAGCTACGGCAACCCCACGCTTCGCGCCACCCCAATCGACGTGCGCCGGGTCTGTGAATCCCAGCTCTGGCCAGACAAGGCGGTGATACTCACCAGTGCCACCGTCCCAACCTCTCTGGGGGAATCACTGGGCCGACCAGAACTCGAGATTCGCAAGGTGGCGTCGCCATTCGACTATCCCAACCTCGGCTACCTCTACTGCCCAATCCACCTACCCCCGCCCAACGACCCCGGATTTGGCGAGGCGAGCCGCGAAGAGATGCTGAAACTGGTCACGGCGGCAGGAGGTCGTGCACTCTGCCTCTTCACCTCCTACCGAGCAATGGAAGCGGCGGCGGAGTTCCTGGAGGAGAACCTCGAGGACATCACCGTGTTAGTCCAGGGCTCGGAGTCCAAGACCGAGTTGCTTCGTCACTTTGTCGCAGCTGAGGCGACGGTTCTTCTCGCCACGATGAGCTTCTGGCAGGGTGTGGACCTGCCGGGCGATGATCTCACCCTCGTTACCGTTGATCGAATTCCGTTTCCAAGACCCGACGATCCGGTCCTGTCGGCTCGCCGCGAACGCCTGGGGAATCGCGCATTTGGGACCATCGACCTTCCCCGGGCCGCCACACTGCTAGCCCAGGCGGCCGGTCGCCTGGTGCGGCGCAGAGACGATCGCGGAGTCGTGGCCATCCTCGATCGGCGCCTTGCCACCTCAAAGAACTACCGCTGGGACCTCATCAACGCCCTGCCGCCCTTCGAACGAACAAAGGACGCCGACCAGGTCTATTCGTTCCTCCGCTCTCTGGATGAATAGGACTATCCGGCCAACAGGGGCCGGGGGTTTAGCACAGCGGTCTTTGGACAACCAGCCCGCCTCTACAACGAATGTGGACGTCCTTCGGGTCATGATGGGCGGAAAGGGCCGTCGACGACCTATGCTGAAGGAGGATTGATCGCATTGGTCAGTCCAAACTAAAGAAAAGTGAAATAAATGCAAGGCACAGTAAAGTTTTTTAATGTTGACAAAGGCTTCGGCTTTATCTCTCGTGAAGGTGGTGATGACGTCTTCGTTCATTACTCCAACATCAGTGGTGAAGGCTACAAGTCCCTCGATGAGGGCCAGCTCGTCGAATTCGATGTGGCTCCCGGCCGTAAGGGTGAGGAAGCCCAGAACGTTCGCCCCGTTTAATTAGGCCCGGGCCCGAACGGGCCTAGGTTTACAACAGACGCCGCCACTCGGTTCGCCGAGGGCGGCGTTTGTCGTTTTGTCCTGCTCATGTCTAAAGCTCTGTTCGGCCTGAAGCCTGATTCCTGCCCGAACCAGTCTTCCCTGCCGATCCGAGCACCAGGATTACTCGATGTTGAGCATTCGCTCCACGCCCTCGGGATCGTGCTGCCAGTTACTCTCTACGTTGACCACCAGTTCAAGGTGGTAACCGGGGGCAAGCTGTCGTCGCACATTGGTGCCGACCTGTTTTAGGACGCCGCCCCCATGACCGATCACTATCCCCTTCTGACTGTCGCGTTCAACGACGATCTCTACGGTGATGTGGCGATCATTCCACTCGATCACCCTGGTAGCAACCGAATGCGGCAGCTCCTCCCGCAGCACCCGGAAGAGTTGTTCCCGTACCAACTCAGCGACCCAGTGGGAATCACTGATGTCCGACACCGACGTCTCGGGGAACCACTGGGGGCCCTCGGGCAAACGGGAAATCAGATGGTCCACCAGAGGTCCCAGACCGGCGCCGGTGAAGCCCGACACGGGAAAGTAGGCCGAGCAATCAAGCGGGCTGACGCGCACCAGTTGCTTCGCTATCGCCTCCGGGGTCATGCCGTCGACCTTGTTGAGCACGACTACGGTCCGGTCCGGATCGAGGGTTTTCGCGAGGAAATCATCACCCCTGCCGTAGCCCGATCTGGCATCAACCACGAAACAGACAATGTCGGCCTCACCCTGGCCTCGGGCTGCCGTGCGGTTGAGCTTCTCACCGAGGGCTGTGCGGGGCTTGCCGACGCCGGGGGTATCGACAAAGACCACTTGCGCATCGGGCCGGGTTAGAACGCCACGGATCTGGTGCCGAGTGGTCTGGGCCGTGTTGGAAGTGATCGAAACCTTCTCGCCGATGATGGCGTTCACGATCGTCGACTTGCCGGTATTGGGCCTGCCGTACATGGCCACGAAACCGGAGCGATGTTCCGGGGGGACTTCGGGTATCAAGGGTTCCGTCACTCCGACACGCTGCGGGTCGCAGCCCTGCCGCGACGGAGGACGCCGGTGCTCAACGGAGCATCTCTTCGGTCACGGGTTCGGCTGCGCTGATCCGAACCCGGGTGATCCTGCGACCCTGCACCTTCTGGACGCGCAGGATGTGCCCCGCCACCTCGCAGGACTCACCCACGGAGGGAACCCGTCCGAACTCATTGATCACGAGCCCACCGACGGTGTCGTAGTCACCAACAGGAAGGCCCAGGTTGGCGAGGCCATTCAATTCATCCAACGGGATCCGCGCATCAACGCCGAGCGTGCCGTCGGCCTGGCGGACTACCAGGGGTTCCTCTCGATCGTACTCATCGACGATCTCACCGACCAGTTCCTCGATCAGATCCTCCAGCGTGACGAGGCCAGCGATGCCGCCATATTCGTCGACCACCATCGCCATATGAAATGCCTGCTGCTGCATCTCCCGCAGCAACTCCGCCACCTTCTTCGACTCGGGCACAAAGTGGGCGTCGCGGAGGTAACGGGTTACCGGCGCATCGACCAGGCCATCCAGTTCGGCCCGGATGAGATCCTTCACATAGACCAGTCCGAGGACGTCATCGGTGTTCTCCCCCACCACCGGCAACCGGGAGTAGCCCACGCCGCTACTTAGTTCCAATCCGTTCTCTACAACCTCGGTCGCTTCGAATACTGTCATATCCGGCCGGGGCACCATCACTTCACGGACAATCGTCTGGCCGAACTCGATCACACTCTCGATCAAGTCACGATCGTCCTGTTCGATGACGTCATCAGCAACGGCGGCATCGGCGAGGGCGATGAACTCCTCCGCTATGGCGAAGGGCCCGCGTCGCAGACCCTTGCCAGGAACAATCACGTTCGTCAGCCAGATCAAGGCCCGGGTCAGGAGTCCCAGCGGGGCGAAGCCGATGATCGCTGCTACCGGCCTACCCAAAGACATCGCGAGACGGTCCGAATGGAGGATCCCCCAAGTACGGGGCACCGCCTCCGCAATTACGAAGACTACGAGGAGGTTCAGCGCTGCGATGGCGATGACCCATGGGGTCGTGGTCCATGCCTGGGCGAGCAGCGCCACCAGAGTGGCCTGGGCCAGAATTACCGCCGTTGCCACCAAGCGAAGTGGGTTGACCAGTGTTTCGGGGTGACTGAGAAGGTCGGCGACCTTTGCAGTGCGCTCATCGGAATCGGCAGAATCACCATGCAATTGCTGCAGGCGGAACGCAGAGGTGTTGGAGAACGCCTCCTCCATCATGACCAGGAACATCGCCACGCCCAGCAGCAGTACGGCGGCGAGGACCCCAAGCAGTTCGGGAGCGCTCACTGCTGGTCCCCGGGATGCTGCACGTCGAAGCGAAGGAGGTGGGCGGCTTCTCGGGCCTGCATGGCACTCCGCTCAGCGCTATCCCGATGGTCATGGCCAAGGAGGTGGAGCGCGGCATGCACGCCCAAGAGCAGCATCTCGGAGTCGAGGGAACCAGCGTGGGCTGCCGACTGTGCAGCTGCCACGGCCGGGGCAATCACGACATCGCCCACGTGGGGCATGAATCCGAATGCATCGCCTTCGGACGGATCATCGAGCGGGAAGCTGAGGACGTCGGTAGGGCCCTCCACGCCCATGTGTTCCGAATTCAGTTTGGCGATATCTGCGTTCGAAACCAAGAATACATCGGCGGAGCCGTTGGTGACACCCTCTCCCTCGAGGGTTGCCGTGACCGCCTGCCGAAGCCGCTCCAGCAGTTCTGTGGGCAGAGGGTCGGCGGTGTCACGCTCGTCGCTGACCGAGACCCGGACACCAGTTTCGGAGAGTCCGACCTGCACCAAGGTTCGGTCGGTTCCGGTAGCGATCCCCGGGTTCGGCTGAGGCTGAATCATTGCTGGGGGCGATCACGATTCTTCGCATCCCGGGCGGCCGCCAGCCGTTCAGTATTCTGCTCATATGCCTCGACGATGTCTTGGACAATCCGATGGCGTACGACGTCGGTGGATCGCAGCTGCACGAAGGACACGCCTTCGACCTGACTGAGGATCTCCTCGGTGCCGGCCAGCCCACTGCGGCCGTTCATTACATCGACCTGGGTGATGTCGCCAGTGACGACCACTTTCGATCCGAACCCGATCCGGGTGAGGAACATCTTCATCTGCTCCGGCGTTGTGTTCTGCGCCTCATCGAGAATGACGAAACTGTCGTTCAGGGTGCGGCCCCGCATGAAGGCCAATGGCGCCACCTCGACAGCATTGCGTTCGAACAACTTGGCCATGCCCTCGGCGCCAACCATGTCCTGCAGGGCGTCGTAGAGCGGCCGGAGGTAGGGATCGACCTTGCTCATGAGGTCGCCTGGGAGATACCCAAGACGCTCGCCAGCCTCGACGGCCGGGCGGGTAAGGAGTATTCGCTCGACCTCCCGATTTTGCAGGGCCCGAACTGCACAGGCAACCGCCAGCCAGCTCTTACCGGTACCGGCCGGCCCGATACCGAAGGTGACCATGCTCCTGCCGATCGCATCCAGGTATCGCTTTTGCCCTGCGGTCTTGGCGCGAACGGATTTACCGCGTGCGGTCGTAAGCACCCGATCGCTGAAGACGCTTGCCGGGCTCTGGTTCTCGCTCACCATGGTGACCGCCCGGCGCACCTGGGAAGCTTCGATGCCCTCACCGCCCTCAAGAATGAGGACCAGCTCGTTGATCACCTGGGCCGCCCGCGCTGCGTCGGCGCCATCGATCGTGATCTCATTCCCCCGGGCATGGACCGCAACATCGAGGTTCTGGGTAATCACATCAAGGTTCTCATCTCGATTACCCAATAACTGGACCATCACGTGGTTTGCCGGGATGCGGATCTTGATGGGCGTAGAGGTAGAAGCTATGGAATCAGGCTATCGCTTGCAACCCAACAGCGCCCAGCAGTATTACATGGTGGATAGGCTGAGGATCGCTTCGTGGTTGGCGTCGATGAAACCTCCTGCACATTCACATCCGGCTCCCGGCTCGGGGGCTGACCGAATCAGGAGAATCCATGTCTCGCGACTTGCCCGACCCCGCAGCCCCGCAACCCTTCGTGTCCGAGTTGCTCGGGCACCCAAACCGCCCCGCCGGACCGAACTCCCTCCCAGGCGCACTGAACATTCCTATCGACGCCTTTGCCGTGACCGTCCACGATGGACCCGACGGCACCCCGCTGGTCAGGAAAGACCACAGCGGCCCGCTACCGCATGCGGGTCGAACGGAGCAAGAGCATGCAGCGGCCGTGGGCCGCGAGGCGGCGTGGCTTGCTGCTGCCGCCGGGCTTGCCGGAGTCGCTCCGCTTGTGACCAACCCGGCAGCCGAGACCGACACCAACGAACCGGCGGCCAGCGTGACCACGGCGTTTATCGGTGGCGCCACGCTCCGATCGAGTCGCCTCGATCCGGCCGCTGCTGCGCGGGCCCTGGCGTGCGTGGCCGACACGATCGCGGCCCTCGCCGAACGGGACCTCGCTCACGGTGCAATCGCTCCTGAACACATTCTGATCGGCGCAAACGGCGCCGGGGTCCTGTGCAGTCCCAACACCGCAACCGATCCGGCCGACCATCAGGACGATCTTGCCGGGCTGGGGGCCTGTGTAACGTTCTGCCTGGAACGGTGGGCAGGGACCCAGGCAATGCCCGACTACTTCGCAGCGTGGCTTCTGCTGGCCCGACGCCTAGAGGAAGGTGACCCCGCGATGGGGCCCTGGCGCGCCTCCACCACGCTTCGGGAGTTGGGGGAGGCTGCAGATCCCATTAACCGGGCCGGCCGCTGGAAACAACTTTTGTCGCTCCCGAGACGGGCCGGCACCGTAGTGGCTTTCCCCGCCAGGTCGCTTCTAGGCGTCGCCGCAATCGGAGTCCTGGCAGCATCTGGTCTGGCGGTTTTGAAGTCTCCCCCCATGGGGGCAGAGATCAGCGGACCAGAACTCATGGTAGGGAACACGCTGATCCGCGTGGGCCGGAAGGGTCAGACCGCCGTGGCGCTCCAGCCGCCAGAGGGCTGTCCCGGGGCCGAGGTCTACCTGCTCGACCCGACAAATGCGTGGGTTTGGCGCTTCGACTCAATTACCGCTGATGGCCACGGCATCCCGACATTCCAGATTCCTGGCGCGACCGGGTTGGATATCCAAATCGGGCGGGACGGATGTCCCATCTTGCTTGCCGTCGGCCCGGCCGGCTCCGTGGAAGTGGGCGTTAGTCCCTAGCCATCAATGTTTGCGACGAGGAGTTCTTCTAGTCCCCGTACACCGCCACTTGGTGGTGTACCGCTCCCGGTGAGATGAAGGCCGTCGCTAGCAATCCAACTGGGGTTGAGCAGGGCGGCACTGTGCCAGTCGACAAGGGTGACATGAGAATATTGCTCGGCCAATGCTGCCAGACCCGTGTTAGTAGCGCCGTACCACGGTCGCTCGTAGTCGTTAGGTAACGCATCCGGGTCGAAGTACATGTTCACTACGAAGACGGGAACGCTCTCGAGGTCGGCCAGGACCGGTCCAAGCACAGAGGAATCCCAGCCATTGGTTCCGGTGTGAATAATCACCGCCTGGTATCCGGGGAAAGCAACCTGCCCTTGGGCGATCTGCTGCGGTATTTGCGCCATACCACCGCCGGAAATTGCTCGATAGTGCGTCGGATGTTCACCCAGATTGCCGGCGTAGGTCGCGAGTTGGACCATGAGGGAGTCGCCGACGACGAGAACCGGTGCATCCAGATCAAGTCCTGAGGCTGTCGGCGTGGTCGTCGTGATCGGGGTTGTCGTCGTCGTGGTCGTGGTAGCCGGGGTGGACGTAGTGGAGGTCGTCGTGGTTGGGGTAGTCGTCGTGGAGGTCGTCGTGGTTGGGGTAGTCGTCGTGCTGGGCGTCCCGCCAGGCGGGGAGAGGACGATCTCCCGGGAACTGAAACGTGATCCGGAGTTCAACGGTGTTCCGGTTCGTTCGGCCAGGTCGGTCGAGTCGGCGAGCGTCAACAACATCTCTAGGCGCGGCTCCGACGCGCTCATCCATGCCTGATCCCAATAGCCAACCCACTCCGGAGTGATTCGAAATCCCAGCGCCTGCTCGTGCAGCGTCGCCCGGTATAGCGCGTTAGGCGCGTCGGCGTACTTGGTTTGGAAGGCCGTTGAGCTCATAAGGGCCTGAGCGACACTACGGAGGCTCATGCCACCAGCGAGCTTCGCCGTGTAGAAATCGGACTCCTCGAACTCCGGGGGGCGCCCTATGGCTGCGACGAACAAGCGAACGAATCGAGCTTCGTCCATCTCGTTCGCAAGCCACCGGCGTGGCCGCTGTGGCTCCGGAGTGTTCGTGCGGGTTTGGTTCTCTGTGGACTCCGACATCCACATTAGAACCTCCTGGCGAGGGGTTCCCTCCACAAGCAGTTGAGTCCAGTACGCCACGCCAGCGGTCTCACCCTCCCGGCCGAGCACGTTTCGATACACCGTACGCACGAAGCCTTCGCTGCTTGTGCCATCGAACTGGTTTCTGTATTCTTCGCTCGCCGTGAAGAACCCAGCGATGTCCGCCAGGGTGAAACCTTGGGCATACACCCACATCCAGTAGTTCAGACCAGCGTTGTCGTAGGTCCGATTCAGTGATGCCTGGTAGAGCCTGATCACCGAGCCCTCGACCGCCGGTGGAGCGGTCGGAACCCGACCGCCCAGGACAACTCCGGTTTCAGGGACCGCCGACCCATCAGCGGCGGCAGCGGAGAACCACACGGCTGGAAACAGCAGCATCGTAACCACCGCAATGAAGCACCGGCGCCTAACAGAAAATCCTTTGAACACCAGGCCGAGAGTGGACGCGATGCCGATGAATGGCAAGACCCATTTTGGGGGGCAAAAGGCCCCAGCTTCGTCTACGCAGAGATACGTGTGAGGCCGAGATCGAGAAGGCGATCCACGGCATGGTCGACCTCTACACCCAGAATGCAGGCGACGGCTCGGAGGTCGTCTTCCCGGATCGTGAGCACCCGACCGTTGAAGTCCTGGCGCTGGACCTGAATCATCCCGAGGTACCGGGACAGCATGTCGCCCTCTGCCCCGGCTAGCTCGTGGAGATGGGTGAGGTCGATCGTGACCCCAGCGCGACCGGTCTTGTCGGTGAGATCCACGACGCTCGGCTTAATTCCGACTCTGGTGGCACGCGGCAGCAACTGGTCCACCGGCACCTGGTAGAACTCGGCCAGCCGTTGGAGGCGGGGAACCGAGATGGCGCGCTCGCCCCGCTCATAGGCACCGAGCACCGACGCCTTAAATTCCTGCGTTGACTCCGACTCCACGTCCTGGAGTGAAAGCCGCTTCTGGCGCCGAATAGCTCGGAGTCGTTCACCCACGCGAGCTCCGTACTCGGAATCGTTGGCCTCTACCGTGTTGTCGTTGTCTTGCATCGTCATCTCGATCCTTTGCCCGGGCCGTATTCGGCGAGTGGCGCCCCGAGAACCGTAATCCGATCCGGAAGGACCATCAACCACGAAGGGTGTTGAATTCACGTTCTTCCGGTTTAATTTTGTCCGAAGCTAAGGCAAACCGCTGCAGCGATCGCAGCCGTATCGGCGCGTAACACGCGCCCTGGCAGGGCCACCAACGGTGCCAATTCAACCTCGCTGGGCGACCATCCACCCTCAGGTCCCACGGCAGCAGAAACGGTCTCGAGCCCTGCATGTATCAGGCTCTGCGCCGGTTGGCCATCAGGATCGCACAGGAACAATTCGGGGATCTTGGCCAGTGCCCCAATGAGGGTCAAGGGACCTAGAACCTCGGGGCGATCCACCCGGCGACACTGCTGGCATGCCTCGCTAATCACCGTGGGTAGTTTCTTCAGCAAACGCTCAGCTCGGTGGCCGTCATAAGAGACGACAGAGCGTTTCGTTCGCAGGATTCCGATTCTGTCGATGCCCAGTTCGGTCAGCTTCGTGACTACCCACTCGGGTCTGACGCCTTTCGTGGGCGCAAAGAGGACGGCGCGGATTGGGCCTTCACGTGGTTCGGTCCTGACCGCTCCGGTCAGTTCCACCACCGCTGACCCCGCAAGGAACACTGCGGGCGCCCAACGACCCGCACCGTCGGTCAGGTTGACCACATCACCATCGGTAAAGCGAAGCGAGCGGATGAGGTGATGCTGGGAATCCGCTGACAGGGTCGGATCGTTGAGGTCCTCCACATGCACTAATGGGAAGCGCCGCAGATCCGGGTGCACCTCAGGGCGCTACTGCCGGATGGCGGACTTGATTCGGCTCATGAATCCCTCCGGCGCGTCTTCGACCTCGTCACCCCGGGCGTCTGCGAACTGCCGCAACACCGCCTCCTGCTCCGGAGTCAGGTCCGCCGGCGTCTCGACTCCGAGTTCCAAAAGCAGATTCCCCCGCCCTCGGCCGCGCAGGTGCGGAACCCCGTGGTCAGCAACCTTGAAAACCCTCCCCGTCTGCGACGATCGGGGCACCAGTACGTCCACAGGCCCATCGAAAGTCTCAAATGCGACGGTGGCGCCGAGGGCAGCCTGGGTGAAGGGAACGGTCAGTTTGGCCCGAAGGTTGTCGCCCTCACGCGTGAACACCTTGTGCGGTTGGACCCGCACCTCCACGTAAAGGTCACCGGCTGGTCCACCTCGCGGCCCGACCGCGCCGCGCCCATTGAGGCGAAGGGTACGACCATTGTCGATGCCGGCGGGGACGTCAATGGTGTAGTTGGTGTCCTGGATCACCCGACCTTCACCGTTGCAGGAATTGCAGGATTCCGAAACGGTCTTGCCCTCGCCGCCACACTTCGGGCAGGCGGACGTGGTTACCATCTGACCCAGAATCGACTGACGAACCTGACGAACCTGGCCAGCGCCTTGGCATTGGCCACAGGTCTCTACCTTGGCCCCGGGGGCTGCACCGGTGGAATCGCAGGGTTCACAGGCTAACGCTGTTCTGACCTTTACTTCGCTGGCGGTGCCGGTGATCGCATCGTCCAGCGCGATTTCCAGCACCGTTTCAAGATCTACACCACGATTGGGAACTCGCTGGCCTCCGCCCTGTCCGCCGACGTTGAAGAACGCCTCGAAGATATCGCCGAGCCCTCCCCCACCGAAAACATCGCCGGCGCCGAAACCACCCGCGCCGAAGCCACCCGGGCCGCCGGCGTTGCCGTAGCGGTCGTAGTTGCTGCGCTTCCCGGGGTCACGAAGGATTTCATAGGCTGAAGCGAGAGCCTTGAACCGCTCTTCGGCGTGAGGGTCATCGGGATTCGCGTCGGGGTGGAGTTCACGGGCCTTCTTGCGATAGGCCTTTTTAATCTCCTCGGGTGAGGCGGTCTTGGACACGCCAATGATGTCATAGAGGTCTGCCATTACGGGCCCCTACCTTTCGTTCAAACGGCGTTCAAGCTGACGGCTCACCATGGAAACCGCCGCCAGGGACTCTCGATAATGCATGCGGGTGGGGCCGAAGACGGCGATGGAACCACTTATTTCTCCGTCAATTCGGTAGGGGGACACGACAACACTGCAATCTTCCAACGGTGCGAAGCCCGTTTCGGTTCCAATCGCCACGCGCAGGCCCCGATCGAGGACATCAGAAATGAGCTTCACCACGAGAAGTTGCTGCTCGAGGATGGTGAGAACCTGGCGAACAGATTCGACGGCTTCGAAGGATTGGGCGACGTTGGCTGCGCCGTTCACGTACACCCTGTCGTCCTCGCTACCGCCGAGGATCTGGCCGAAGAGTTCACTAGCAAGCCTATCCACCAGGAGGTCACCGGTTGGGGTCGGCGGTAGCAGCCCGGCATCGACACGCTTCCCCTCGAGAGCGGATCGCAGGCACCCCTGCAATTGATCAACGACGTCGGGGTCCACTTCGACATCAGCCTCGAGTGAGAAACGGGAGATCTCGCCGTTAGCGTCCACGACCACGACTAACAGGTGGAACGCGTTCAGCCGCACAACCTGTAGC
>RCMY010002170.1_pt1 | contig 17838 bp, 19 predicted proteins | sample 2041341 | NCBI WGS metagenome assembly RCMY01 (sample SAMN09708234, study PRJNA481090) | Marine sediment metagenome, whole genome shotgun sequencing project. | reverse complement strand
CGACGGAGACCGTGTCAGGCGGCGCCGCGGGGAGGATCGTCATCGAGGTCGAAGGCACACGGCTCGAGCTCAAGAGCGTCCACCCCTCGGAGGGCTACCGCTCCCGCGCCACCGTCCTCCAGGATCGCCGGATCACGGTCGAGCTCACTTCGGACACTGAGATCGTGCGGCTCACAGGAGTCCTCGACAGCCAGAACGCCTTCTCGTCCAGGGTCGATCGCGAGCCCGTCGGCGCCGCAGCCTGATCAGACCAGCGGGAAGCTGATCGTCGCGACGGCACCGCCATCGTTCGCGATCGTCGCGGTCCCGCCGTGCGACTGTGCGACCTGCGCGACGATGGCAAGACCGAGTCCGGAGCCCGGCTGGCCGCGCGCCGCCGGTGCCCGGTAGAACCGCTCGAACACGTGCGGGAGGTCCGCGTCGTCGACACCCGGTCCGTGATCGCGCACCGTGAGCACGGCGTAGCCGTCCGATGCCTCCACGGTCACGTCGACCCCGGCGTCGCCGCCGTACTTCGCGGCGTTGGCGAGCAGGTTGGCGACCGCCCGGGCGAGGCGGTCCTCCGCGCCGAGCACGGTGACGGCGGCGGTCGACAGCCGGACGTCGAGATCACGATGGTGCAGCCGGATGCGGTCCGTCTCCATCGCCACGACCTCGTCGAACCGCACGGGAACCGGCTGTTCGACGGGCAGATCGTCCCGCGCGAGCTCCACAAGATCGCTCACGAGCCGACCGAACTCGTCGAGCTGGGCCTCGACGTCGCGGAGCAGATCCGCGCGGTCGGCCTTCGGGAGTCGGTCCCCCAGCAGGAGGACCTCGATGTTGGTCTTCAAGCTCGTCAGCGGAGTCCGGAGCTCGTGCGACGCATCGGCGACGAGCTGCTGCTGGGCCCGTCGTGCCTGGTCGAGGCTCGACAGCATCTCGTTGAAGGATGACGCGAGCGTGCCCAGCTCGTCCGTCGTGCGCACCTCGATGCGGTGGCTCAGATCGCCCGTGCGGGCGACCTCCGTGGCCGCATCGCGCAAGTCACGGACCGGAGCGACGGCGCGACGCGACACGACCAGCCCAGCTCCTCCGGCAAGGCCGATGCCGAGCAGCGAGAACGCCCCGAGCTGGAGCCTCAGCGCTTCAAGCGACTCGTGGATCTCGTCGAGCGGCCGCGCGACCTGCAGCGCCAGACCGTCCTCCACCGGCACGGTCAGGATGCGCACCTGCGCACCCTCGACCTCGTCGGAGCGGTACGTCGCCGGGCGCGTCCCTGCCGCGATCTCGGCATCGTCGAGCGTCGTCGGCAGGCTTCCGGCCCCGTCGAAGACCGGGGCGCCGTCGGCGTCGATCAGCTGGAGGTACGCGCCCGCTCCCCCGAACCGACCCTGCCTCGCCCCGATCAGGCTCGCGTCGAAGTCGTCGGGAAGCTCGAAGCCGTCGCGATCATCACGGCCGGGCCGGATCGGGCGCTGCGGGCGATCGACACCGCCCGGACCAAGTCGGCTTGCGATCGTGCGCAGCAGATCGCCCGCGGCGCCGGCCTCGCTCGACTGCAAGGCCAGCGCACGGTCCACGCCGTCGTGGAGGCTCCGCGAGGTCGCGAAGTAGATCGCGGCAGACGCGAGCACGACCGACACGGCGACGGCCATGGCGCTCGTGACCGCGATCCGCGTCCGGAGGCTCATCACGCCTCCTTGAGGACGTAGCCGACGCCGCGGACGGTGTGGATCAGCCGTCCACCGCCCGTTGCCTCGAGCTTGCGACGGAGGTAGCCCACGTACACCTCGAGCGCGTTGGTCGTGGTCGCTCCGTCGATGCCCCAGACGCGATCGAAGATGACCTCCCGCGCGAGCACGACCCGAGGGTTCTCGAGGAAGAGCTCCAGCAGGAGGAACTCGGTCCTCGTCAGCGAGATCGGGGAGCCGTCGCGCGTGACCTCCATGGCCGAGCCGTCCAGGCGAAGCCCTGCGAAGCTCAGCACGTCGGTGTCGGCCGCTGGACGGACCGTTCGACGCAGCAGGGCGCGCAGCCGAGCGAGCAGCTCCTCCAGCGCGAACGGCTTCGCGAGGTAGTCGTCCGCACCGGCGTCGAGCCCCGACACGCGATCGTCCACGGCGTCGCGCGCGGTCAACATGAGGATGGGTGTGCTGTCGCCGTCCGCTCTCAGCCGACGTGCCACGCCGAAGCCGTCGAGGCCCGGCATCTGGACGTCGAGGACGATCGCGTCCGGCCGGCTCGCAGCGATGACCTGGAGCGCGTCGAGACCATGCTCGGCGGTGCTGACGTCGTAGCCGTGCAGCTGGAGGGCGCGACGCAGCGAGTCCCGCACGGCTTGGTCGTCATCGACGACCAGAACCCGTGCGGGGCTCTCGGGGGGTGCGGACATGGTCTCGGTCCTTCGTCACCGAACAGGGCGGCCGGACCGAGTATCGCGGTCAGGCGACCGTCGCGGTGGCGTCCGTCGTCGCGTCCTCGCCAGGAAGGTCGTGTCCGCGCGGACCTCGGGGGCCGCGCTGCTCACCGCCAGGAAGGTCGTGTCCGCGCGGACCTCGGGGGCCGCGCTGCTCACCGTGGCCGCGCCGCCCGAAGCCGCCACGACGGACGCGGCCATCGCTCTCGTCGAAGCGCGCGAGCATCTCGTCAGCCTGCTCCTGCGTGATGGAGCCGTCGGCGACCTTCTCGTCGAGCCGGGCCCCGAGCTCAACGCGCCGTTCGGCCTTCTGCGCTTCGTGGACGTTCTCCAGCGCCGTCGCGACGTCATCGGCGTCAACGCCCAGCTCGTCGGCGAGCACATCCGCGAAGGCCTGCTGCTTCTCGGCGCGGGCAGCGCTGCGCTCGGCGAGCTCTTCCGGCGTGCGCTCATGGGCGATGGCTGGGAGCGCGATCGCTCCGAGGGCGAGGGCGCCGGCGCCGACGAGGCCGGCGATGCGGAGGGACGTGTTCATGGGCAGCTCCGAGGGACGGGAGTTCGTGAGCAGAACTGTGGACCGCGGACCTGAGAGCAACCTGAGGAGCCTGAGCTCGCCAGCGAACGCTGCAACAGTCACTAGGGTCCGAGGACCGGCAGAAGGGTGTTCCCGTGGGGACCGACGACAAGCTCACCATCGATGACCTGGCCCAGCGCTCCGGCGTGTCCAGCCGAAACATCCGCTACTACCAGACCCGTGGCCTGCTTCCCCCGCCCCGCGTCAAGGGCCGGACCGGCACCTACGACGCTCGCCACATGGACCGGCTCGCGCTGATCAGCGAGCTCAAGGCCGAGGGGCTCAACCTCCAGGCGATCGGGTTCCTGCTGGGTGGATCGAGCCAGGTCGACACGGGCGAGGTCCGCAGCCTCAAGCGCGCCATCCTCGACAGCTGGATGGTGAAGCCTCCCGAGGAGGTCAGGCTGCAGGACCTCCTGAAGCGTCTCAGGCTCCGCGACGAGGACGCCGGGCTCCTCGAGCGAGCGATCGCGATCGAGCTGATCGAGCTGACCGACGACCCGAACGTCGTACGGATCCTGCTCCCCGACATCCTCGACGCGGGGGACGCATTGCTCGAGATGGGCGTGTCCTTCGTCCGCTCGCTGGACGTGCTGGAAGGCATGCGCGCCCAGGCGCTCCAGGTCGCGAAGCTCTACGTCGATCTCTTCGACGGAGACATCCTGGGCCCGTGGGAGGCCCGTGGCCGCCCTGCGAGCGAATGGAAGCTCATCACCCAGTGGGTCGAGCGCCTCCGCCCCATCGCCGGTGAGGCCCTGCTCGCGGTGTTCAACCAGGTCATCGGCGGGGCGATCACGGACAGCATCGCCGCCAGCGCGCCGGACTGAGCCGCGCGCTCAACGCATGACAACTGACACACTCTTGATTGCAACAGTGATTGCTGTAACACTGAACGCGGTTCCAGCAGTCCACGCAACCAGGAGGCTCACGTGCCTGCCCCCACCCTCTTGTCCTCGCTCGCGAACCTGCTCACAGGTCCCCATGGGGTCAACCGCTACCTCGAGCAGGTCGATCCGACGCTCGCGCGCGACCGTCGGCTCACCACGATTCTCCAGGTCCGCCCGGAGACCCACGACACCGCCACCATCGCCATGCGTGCACCACGCGGCTGGGACGGCCACGTCGCCGGCCAGCACGTCGAGATCGGCATCGAGATCAACGGTGTCCGCCACGTCCGCTGCTTCACGCTGTCGTCCAGCGCCCACCGCGACGACGAGCTGACGATCACCGTCAAGGCCAACCCGGCCGGCACGGTCTCGCAGCACCTCGTCCACGTCGCCCGACCGGGCGACCGGATCGAGCTCTCCCCCGCCGCCGGCGACTTCCGCCTCCCCGCGGGACCTCTCGCGACCGACGTGCTGCTCGTCAGCGGTGGATCCGGCATCACCCCCGCCGCCGCGATGCTCCGCACGATGATCGACGACGGTCGGCTGATCCCCCGGGACACCCCGCGCCCGACGTCGGGACGTGTGGCGATGCTGCACTACGCACGCTCCTCGGAGGACCTGATCCTGCGCCGAGAGCTCGAGGCGTGGGCCGGTGCGTTCACCAACCTCGACATCACCGTCATCCTCACGTCCGAGCACGGACGGTTCACGCCCGAGCACGCGGCCGGGCTCGCGGTCGACCTCGATGCCGCGACGACCTGGGTCTGTGGACCCGAAGCGCTCGTCGACGCCGTCACCGACTGGGCGCCCGCCGAGCGGCTGCACGTCGAGCGGTTCCACCCGCCGACGCCCGCGCCGCTCGACGGTCCGGCCACCGGCGAGATCCGTCTCTCCGCCAGCCAGCAACAGATCGTCAACGACGGTCGGGCGGTCCTCGCCCAGGCCGAGGCCGCCGGGCTCACGCCGGCGTCCGGATGCCGCATGGGCATCTGCCACACCTGCACACGGCAGCTGACCGCCGGAACCGTCCGGGACCTGCGCAGCGGCCACACCACCTGCGGTGACGTCACCGGCGGCACCGAGATCCAGATCTGCGTCTCGGCCCCGGTCGGCGACGTCACCATCGACCTCTGAAGGACCTGCTCATGACCTCCACGAACACCACCCCGACCGACACGCTGACCGTCGCACCCGAGATCGCCCCCACCCGCCACTCGCTGTACTCCATCCCCGAGCTCGCCCACCTCACCGAAGATGACGTCGAAGCGATCGGCGCCGAGCTCGACGCGATCCGCGAGCGCATCATCGGCGAACGCGGCCAGGTCGACGCTGACTACATCCGCCGCCTGGTCCGCGTGCAGCGCGGGCTCGAGGTCGGCGGCCGGGCCTCGCTCTACCTCGGCTTCCTGCCGCCGATGTTCGTCGTGGGCGTCTCCGCGCTGGGGGTTTCCAAGATCCTCGACAACATGGAGATCGGCCACAACGTGATGCACGGCCAGTACGACTTCATGAACGACCCGGCCCTGCACTCGAAGCAGTTCGACTGGGACACGGCGTCACCGGGGAAGAACTGGCAGCACGGGCACAACTACCTGCACCACACGTTCACGAACGTCCGCGGCAAGGACCGTGACATCGGCTACGGGCTCCTCCGGATGGACGAGGAGCAGCGTTGGCGCCCGAGCGACCTCTTCAACCCGTTGAAGGCCGCGGCGTTGATGACCTTCTTCCAGTGGGGCGTCGCGTTGCACGACCTCGAGGTCGAGAACCTCCGGAAGGGCACCACGCGCTGGGAGGACGTCTCGGACTTCGCGAAGGCCATCCGCCACAAGGCGAAGCGTCAGTTCCTCAAGGACTACGTCGCGTTCCCGCTGCTGGCCGGTCCGCTGGCCCCGGTCGTGTTCCTCGGCAACATGAGCGCCAACCTCGTCCGCAACGTGTGGGCCTTCAGCATCATCTTCTGCGGCCACTTCCCCGACGGCGTCGCCCTGTTCGAGGAGACCGACCTCGACCACGAGACCCGCGGTGAGTGGTACGTCCGCCAGATGCTGGGCAGCGCCAACATCGACGGCGGGAAGCTGTTCGACATCATGAGCGGCAACCTCTCCCACCAGGTCGAGCACCACCTGTTCCCCGACCTCCCGGCCCGCCGCTACCGCGAGCTCGGCGCTGAGGTCCGCGAGATCTGCGGCCGCTACGACCTGCCCTACACGTCCGGACCATTCGCTCGTCAGATCGGGCAGGTCTGGCGCCGGATCGCGAAGCTCGCGCTGCCGAACGCTGCCTGACCGAGGTGCCGGACGGGCTCGACCTGGACCCGTTCTCCGAGCGCTACTGCGACGTGCTCGGCATCCCGCTGGTCACCCACGCCGACGTGGACCCACGCGCGCTCGAGATCGCCGCCGAGACGATGCGGATCATGCTCGCTGCGCGGCCGGACGTCGCCGCCGCGATCGCGGCGAGCCCGGTGAGGATCGGCCTGATCGGTCGGGATCAGCAGACCACCGACATGCCGGAGTGGTCCGACCTCAACGAGGCGTTTCCCGACACCGACTGGAACGAGCGAGCCCGCGGACTCGGAGCGACGTTCGAGCGCCCGCTCGCCGGGGGTGCCGAGGAGAACGTCCTCTGCCTGCCCGAGGACCGCTACCTCGGCGAGAACATCTTCGTCCATGAGTTCGCGCACGTCGTCCACCAGTTCGGGATCGGCGTCGCGGATGACACGTTCAACAGCCGGCTGGCCGACGCCTGGGTGGCCGCCGTGGACGACGGGCTGTGGGCCGACACCTACGCGATCGGCAACCCGGACGAGTACTTCGCCGAGGGCGTCCAGTCGTTCTTCGACACCAACCTCGCCGACGACTTCCAGCACAACCACGTCGACACCCGCGAGGAGCTCGCCGAGTACGACCCCGTCCTCCACGCGCTCATCGTCGAGGCGGTCGGCGAGCCCGACTGGCGTTGGTCGTGTCCCTGATCACTCGGCAGGCGTGAACCGCTTCAGCCGCAGGGAGTTCGCGACGACGCTGACCGACGAGAACGCCATCGCGAGGCCGGCGATCGACGGGGACAGCAGGCCAGCTGCCGCGACCGGGATGGCCAGGATGTTGTAGCCGAAGGCCCAGCCGAGGTTCTGGACGATCGTGCGGTACGTGGCGCGGCTGAGATCGATCGCGACCGGGACCTTCTGCAGATCGCCTCGGATCAGCGTGATGTCGCTGGACTCCATCGCGACGTCGGTGCCGGAGCCCATCGCGATGCCGAGGTCGGACTGCACGAGCGCGGGCGCGTCGTTGATCCCGTCGCCGACCATGGCGACCTTGCCGCCCGCTTTCTGGAGCGCGGCGATCTTGGCCTGCTTCTCCTCGGGCCGGACCTGGGCGATGACGTGCTCGGTCGGGATGCCGAGGTCCGCCGCGATCGCGTTCGCCGTGCGACGGTTGTCGCCGGTGATCATGATGACGTCGAGGCCACGCCGCTTCAGCTGCCTGACGACGTCGGGTGCCTGATCCTTCACGGTGTCCGCGACCGCGATGGCCCCCAGCATCTTCGTACCGATCGCAGCGAAGACCACGGTCTCGCCCCGAGCCTCGCGTTCCGCGGCATCGACATGGACGTCGTCGGCGATGGTGACGCCGACCCGCTCCAGCATCGCCCGGGTGCCGACACGGACGGTGTCGCCCTCGACACCTGCGAGGACGCCGGCTCCGGGAACGGCCGTGAACCCGCTCGACGCCGGGAGACGCAGACCGTCCGCCATGGCGGCGTCGACGATGGCCGCGCCGATCGGGTGCTCGCTGCCCTGCTCGACGGCGGCGATCATCCGGAGCACGCGATGCTCGGCTCCCGCGGCCTCAGGCCACGCCGGCAGGATCGCCGTGACGCGCATCCGCCCGTTGGTGAGCGTCCCCGTCTTGTCGAAGGCGACGGCGGTGATCGTCCGAACCCGCTCGAGGGTCTCGACCGAGCGGATCAGGATGCCGAGATCTGCCCCACGCCCCGTCCCGACCATGATCGCGGTCGGGGTGGCGAGACCGAGCGCGCAGGGACAGGCGATGATCAGGACGGACACCGATGCGGCGACCGCCATGGACAGCGTGTCGGTGGCCCACCAGAAGCCGAAGACCGCAGCCGCGATGACCAGGACCGTGGGCACGAAGACGCCGGCGACGCGGTCCGCGAGGCGTTGGAGCCCGGCCTTGCCGGCCTGCGCCGACTCCACGGTGGCGATGATCCGTGCGAGCGTCGTGTCGCGACCGAGCGCGCTGACGCGGACCACGAGGCCGCCGTTGGTGTTCATCGTCCCGCCGACGACGTGGTCGCCGGCCTGCTTGCTGACGGTGAGCGACTCGCCGGTGAGCATGGACTCGTCAACGCGCGAGGCTCCGCTGACGACGTCAGCGTCAACGGGAACCCGCTCCCCCGGTCGGACCCGCACGAGGTCGCCGATGGCGAGCGCATCGGTGCCGACCTCCGTCTCCGTCCCGTCCTGGGCAAGACGACGGGCGGTCGACGGGGCAAGCTCCAGCAGCGACCGCAGCGCCGAGCCCGCCTGCAGCTTGGCGCGTGCCTCGAGGAACCTCCCGAGCACGAGGAAGGTGATGATCAGCGCCGCGGACTCGAAGTAGTGCTCGTGGTTGCCCTGCAGCATCTGCACCACGCTGTACCCATAGGCCGACAGCGTCCCAACCGCGATCAGCGTGTCCATGTTCACCGTGAAGCGGACCGCACGGCGCGCCGCCTCCTTGAGGAACGGGAAGCCCGCGACGAACTCGACGATCGTCGCCAGCACGAACAGGACCGTGGTCCGACGCCCGTCGCTGAACACGTTGCCGATCGGGGTCATCGCGATCAGCAGCACCGCGAGCCCGAGCGGGCCGGCGAGATGGAGCCGTCGACGCCACGCCGTGACCTCGGCGTCCGCGTCCGGCAGGGGGTCGGCGGGCTGCCGCTCACGGAGCCCGTACCCGATCTTGTCGACCGCGGCAGCGAGGTCCGCGACCGGGACGCCGCTGGCCATCCGCACGTGCGCGCGTCCGGTCGCGAAGTTGACCTCGGCGACCTCGACGCCGTCCTGGCGCCCGAGGATCCGCTGGACACGTGCTGCGCAGGCGCCGCACGTCATGCCGTCGACCTCGAGGTCGAGGTCGATCGAGACGCCGTTGGTCGTCGTGGTCGCCATGTCAGCCCGCCGCGACCTCGTAGCCCTGCTCCTCGATCGCGGCCACGATCTGGTCCAGCTGTGCCGGCGCGTCGAAGGTGACCTTCACGCTGGTGCTGGCCAGATCGACGGACACGTCAGCGACGCCGTCCATCGGCCTGAGCGCGCCCTCGATGGACGACACGCAGTGGCCGCAGTGGATCTCGGGAACGGAGATGGTCTCGGTCGTCATGCTGGCCTCATGATCGTGCGTGCGGTTGGCTGGGATCAGACCCGGCGGGGCACATGATGCAACACCACGAGCCGCCGTGTTCCTTCCAGCCAAGAGGAATGTTTGTGTCACCGCACGAGCCCGCAAACTCGATCCGGCCCGCGATTCCCGAGGACGCCCCCGCCATCGTCCGTTTCCAGATCGAGATGGCCCTGGAGTCCGAGGGTCTCAACCTTGATGCAGCAACCGTCGCCGACGGCGTCCGCGCCGTCTTCGACGATCCGTCGAAGGGCTCGTACGTCGTGGCGGAGCGTGGCGACGAGGTGGTCGGCGTGCTGCTGCTCGTGCCCGAGTGGAGCGACTGGCGCAACGGGACGGTCCTGTGGATCCACTCGGTGTTCGTCGCGCCGTGGGCGCGCAGGAGCGGCGTCTACGCCGCGATGTACGCCCATCTTCAGGAACGCGTCGCGGCGGACACCTCCCTCCGCGGCCTTCGCCTGTACGTGGACCGCACCAACCGGTCAGCACGGGCGGTCTACGAGCGACTCGGCATGGACGGCAGCCACTACGACCTGTTCGAGTGGTTGCCCTGAAGCTCACCCGGGCATCATCTCGTCAATCCTCCTCCGGAGCCCTTCCCATGTCCCAGACCGTTTCTCCTGACCCGACGTCCTCACCGATCGACTGGATGTTCCGCAGCCGCGAGACGGGCAAGATCGTCATCGCGCAGCTGCCGAACCTGCCGCTGTGGCTCTTCATCGCGACCCTGCCGTTCGGCTGGTTCACCGAACAGGGCTCGACGATCTCCGACGCCGCCACCCTCGTTGGCGCTGCCGCGCTGCTCTGGTGGGCCGTCCTCGAAATCGTGTCCGGCGTCAACCCCTTCCGACGACTGATGGGCCTCGCCGGGATCGGGTTCGTCGTCGCCAGGATCCTGTCAGTCTTCTGAGCGAGATCAGAAGATGGCGTCGATGCGTGCCATCAGGTCGTCGTCAAGCTGCGCGAGGACGTCGAGCGCCTTCATGTTCTCGGTGACCTGCGACGGCTTCGACGCGCCCGTGATGACGGTCGACACGTTCGGGTTCTTCGCGCACCACGCGAGCGAGAGCTGCGCCAGCGTGCAGCCGAGCTCGTCGGCGATGACCTTCAGGTCGCGGACCTTGGCGTTCGCGTCCTCCTTCGTGAGCATGTCACGGAGCCATTCGTAGCCCTCGAGCGCGCCGCGGGAGTCCTCCGGGACGCCGTCGAGGTACTTGCCCGTCAGCAGCCCCGACGCGAGCGGGGACCAGATCGTGGTGCCGAGGCCGATCTCGTCGTACAGCCGCGCGAACTCCCGCTCGACCTTCTCCCGGGTGAAGAGGTTGTACTGCGGCTGCTCGACGACCGGCTTGTGCAGGTGGTGCGTGTCCGCGATCAGCCAGGCCGCGCGGATCTCGTCAGCTGACCACTCCGAGGTTCCCCAGTACAACGCCTTGCCCTGCGAGACCATGTCCGACATCGCGAACACCGTCTCCTCGATCGGGGTGTTCGGGTCGGGGCGGTGGCAGTACACGAGGTCGACGAAGTCGAGGCCGAGCCGCTCGAGTGACCCGTCGATCGCCTGCATCAGGTACTTGCGGTTCAACGTGTTGTGCATGTTCACGACGTCGCCGTGGATGCCCCAGAACAGCTTGGTCGAGATCACGTAGGTGTGGCGGTCCCAGTCACGCACGACCTCGCCCATGATCGTCTCGGACTTGCCGCCCGCGTAGACCTCGGCGTTGTCGAAGAAGTTCACGCCCGCGTCGTACGCAGCCTGCATGCACTCCTTGGCGACCTCCACGCCCATCTGGGTGTCGAAGGAGACCCAGGACCCGAAGGAGAGCACGCTCACCTTCAGGCCGGACTTCCCGAGGCGGCGGTAGATCATGTCGGTCATCGATGAGCTCCAAGGTCAGGTGTGCAGGCCGCACGATAGATCAGAGGTTGCGGGCCAGCAGGGTGAGGGCGCTCCCTGCCGAGATCGCGAGCAGCGCGGGACGCAACCGACCCCCGTCGACCACGCCCCGGAGGCGACTGGAGACGAGGAAGCCGACGAGCACGGACGGGCACAGGCGCAGCCCGAGCAGCAGCCCCTCGGACCCCATCTCGCCCGACACGAGCAGCAGCGTGATCGACAACATGAGGCCCGCGAGGAAGAACCCGGCGAGGGTCGCGCGCACGACCTCCGGCGCGCCGCGCTGCAGGAGCAGCGCCATCGGTGGGCCACCGACACCGGTCGAGGTCCCCATGAACCCTGCGGCGGTCCCCGCGAGGACGAGCGACGGCGAGGTCACCTGGAAGCGGAGGTTGGTGACGCTGATCATCACCCCTGCAAGCACGACCGACCCGAGCACCAGCGAGAGCGTGCGTGTGGTCCACGTCGTCAGGGCGAGGAAGCCGAGCAGGCTCCCGGGAACCCGGCCGACGAAGGCCCAGCCGATCGACCTCGGCTCGGCGTGCTCCCGCTCGCGCAGGAACATGAGCACCGTCATGAGGATCGCGGCGACCATGAACGGTCCCGGGATGAAGGCGGGGTCGATGATCGCGAGGATCGGCGCGGAGATCATCCCGAGCCCGACGCCGACGACGCCCTGCATGGTGGCCGCGAACGCGACGACGAGCGCCACGACGAGCCAGAGCTCCACGCTCATGGACGGTTCAGCGCTGACCGCGTCGCGTCCGGGATCACCGCGGTCTCGACGAGCCGCAGCGGCGTGATCGCCACGCGGCCGGCCCCGAACGCCGCGACATCGCTGCCCTCGATCCCGTCACCGAGATGCGTCATCTCACCGAACTGGTGCCGGAAGACGTGGTCGCCGTCCGGCTGCTCGCCGTCGGCCATCACGAAGGGCGGGCTGTACCCGGTCCGGGCGACATCGGCGACCACACGCTCGGTGCTCGCGTTCGCGTCGAACGGCAGGTTCACGTTGACGACGTCGGCATGCTCGGCGATGTCGGTCGCGACCATGTCGCGCAGCAGCTCGGTGCACGTCTCGGCCAGCGTCTCCCACGCCGTGCGCGCGTCGGGCTGGCTCACACGACGAACCCAGACTCCGAAGTCCTCCCCGGGCTGACCGGTCGAGAACGCGTAGGCGGGCAGCCCCGAAATCCAGCCCTCGGCCGCCGCGCCGACCGTGCCGGACGACATGACGAACGCCGCACCGTGGTTCATGCCGATGTTGATGCCCGACACGACCATCGCCGGAGGCGTGTCGAACAACGCATGCATGCCGATCTGCGAGGCGTCAGCCGGGAACCCGCTCGACGTGTGGATGGTCACGCCTTCGCGCTCGACCACGCGCATCGTGACCGGCTCGAACCGTGACACGGCCTTGCCGATCCACGAACGCTCGCGGTCGGGCACGACGACGCGGACCTCCATGAGGGCGCCGAGTGCCCGGGCGAAGGGGACGAGCGCCGGCGAGTCGACGCCGTCGTCGTTGGAGAGCAGGATCCAGGACATGTCGGCAGGCTACGTGGGGCGAAGCGCGCACAGGGCATTTCCTCGATGCGGTGTCTCACGCCGCGAACGGGTTTCATTGTGGGGGTCCACTTCCCCGGCCGGACCAGCTCCTGTGACCTTCCCATTGCTCGGCCGCTCGCGGCGCAGCCGGACCCCGGATGCACTCCTCGGCTCGCTGCGTGATCGTGACCTCGGGGAGCTGGACCCGACGTGGACCGGCGCGCAGATGCAGGTCCTCGAGACGCCGGCCGGCCCCGTCCGCGCCCTCGTCGCCGGTCCTGAGGACGGCCCGGTCCACCTGCTGATCCACGGGCTGGGCGCCAGCGCCGCCTCCTGGGTCGATGCCGTCGCCGGGCTGGGACGCCGTGGACACCGGGCCATCGCACCGGACCTGCCGGGCTTCGGCACGACGCCGCCCTTCGGCATGTCGCCCCTCGCGGTCCACGGGGCAACGATCGGACGGCTGACCTCGTTCGTCGTCGACGTCGCGAACTCGCTGGACACCGAGCGCGTCGTCCTGCACGGAAACTCCCTCGGTGGCCTCCTCGCGGTACGGGCACATCCGCACATCACGCCGCGCGTCTGCGCGGTCCTGCTGGCCTCCCCCGCCCTGCCCGTGTCCGCGAACAACGCCTTCCCGATCTCCTGGCCGATGCTGCTCGCCTTCGGGCTGACCGCCGTCCCGCTCGTCGGTGAGGTCGCGATGATGGTCGCCGCACGCAGCGGCGAGCCGTTCGACCAGTCGATGATCGACGCCGCCTTCGTCGACATCGAGCGGCTGACGAGCCCAGCGATGGACGCGTTGTACGCCGACGAGGTCGCGTCGTTCCGCACCGAGGCGTGGCGTCGCCGCGCCATGCTCGGCGCCACCCGATCGATCCTCCCACGCATCGCGCTCGGCCCCTTGGGCTGGAACGAGATCCTCGACGACGAGGCGCCGGTCAGCGTGCTCTGGGGCACGCGCGACGGGCTTCTCCCGCGCGGCATCCTCACCGAGATCCGGGCTCGACGCCCGGACTGGCGGATCCTTGAGCTGCCGGAGGCCGGGCACGCGCCGCAGTTCGACCAGCCGACCCGCTACGTCGACGAGGCGATCGGGCTCGTCTGCCGGGCCGCACACCCCTCGCGATCGCGCCAGCCGGGCTGACTCAGCTGCGCAGGGCGGCGACGAGGCGTGCCACGCCGTCACCCTCGGTCTCGTCGTAGAGCACCAGCGACGTCGTGTCGGCAACGTCTCCGTTGCGCACGTCCAGCTTGACCGCCGCGTCCTCGGGCGTTCCCGAGACGACGATGAGGTCGACCAGCTCGTCGGGGACCAGCGTCACGAGCGCGCCCCAGTCCCCGGCACGTGTGAGCTCGCGGAGCCGAGGCTGGAGCTCCCCGAAGCCGTGCAGGTCGAGCACGTCGCGATAGGCGGGCGTGGAGCCGTAGAAGCCGATCTGGGCGCGCGCCCCCTGCCTGGCCCGGTCGATGGCCTCCTGGTCGTCGCCGATGGCGAGCATCGTCTGCGCGAGCACCTCCACGTCGCTGCGGGTCCGGCCGGACGCCGCGAGCCCGCGGTCGAACGCCGTGAGCGTGATCTCGCGCAGCGAGTCCCGGGAGTGGAACGGGTGAACGATCAGGCCGTCGGAGACCTCGCCGGCGAGGGCGACCATCCGAGGCCCGACCCCGGCGAGCAGGATCGGAGGATCCGGGTGCTCCGTGGGCCCGGGATGGAAGAACGGTGGCAGCAGGGTGTGCGTGAAGAACTCGCCCTCGAACGACGGCTCGGTCCCCGTCGTCCACGCCTCCCAGATCGCGCGCACGGCCCCGACATGTTCGCGCATCCGCTCGACCGGCTTGGACCACGGCATCGAGAACCTTCGCGTGATGTGCGGACGGATCTGGGTGCCGAGCCCGAGCGCGAACCTGCCGTCGGTGATCCGTTGGAGATCCTGCGCGGACTGCGCGGTGATGAACGGGGAGCGTCCGAACGCCACGGCGATCTGCGTCGAGAGCCGGATCGACGACGTCGTTCCCGCAGCCAGGACGACCGGCAGGAACGGGTCGTGCGGCCCGTCGAACGTGAACGTCCCGTCGAGCCCCGCCGCCTCGTGGCGCGCCGCCTCAGCCGGCACCGCCGAGAGATCGTTCGTCGTCAGCCCACGTTCCAGGCGCATGGCAGTCCCCGTCGTCGTTCGTGTCCCTGCATCCAACCAGCCGAGGCGCTCAGAATCCGGTGGGCGGGACCTCGTCCGTCGTGCGAGCGCTCGGCACGACCAGCTTCGCGAACCACTCTGCTCCGCGGTAGACGGCGTAGGTGATCGCGCCGAGCAACGTCGGGGCGGCGACGAACACCGCTGCGTACGACGCGACCAGCCCCGCTCGGTACTGCCGTCCCCACAGGAGCGCGCCGAGGAACGGCATCAGGAAGGCAGCTGCCGCCGCGACGACGTTGCCGTGCAGGATGCCGGCGCCGAGCACGAACGTCCCCACCACGAACGCGATGACCCACGCCCAGATCGCCACCGTCGCCATCCCACCGACCCGCGAACGCGTCCCGAAGGCGACGGCCGCCCACATCGTCACGCGCCGCAGGGGTGGCACGTTCAAGCACTCCAGCGCCTCGAGGAACGCGTGGTCGGCATCCTCGTAGCCGCGCAGCCGAGGCTCGGGCCCTCCGGTGACCCGGTCGAGCAACGCGTCGTGGAGCAGCGCCGCCGGAGTGTGGCGTCCGAACCTGCCCACGAACCACGTCAGCGCCCGTGGCACCGACGTGAGGTCGGTGCGGTTGTGCAGGAGATCGCCGGGCTCGATGTCCACGACCCGGTCGGTGACACGGTCGGAGCCGCGCCGGGCATCGCGGAACCGGAACCCCTCGATCAGCGCGAAGTACTCGTCGGAGATCTGCACCAGCCCGATCATGGCCACGCCGGTGTCCTGCCCCGGCGGGTGGAAGCAGCTGCCGACCCGGTCGTCCCAGACCGAGGTGAGCGTGACCGTCTGGACCGGTGTCGGATCTCCCTGCACTGCTGCCTCCTCGACCTCGGTCGACGTGAGCCACCCTAGACCCGCCTCCGGACCCGACGGCCGAAGGTCGGCATCGAAGGTGCTTGCGTCCGCGCGGACCATGTCGAAGGATGAACAAGGACTCACCGCCAAAGGAGCCACATGAACTCCGCACGTCGAACGATCGCATCCGTCGTCTGCGCCGCGATGCTCTCCGTGAGCGCCGCGGCGTGCGGCGAGGACATCCCGTTCGTCGACGGCGCGTGCGAGGACGCGATCAACCTCTCTCGCGCCGCATCCCGTGCGGCCACGGCGGCGGCCACAGACGACGACGTGGCCATGCGCGCCGCGCTCGATGACATGGTGCGCTTCGGGGAGGATCTCGCCACGGCCACCGGTGGTCAGGCCGTCGACCTCGGGACCGAGGCGGTGGAGATCGGTCGGACCAGCTTCGAGAACGGCGAGTTCACCCGCGACGACCTCATCGAGGCGCTGAGCACGTTGCTCAGCAACGCTGCGGACCTGTGCCGCAACCGCGAGGGCGAGGTGCCGGACGAGCTCGTCGAGCCCTCCGAGCTCACGACCGAGGTCGGCTGACCGACTCCACGGCGCGGTGGACCAGGTCAAGCTTGTCGACGACCTCGCTGGAGAGCACGAACGGGTAGAGGTCCGGCTTGCCGATCGCCCGCGACATCGCGTTCAGCGCGAAGGTGAGCGAGAGCCATCCCTGGACGAGCACCCCGACCTCGGGCGCTGGGTCGGTCGCTGCCAGCGCAGCCCAGGTCGGTGACACGTCGGCGGACAGACCGAACGCTGCCGCGGTGTCGAGCCCGGACCTGATGTGCAGGTAGTGGGCGAACGTCTCCGCCCAGTCCTCCCACGGGTGCATCGTGGCGTAGGCGCTGACGTACTGGTCCTGCCAACCGTCCGGTGGACCCTCGGCGTAGTGACGCTCCACCTCCTCGGCGTAGTCGAGGGTGTCGTCGCCGAAGCGGTCGCGGACTTCCGCGAGAGACAGCGCACCCGGCAGCGACCGTGGACCGCCCGACACCAGCAGCGGCCAGAAGTAGTGGCCGATCTCGTGGCGGAGATGACCGAGGACGGTCCGGTACGGCTCGCCGAGCTGCAGCCGGACCTGCTCACGGTGCACATCGTCGGACTCGGAGAGGTCAAGGGTGATCACGCCGTCCTCGTGCCCGGTCATGACGTTTTCGTCGTTGCTCGCGAGCAGGTCGAACGCCAGGCCCTGCTCGGGATCCTCGTCGCGGCCGACGGTGGTGAGGCCGAGCGCCCAGATCTGGGCGAGCAGCCTGCGCTTCGCCTGCTCGGCGTCCGCGAACCCGGCCATCCCTGCCGCGTCGTCATCTGCGGGGCGGACACGCGTCAGGCGACACGAAGCGCACAGCTCCTGGCCGTCGTGCACGAACCAGTTGCAGGTCGCGATGACGGAGTTCGCGCATCGGCGTCGGCCTTCTTCGGGCACCACCGAACAGGTGACCACGTCGTAGCCGACCCCCGTGCCGCACTGCAGGCAGGTGGTGTTCTCGAAGAAGAGGGTCTGGGCGCACACGGCGCATCGGAACGGCTGCACGGCGGGCTCGCTTCACGGATGGAGGGGGTGTCGGAGGGCGATGAGATCCACGACGACGGGCGCGACCACGCGGGGGTGGTCGCTCCCGGCACGGGCCGCGGCCTGCTGGAGCAGCTCAGCGGCGGCTGCGTCGGTGACGTCGGGCAGAGCAGATGCCCAGTCGTCGCGTCCGTGAACCCACGTCCCGAGCCACGTTGCCAAGATCTCCCCCACGACGTCCGATGCGCCGCCTTCAACGATCCCGCGCGCCGCGGTGAGGAAGAGCTCGTACGGCGACGCGGCCACCCATCCGCCCTCGGCTGTCGAGACCGCGGGCGCAGCGCTCGCGGGCAGGCGGAGCCCGGTGGTCGCGATCAGCACGAGCGCCTCGACCTCGTCCGCGCGGGGGTGCCGAGGAGCTGGCGGCGCAACCGCGGCGTGCAGGGTGGTGGTGCCGGCATGACCGCGCAGGAGGTGGGCGACCCGCACGGTGCGGTCCGCGACGGTCTCACGCGGTGCGTCCCCGCCGAGCAGGGCGCTGAGGTCGAAGGACGGACCGAGCGCG
>RCMY010002169.1_pt1 | contig 17840 bp, 15 predicted proteins | sample 2041341 | NCBI WGS metagenome assembly RCMY01 (sample SAMN09708234, study PRJNA481090) | Marine sediment metagenome, whole genome shotgun sequencing project. | reverse complement strand
TCCCGTGGGAGAGGGCTAGGGAGAGGGCAACAAGCCAAAGGCTTGTTTGCCGGCATCTGAAAATGTTCAATATTTAATTGCCGAATCAACAAGGCCGTCTGAAAACCCGTTCAGACGGCCTTTAAGCTTATCCGCAATAATGCTAATATCCGCCACACACCACAACAAACGGAGAAACTGCATGACCACCCTGCCCCGCCCCGAAATCGATGAACACGGCCTGCTCGAATATTCCGTGGTTTACACCGACCGCGCCCTCAACCACATGTCGCAAAAGTTTCAGACGGCCTTGCGCGAAATTTCCGCCACGCTGAAAAAAGTGTATGGTGCCGATTATGCCGCCGTGGTGCCCGGCAGCGGCACATCGGGCATGGAAGCCGTGGCCCGACAATTGGCGCGAGATGAAAAATGCCTGATTATCCGCAACGGCTTTTTCAGCTTCCGTTGGACGCAGATTCTCGAGCAAGGCCGCATCGCCGCAGACACGCGCGTGTTCACCGCCCGTCAGAGCGATGCGCCGCAAGCGCCGTTTGCGCCCGCGCCAATCGAAGAAGTGGCCGCTGCCATCGCCGAATACCGCCCTGCCGTGGTGTTTGCCCCGCATGTGGAAACCGCCTCAGGCATTATGCTGCCCGACGATTATATTCAAGCGCTCGCTAAAGCCGTGCACGCCGTGGGCGGCTTACTCGTCATCGACTGCATCGCCTCGGGCTGCATCTGGCTCGATATGCAAAAGCTCGGTATTGATGTGTTGATTTCCGCGCCGCAAAAAGGCTGGAGCGGCTCGCCCTGCTGCGGCTTGGTGATGCTGAGCGAAGCCGCTTATCAAAAAGTGCAGGCCACCGAATCCGACAGCTTCTCACTCGATTTGAAAAAATGGCTCGCCATCATGGCCGCTTTTGAAAACGGCGGCCACGCTTATCACGCCACCATGCCCACCGATGCGCTCTTGGTTTTGCGCGAGGTGATGCAGGAAGCCGAAGCCATCGGTTTCGACAAGCTCAAAGCCGCGCAAACCGAATTGGGCGCAAAAATGCGCGCGCTCTTGGCCGCACAAGGCTTCCCCAGCGTGGCCGCGGCCGGCTTCGAAGCCCCCGGCGTGGTGGTGAGCTACACTACCCATCCCGAAATCCAAAACGGCAAAGCTTTTGCCGCACAAGGCATGCAGATTGCCGCCGGTGTGCCGCTGCAATGCGGCGAACGCAGCGATTTTTCCACCTTCCGCTTAGGCCTTTTCGGCTTGGACAAGCTGCAAAACATCGAGCGCACCGTGGCCGCATTTGCCGATATTTTGGCGCGGGTGGAAAACGCTTAAAGCCAATACTGCAAACAGGCCGTCTGAAACGTTTCAGACGGCCTGATATATTGTTGTTTCTACTGTTCTTCAACACAAGTACGATTAGGCCGCAGGCCGTAATCGTATACATGGCTGTTCCCGCACCGCCGTCTTATACCAATCTACCAATTCAAAAACAAGCTGCCAAGGCAGTAAACCGAAGACAATACGGATACGGCAAGGCAGCGGGGTTATTTTTTGAGCCGGGTATTTTAGTTGAAATGAAAACTTCTAAAAATACACAAATTTGTAAGACGGCACAAAGTGTATATGTTTTGATAAACTGTATAAAAGTTCCAAAATTAATTCAATTTAACATTAAGTGAAGCGGAGTATTTCTATGCATTATGCCACCGCCAAAGTTGCTTTTGCTGTCTATCTGTATGGTTTGGGCAAATTTGCCGAGCGCGCCCGGCCGGAAGTGCCGGATGAAACGTTGCAAACCTATATCCGGATGTATTGTCCGGGAAAGTTTGCCGATGGCAAACCATCTGATATCCACACCCACAAGCATGCCGCCTACACTGCGTTGGCATGGGATATTCTAGAGCGGCATGCGCCGGATTTGGTGCGCGGCGATATGTATCCGTTTGCCGGCCGTCAAGCGGGTGAAGACAAAACCGATTCGCTGCTCAATGCCTCGGCCATGCACCACAAGCCCGACACCTTTCTGCAATGGATTATCGCCACAGCCGAGCGCGTGGCTTCCGGTTTCGAGCGGGAAGAATTCGAGCGGCACAACCAAACCGACGGTAACCAAGGCCTTAATCCCAAAAGCAAAACCGGTAAAAACCATGATCAGGCGCGCTTGCTGACCCTGTTTGAACAAATTTCCTTAAATGGTGAAGTGAGGCCGTCTGAAAATGCCGGATTGGATTACTGCTATCCGCTCAAGCCCCTATCGCCCGAAGCCATTTTCCCGCAATGGCGCGACACCGCCGAGCCGGCTGATAACGCACAGGCGCAAGAGGCATACCGCGACTTGTGGCAGGATTTTCTACACAATTTGAAACGCATTCCGGCTTCACACCGCAGCAACTGGAATTTATGGCTGGACCATTTCGATACCCTATGGCAAACCTACACCCAAGCTATTCCTGCGGCAACCGCATTTGGCATGAAACCCGAGGTGTCGCTGTATGACCACAGCAAAACCACCGCCGCGTTGGCGGCTGCTCTATGGCGCTGGCACGAAGCGGAAGGGAAAACCGATGTCGATGCTGTTTCCGCACTCAAAAGCCGCAGCGATTGGGACGAACAAAAAATCCTGTTGATACAGGGCGACTTTTTCGGCATTCAGAATTTTATTTTCGCCTCAGGCAGCCAAACCAATAAAAAAGCCGCCAAACTCTTGCGCGGGCGTTCGTTCCAAGTGTCGCTGTTTGCCGAGCTGGCTGCGCTGAAAGTGTTGCAGGCTTGCGGTTTGCCGCCCACTTCGCAGATTTTGAACGCCGCCGGAAAATTTATGATTGTTGCACCCAATACTGCCGAAGTGCATGAAGCCGTGGAGCAAGTGCGCAAAGAGATTAATGATTGGTTTTTGCAGCACAGCTTCGGTCAAGTCGCTTTGGGTTTGGCTGTGCAACCGGCCTCCTGCAACGATTTTGTCGATAAAAAACGCTTTGCCGATTTAGTCAAACAATCGTTTGCGGTGTTGGAAAAAGCCAAATTGCAACGTTTCAACTTATTGGGCGATGCCGACAGCGTGCTGCCGGCCGATTACCGGCAAGGCGTGTGCAGCTACAACCAGCAGCTGCCTGCCGAAGAAAAAGGCGGCAGTGCCGTATTGTCGCAAGACCAAATTTATTTGGGCAGCGCGCTGACCCGTAAAGACCGCCTGATGGTGCTGGATAATGGCGATAACGTTTCAGACGGCATCCACACCCGCAAGCTCAAGCTGCCCGTGTTCGGCTTTACCGTGGCCTTTACCGAAGAAGAAGACATCAGCGGCAAATTCGGCGAACAAGCCAAAGCGGGCAGCCTGTTGCGCTTTTGGGATTTCAGCCTGCCGCAAAATTTGACCGAAAGCGTGTGGCACGGCTACGCACGGCGTTACATCAATGCCTATGTGCCGCACTTTCGCGAAGGTGATGAATGGCTGGATAAAAAATACACGCCGGTTAAAGATGCGGAAGATGAAGAAGAAGTGCGCAAAGGCCATCCGAAAACCTTCAACCATCTGGCTTGCGAAGAGCGGCACACGGAAGACGGCGAAACCTTTGTCGGCAAAGTAGCGATTGCCGCGCTCAAAGGCGATGTCGATAACTTGGGCACCATCTTCCAACAGGGCTTGAGCGCGCCGACTTTTGCCAAAATGGCCGCCTTGTCGCGGCAGATGAACCACTTTTTCAGCTTGTGGCTGCCTGCATTTTGTGCCGAAAAATATCCCGACACCTACACCGTGTTTGCCGGTGGCGACGATTTTTTCCTTATCGGCCCGTGGCTGCAAACCCAAAAACTGGCTGCAGAAATGCGTGAACAATTCCGCCGATATGTTGCCGAAAACGCAGCAATCACGTTTAGCGCAGGCATTGCCGTCATCAAGCCGGGATTGCCGCCGGGCAAGCTGTCGGCCTATGCCGAAGAAGCACTGGAAGCCGCCAAAGCCTATCCTGCCAACGAAAATGAAAAGCGCAAACAGCTTGGTAGCAAAAACAGCGTTTGCGTGTATGGGCAGGTGGTTTCGTGGCAGCAATGGAGCGGGATTCAGGAAGCCTTTGAACGAATAGGCCGTCTGAAAGAAGCATACGGCTTGAGCACAGGCTTTGTGTACAGCATGTTGCAATTTTGTGAGCAGGCAGAAGCAGAAAAAGGCGGCGATATCAACGCCGGTATGTGGCGCAGCCGCTTTGCCTACCGCACCCGCCGCTTTGTAAACGACAGCAAAAGCATTACCGACAAAAACAACGGCTATGCCCAACTGACCGAAGCCTTTTATCAAAACGGCATTGAGAAATTGGGCGCGAAATACCGTATTCCCCTGTTTAACCACTTTTACCTACTGAGGGCCAAATAATGAATTTGAATGACATCAAATTAAGCGCACCGCTGAACAGCAAGATTTTCAGCGAAGTGGCTGAAGTCGCAGCCGAAAGTATCAGCCAGAATAAAGATATAAACAAATCCACCCAACTGCGTAAATTCTACGATGAGCTGACCATGTGGCACGACAAAGTGTTTCAGGCAGCCTCACGCGAAGAAGCCTATCAAAACGCGGCCCCGTTTATTCAAATGCTGAAAGCCAAAGCCGCTTATTCCAAAGGGCGAAAACATGTGGACGATAATTTTGTTGACGTTTTCAACCAAATCATCGGCCAAATCCACAGCCCCGACAGCCTGAAAAACGCCAAACTGTTTTTTGAAGCCGTGCTCGGTTTCCGCAAAGCCAACGAAGAGAAAAAATAACCGGAGAACATCATGCAATTAACCAATATCCACATTCTTGAAGCCACCCTGATTTTAGAAACCGGCCTGCACATCGGCGGCGGCGACAGCGAAATCCACATCGGCGGCATCGACAACGAAGTCATCAAGCATCCCGTCAGCGGCGAGCCTTATATTCCCGGCAGCAGCCTGAAAGGCAAAATCCGCAGCCTGCTCGAATGGAAAAGCGGCGCAGTGCAGGAAGCTCCGCTGGGCAAAACAGAATACGACCGCGCCCAAAACGAACAACAGCAAGCCGTTAAAGCCATTTTGCAGCTGTTCGGCATCAGCGGCGACACCCAAAACGAAGACTTTCAAAAAGAAATCGGCCACACCCGCGTATCCTTTTGGGATTGCCCCTTGAATAAAGACTATGCCGACCGACTTCGCGAAGACAACCTGCCGCTCACCGAAGCCAAAAGCGAAAACCGCATCAACCGCATCGCCGGAACAGCCGAACACCCGCGCCAAACCGAGCGCGTGCCCGCCGGTGCCCGATTCGACTTCAAGCTCACCATTAAAGAATTCGACGGCGATGACAAAGCCCTGTTCGACACCCTGCTGCAAGGCTTGAAACTCTTGGAATGGGACAGCCTTGGCGGCAACGGTTCGCGCGGCTACGGCAAAGTGGCCTTTACCGCGATCACGCGCAATGGCGAAGACATCAGCTCATGCTTTGCCGCCATCCAACCTTTTGCGAAATAACATTATGCAAGCATACCGATTGATTATCCAACCCGAAACCGCCTTCGGCACGCCGCTGGTGGGCGACACCCTGTTCGGGCAAATCTGCTGGGGCATCGTCGAGCAATACGGCGAAACGCGGCTCGAGCAATGCCTGCAAGGCTATACCGACAAGCGCCCGTTTCTGATTGTTTCCGATGCCTTGCCCAAAGACCATCTGCCGCTGCCTACCCTGCCGTCGGCCTACTGGCAGCAAGATGGAGAAACCGACCGCAAAAAGCTCAAAAAACGCCAATGGCTGCCTGAAACCGCTTTGGCAGAAAGCAGCCGCCGCTGGCAGATGCAGGCTAAAAGCAACCATGAACTTGCCCCGCACCTTATCAGCCGCCACAGCCAGCCGCACAACAGCCTCAACCGCCAAACCCACACCACCGGCGCGGGCGGGCAGTTTGTCCCGTATGAAAGCGAGCAAATCTGGTATGCCGCAGAGCATGACTGGCAGATTTACCTGCTGCTGGACGAAGGCCGTCTGAACGCTGCGCAGTTGCAACAAATATTGGAAAATATCGGATTGAGCGGCTACGGACGCGATGCGGGCGCAGGGCTGGGCAAATACCGCATCATCAGCCTTGAAGCCACCGATTTATTTAAACGCCACGCAAAAGACAACGCCGTGTTCACCCTTGCCAACAGTTGCCCGCAAGACCTGGGCTACAATGCCGAGCGCAGCTATTACCACACCCAAACCCGATTCGGCCGCCACGGCAATGTGCAGGCCACCGCCGGGCAGCCGTTCAAACAGCCTGTATTGATGGCGCAAACCGGCGCAGTATTCAGCGGCGCGGTTTCAGACGGCCATTATGTCGGGCAAGGGATAACAGGCATTTCCAAAAGCCAGCCGCAAGCTGTGCAGCAAGGCTATGCCCCCGCGATCGCCTTTACGCTTGAAACCGATAAATAAAAACTAAACCGCTGCTTTCAGACGGCCTAGAAGAAAAAACGGAGCGCATCATGCCGCAAAATTTTCTACAAAACCACCAGCTGTATCTCACCCCCTTATCGCCGCTGCATTTAGGCACAGGCGAAGACTACGAGCCAACCAATTACGTGATTTCAGACGGCGCACTGTATGCCTTTGATCCGTCGCAAGCTGCGCTTACCCCGCAGCAGCGCAACGAACTGCTGCAAACGGCCCAGCGCGGCGACACCTTGGCGATACAGAATTACTTCAAAAAGCACGGCAGCACATTTGCCGATTGCGCCTACAAAATTGTGGGGGTAAGCAGCGCCTTGGCAAGCGAATATGAGAAACTGGGCAAAGTGGCCAACCGCGAGCAGAGCGGTCAAAAAGTGGGCAATAGTTTTATAATTGAGCGCACCGCCGTCAATCCCGTCAACCACCAGCCCTATATCCCCGGCAGTGCGCTCAAAGGCTGCCTGCGCACCGCCTGGCTTAACCATCTGGCAGAAAAGCAGCCTTACAGCAAAGGCAGACCCAGACAAAACGATGCCGCCCATTATGAAACCGAATTGCTTGGCAGCTTCGCTTCAGACGGCCTGCGTCTGCTCAAAACTGCCGATTTTACGGCAAACGGCACTATCGCCACCCAAATCCAATATGCGGTTAATAAGAAAAAGCACATCGTTTATAAACGCGATATAGATGGTGTTTTTGTTTTAGATGGCAATGGCAACAAAATTATTGTGCAGGCCAAAGGTGTGACCGGCCGCCGCGAAACCATCCAACACGGTCAATACCGCGCATTTGGCGGAAGCTGCACCCTGCAAAGACTGCTGTTGGCGCATAACCCACCTATCAAACAGCCCAATGCAAGCCTGCCCAAAACACCACTACAAAACCTGCAACAAATCGCCCAAAATGCCAACCACTATCATCTCAAACGCTTTGAAGCCGAAAACAGGCTGCTTGACGAGCGCGGCCTGATTCATCCGGAATGGCTGCAACACACCCGCAATCTGCTAGCTGCATTGAAGCAGCAGTTAGACAATGGCGAAATCATGTTGGTGCGACTGGGCAAACATGGCGGTGCAGAAAGCAAAACCCTGAGCGGCTTGGCACAAATTAAAATCAACGAAGGCAAAGATCCGGAGACCGGCAGGCAACGCAGCAGTTTTCAGCAACACACCCAAACCGTGTGGCTGGCCGCTCAAGCCGCCACCGAAACCCACGGCTTGTTACCGTTTGGCTGGGCATTGGTTGAAATCGACCCGCAAGGCGGCAATGCCGCCCTGCAAAACTGGTGTCAACAAAACAGCAGCCATTTGAACGACATTCAAGCCCTGCAAGCCAAGCTGCACGAACGAAAACAAGCCGCAGCCGCTCAGAAAGCCGCCATCCGCGCAGAAGCCGAAGCTGCCGAGCGTGCCAAAATCGAACAGGCCGCCGCCGAACAAGCCGCTGCCGCCGCTCACGCAGCCGAGCTGGCCGCCATGAAACCCGCCGACCGCCTGATTGCCGACTGGACGCAAAAGCTGCGGGACTTCCCGTTCGACCCCCGCAACGACACCGCCAGCAACGTTTTTTTCAACCAACTGAAAACCGCATGGGAACAAGCCACCGCCGAGATGGATGACAACAGCAAGCAGCAAATCGCCACCGCCTTCTCGTTCAAAAAACTGGAAAATCTCAAACGAGGCTTTTTTATCAACAAGCGTGAAAAAGAAATCAAAGCCATGTTAAAACAACTGCGCGGTGAATAAAGGCCGTCTGAAAACCATGAACCCTAAAAACCCCCTCAACCTCCCCGCCGAGCTGCCCATCGCCCGTTACCGTTTCGGCTTTGCGCTGGAAAGCGAAATGCGTCTGCCCGAATATGCCGGCTCCACCCTTCGCGGCGTATTCGGACATGCCCTGCGCCGCCTTGCCTGCATGACCCGGCAAAAAGAATGCAGCGGCTGCCCGCTGCTGCAAAGCTGCCCCTACAGCCGCATTTTCGCCACCCCGCCCAACCCCGCACTCGGCAAAAGCAAAAGCCAAAATCCGCCGCAGCCCTACATTATCGAAGCCCCTGAAGATGGCAAATATCATTATAAAAGCGGTGAAACCTACCATTTCAACCTTGTGCTGATCGGAGGTGCCCGAGCGCAACTGCCCCTGATTGCCTTCGCTTTTGCCCAAGCATTCGAGCGCGGCATCGGCGCAATCAAAGGGCGTGGCAGCTTGCAACACATCGATATCGAAACCGCACAAGGCTGGCAGCCGGTATTTTCAGACGGCCGAATTCAGGAGCACGCCAACAGCCTGATTCTGCCCGAACGCTATCCCACCGCAGCCACCCTGCATATCCGCACCCCCATGCGCCTGCAAAGCAAAAACAGCGTATTGGGCATACACCGCATCAGCGCCGACATCCTTCTGCGCCAACTCATGCGGCGCACCTCCGCCATCGCCACCGAACACTGGGCACAGCCGCTCAATGCCGATTTCCCGCACCTGAGCCGCGCAGCCGCCACAGTCAGCGCCACCGGCGAATTACAATGGCGCGACTGGAGCCGCTATTCCAACCGCCAACAACAAGCCATAACCCTCGGCGGCATCACCGGCACTTGGCGGTTTGACCATTTGCCGCTAGAATTCGCCCAATTGCTGCATATCGGCCAATGGCTGCACATCGGCAAAGAAACCGTATTCGGCCTCGGCCGTTATCAGTTAAGCGATGGTTAAATCATGATTAGCTTTATTAAGACAGAAAAGTCCGGAAACAGCATTTTCAACCTTTTGATTAATCTAAACAAAACCACGCCCTGCTAATTCAAAAAAGCCCCATCAAATCGGGGATTAAGACTAAACTGTGTTGATTGACGCCAGACGCCCGTGTAAAATTCAAAAAAGCCCCATCAAATCGGGGATTAAGACGTGCTCATCATCAACCAGATGTTCTGGAGTTGGCAATTCAAAAAAGCCCCATCAAATCGGGGATTAAGACACCATAAGGTCAAGACGAATCACACCATGTGCAATTCAAAAAAGCCCCATCAAATCGGGGATTAAGACAGATAATTTCTCGTTGATATCGATTGAGAGTTCTAATTCAAAAAAGCCCCATCAAATCGGGGATTAAGACGCTTTTCCCAAATACACAACTTCACGGGATTTTGAAATTCAAAAAAGCCCCATCAAATCGGGGATTAAGACGGTGGTGAACCCCGCTGCCGCTGCGGCGCTGGAATTCAAAAAAGCCCCATCAAATCGGGGATTAAGACCCGTAGTGGCGCTTGATGCGTTATCGGTATTGCAATTCAAAAAAGCCCCATCAAATCGGGGATTAAGACTCTTTTTCAGGTTTGAAGCTATACCACATCACAATTCAAAAAAGCCCCATCAAATCGGGGATTAAGACTCCTTGCAGTTTTCCGCTGAGGTTGAACTCTTCAAATTCAAAAAAGCCCCATCAAATCGGGGATTAAGACAAGTAATCTTTGACGTATTTGTACTGCAATTGCAAATTCAAAAAAGCCCCATCAAATCGGGGATTAAGACTGCCGTTCTCTACACAGTCCCGAGCAAACTCCTAATTCAAAAAAGCCCCATCAAATCGGGGATTAAGACAGCGGCAAGAACCATTACAGCGGACAGAGATTGCAATTCAAAAAAGCCCCATCAAATCGGGGATTAAGACCTGATGACAGCGGCACCACATGCGGCCTTGTTTTCAATTCAAAAAAGCCCCATCAAATCGGGGATTAAGACCCATTTTGCTGCTCCTTTTAATTAAAGTGGTTGCAATTCAAAAAAGCCCCATCAAATCGGGGATTAAGACAAGTACATCCCGCGCAGCCGATACCAAGATTTCAAATTCAAAAAAGCCCCATCAAATCGGGGATTAAGACAGAAAACTAACTCCGTCTGAGGTAAGATTAAAAATTCAAAAAAGCCCCATCAAATCGGGGATTAAGACTCGGGCGGCGGTTTCTTCTGCCAGCCCGGTTAAAATTCTTAAATTTTAAAAATGTTCAAGTTTTAATTGCCGCTTCTATAAGAAATAACAAACTGCCTGAAATATTTAGAACTTAATTGTTTGTTTTTAATGTTTTATTTTTTCAGACGGCCTGAAAACACCGATAAAGAGAAAGCCGGCAAATTGATACAGATAACATTTATCTCACAAATTTGTATGGCTGGCGAACGGCAAAATAAAGCCATATCATCGTGGATATGCAGTTTATTTGCTGCCGGTTTTCAGGAAATGATGCGATGAAAAGGCATTTATATTTATGGGCTTACGATATTTCCTGCAACCGTTCACGGCGGCAGGTGCGGGAAATTTTGCGCGGCTATGCGGTGGGCGGGCAGAAGTCGCTGTTTGAATGTTGGTTAACAGAGCGGGAATTGGCAGCTTTATGTGCAACGCTGCCGGCCTTACTCGGCAAAAATGACCGGCTGCAGGTGGTTCGTTTGAGCGAATCGGCACAGCCGTTTTTTTATGGTTGTGCGAAAAGTATGGCTTATGAGCCGTTTGTAATCGGATAGGGGGGAAGAGATGGCAACTTTATTTATCGACCGCAAGGGCTTGTCGCTGCGAGTGGATGGGGCGGCACTGGCATTTTATGATGGGGAAAAACGGGCGGGCACGGTGCCGCTTAAGGTGCTGGAGCGGGTGTGTATCCGGGGTGATTTGCAGCTTTCGGCTTCGGTGTTGGGCAAATTGGGTGAGCAGGGTGTGGGGGTGTTGGTGTTGAGCGGGCGCAAACGTGCGCCGGTGCTGCTGATGCCGAGCTTGCGGGTGGATGCGCGGCGGCGGGTGGTGCAGTTGCGCTTGTCGGCGGATGAGGATTTCTGTTTGCAGGCTGCGCGTGGCTGGGTAGCGGCGAAAATCAGTGCTCAGGCGGCTTTGTTGGCGCGGTTGGCGGCGCGTGATGCGGTGCGCCAAGCGCGATTGGCGGCTGAGGAGCAGGTGTTGGCCAATGTGGCGGCGCAAATCGGCCGGGCTGCGGATTTGGCGGCCTTGCGTGGCTTGGAGGGGGCAGCGGCGGCGCATTATTTCGGTGGTTGGGGCAAGATATTGCCGGATTCGTGGGGCTTTTCGGGGCGCAACCGCAGGCCGCCGCGTGATGCGGTGAATGTGGTGCTGTCGCTGGGTTATACGATGCTGCATTTCGAGCTGGTGCGGCAGATTTATCTGGCGGGGCTGGATCCGTTTGTGGGCTTTTATCACGGGGTGGCGCACGGGCGGGAATCGCTGGCGTCGGATTTGCTGGAGCCGATGCGGCCTATTTATGATGAATGGGCGCAGGCTTTATTGGCCGATGGCGTGCTGCGGCCGGAGGATTTTTCGATGCGCGGCGAGGGGTGTCAAATGGGCAAGGCGGGTAGATTGCGCTTTTATGGGGCGTTTGAAACAGCGGCAAAAGGCTGGCGGCCTTTGATGTATCGTGCCTGCATGGATTTGCTCTCGGCTTTGGGCGCAGCTGCGGGTGAAACGGAGGGATTTGTGCCGTCTGAACTGATGATATTGGAGCGGGAAGATGCGTTGGCTGATTGCGTATGATGTGGTAAAACCGGCGCGTTTGCAGCGGATATACCGTTTGCTGTGCGGCCATGCGCTGCCTTTTCAGGAGAGTGTGTTTCTGCTGCGCGGAACGCAGGCGGATTTTGAGGTGTGTATGGCGGCCTTGTTGCCGCTGCTGCATTGGCAGAAGGATGATTTACGGGTGTATCCGCTGCCTAAGGGCGGTTTGTGCAAGGCTTTGGGAAAGGCGGGGCTGCCGGATGGTGTGTGGCTGCATGGGCAATGAGCAAACAAAGTTGTGCAACTTTCACGCCGGTGTTTTGTTGGGGATAATGTATTTTGTCAGTTCGCATCAAAGGGAGATTATCAAGGTCGTTATTGGTCGCAGTATGCGCTATTAAGCGCAAACGCGGGTAGCCGGTAGCAACAGGCTTTGGGGCGGTGCGGTACCTGAAAACTATTTTTCAGAGTATCAAGGCTTTTCAGCAGAGAATTGGGTAATAATATGACGGTTTATTTTGTGTCGCGCCATGAAGGCGCAGTTGCGTGGATTAAACAGCAGCCGCAATGGCAGGTGGATGTGTTTGTGCGCCATTTAAATCCGGCCGATATTGCGGTGGGCGATGTGGTGCTGGGCACGCTGCCGCTGCATTTGGCGGCAGAGGTATGTGCACGCGGTGCGATGTTTTATTTTTTAACGCTGCCGCAAACGGCCGATGGGCGTGGTTTGGAATATTCTGCCGAGGAAATGCAGCAGATGGGCTGCGGCTTGCAATGTTTTGAGGTGCGGGCGTTGTAGGCCGCCTGAAAGAGAATAAAGGAATAAAATCATGAGAAATTTTGATGTGCATGTGTGTTTGGTGTCTAAGCAGCCGTTGCCTAATTTGATTCCGATATTGGTTTCCGACCCGAAACCGAAAGAGGTGATTTTGTTGGTCAGCCATGAAATGAATGAGCGCGCCGGCTGGCTGGAAACGGTGTTAAAAACATATCATATTCATGTATCGAAAGTTTCAATTGCTGATTCTTATGATAAAGAAGCTTTGGAAAATCAAATGCTTGATTTGAAATTGTTTGAAAATTATACAAGTCAGAATATTTTGATGAATATTACCGGCGGCACCAAGTTGATGGCCATCAGTGCTTATAGCGTGTTTTCCGCCAATGATTCAGTCTGTGCTTATTTTGTGGAGCGCAGCAATGAGTTGGTCTATTTGGATCAGGCGGGGCAAAAGTTTGTTTTAGAGCCGAAATTGAAAATTAAAGATATTTTGTTGGCGCATGGTTATGAGTTAGTGGGCAAGCCGTTGCAGCAATTGCCGATGAATAAGCCGCATTTGACTAGAGAGTTGGTTCAAGGCGACTTCGGTTCGGCGATTTCGGCTATCAACGGTGTGATATCGGATAAAAAGTTAACGGCAGATTTTCCGGAAAAAGGTGATAAGGAGCGGATTAAAACGGTTTTGGATAAATTTGAGCGTGAAGGATTGCTGCAATATGATTTGCAGCAGATTACCTTTACTGATAAGGCGGCTTTGAAATATGTCCATGGTGGCTGGCTGGAAGAGCACGTTTTATCGGCTGTTAAGGACATCAAGGGATTGCAGGACTATGCCTTGGGCGGCGAAATCATCAAGCTGGGGGCGACCGCTTCAAAACAAAAACAAGATGGAAAAGCGGACAACGAGCTGGATGTTATTGTTTTGATGAATAATAATTTACATATTATTGAGTGTAAAACGGTAAATTATACAAGTCCTTTCAATAAGGGAGAGGGAAACAATGTGATTTACCGTTTGCAGGCTTTTCAAGAGCAGGAATTGGGCGGTTTGAAAACCAAAGTGGCGTTGGTGTCTTATCGTGATTTGGACGAACCAACCAAAAAGCGTGCAAAGGACAATCAAATCCCCTGTTATGAATCTAGGAATATAGTGAATCTGAAGAACAATTTGGAAGCTTGGCTGAAAAAATAGAGCAGACTTTAATGGATATTAAACAAAAAATCCTTGTTGCGGTTACGGGAATGTCGCCGCAAATCGTAACCGAAACGCTTTATGCGCTGCACACGCAACACCAATGGCTGCCTGAAGAAATCCATGTGCTGACCACGCAGACGGGGGCGGAAAATATTATCGGTTCTCTGCTGGGTGAGAACGGCTTTTTCAGGCGCCTGTGTGCGGAATATGCTTTGCCTGCTATCCGTTTCGATACGGATTGTATTCACGTGATTCAGGGGGAAACAGGTGAGCCGTTGGCGGATATCCGTTCGCCGGGGGAAAACAATCTGGCGGCCGATCAGATTGTACGTTTTATTTATGATCTGTGTGCCGATGAGCAAACCGAATTGCACGTGTCGATTGCCGGTGGCCGCAAGTCGATGGGGTTTTATATCGGCTATGCGTTGTCGCTGTTCGGGCGGCGGCAAGACAGGCTCTCACACGTATTGGTGGAGGAGGCCTTCGAGCAAAACCGTGAATTTTTCTACCCGCCCAAACATAGCACACCGCTGAATACGGAACGCTTTGGTATGCGTGATGCGGCAAAGGCGCAGGTAATGTTGGCCGATATTCCGTTTGTACGAATGCGCGAGGGTATGCCTAAATTGGCTTTGGCCGACAATTGGAATTTTTCACGGGCAGTGGCGCTCACGCAGCAAAGCCTGAGTGATTTCAGCTTGGTGGTTGATTGTTCAAGCATGAGTATTATTTGTAGTGGCTCAAAACCGATTAAGCTGGATGTACAACATTTCAGTCTCTACAAAACTATGGCCGAGTTTAAACAGGAAGGCTTGGCTTGCGCGGTTGGAGATAAGCAATTACTGGAACGATACTGGAAAAATTACTGTGGGTTTAAACCAGGTTGGCAGAGCCACAGCAAGCAGATACAAGAGGATATCAGCAAGGCAAGAAAAGAATTTGACAAAGAATTATTTCTCGACGAAAAGCCAAAAATGGAGCGGATTTTTCATGAGAGTAAATCACGCATCAAAAAGAAATTGGAATCGCATTTGAACGATTATGCCCGATATTATGAGATTGAAAGCCGGGGTGGCAATAGCCAGAAACAATATCAATTGGCTACGCCGAAAGAAAACATCCAGATAGTGGGTTTGAAAAAAAGTTAACCGATTGAATTGCCAAGCCAAAGGCCGTCTGAAAACGTTTCAGACGGCCTGTTATCTTGCCGATTCAACCAAGCTCAATCAAATACAAACTGCGCCAGCACACGCTTTACCTCATCGGCTTCTTTCAGCGTGCGTATGCCCTCAAACACTTCCTGCGCCTGCGGATACACGCGCTTCATCATGCCCAGCCATTGCTTCAGCCGCGCCACCGGATATTTATTGTTGGCTTCTTTGGCCAAACACAAATCGAAAAAAAGCCGTATCCAGCCCATAATCTCGGTAAAATCCGCCTCCTGCACCGCGCCGCCCTGCGTATATTGGCGGATTTGGCGCGCCAAATCGGGGCGCATCACCGCGCCGCGCCCGAGCATAATGCGCTCGCAGCCGCTCTCTTGCCGAATGGCCAGATAATCTTGCAGGGTAAACACATCTCCATTGGCAATCACCGGTATCGCCACCGCATCGCGGATTTTGCGCACCCAAATCCAGTGCGCCGGCGGCTCGTAGCCCTCCACTTTGGTGCGCGCATGCACCGCCAGCGCCGAAGCGCCGCCCTCGGCAATGGCCAGCGCATTTTCCAGCGCCAGCGATTTATCTTCAAAACCCAGGCGCATTTTGGCGCTGAGCGTGATGTGTTCGGGCAGCGCCGTGCGCAGGGTTTTCACAATATGGTAAATGCGCTGCGGCTCTTTGAGCAGCACCGCCCCGCCCTGATGCTTGTTTACTGTGGGCGCGGGGCAGCCGAAATTCAAATCGATTTTGTCGGCACCGAAGCGCACCGCTTCGAGCGCATTGGCCGCCATATTTTCCGCATCGCTGCCCAAAAGCTGCACCGTGCACGGCACACCGGCAAAAGTGCGGTTGCCCTGCGCGATTTCCGGCACATATTTCAGCCAGGTCGGGCGCGAATGCACAGTGTGTGTGATGCGCACAAATTCGCTCACACATTCGTCAAACCCGCCGATGCGCGTAAGCAAATCGCGCATCACGTCATCCACCAAGCCCTGCATGGGCGCCAAAATCAATTGCATAGAAACGATAGGCCGTCTGAAACGGCAGCTTAAACATAAAAGCCGTATTGTACCGTTGTATCGGCTGGGTTACACTTTCATTTTCAACCCCCGCATGGCCGGCCATGAAAACCGTGCTGTTTGCCCTGATGTTGATGGCCGCTTTTGCTGCCGGCATGTATACCGAGCGTTTTTTGGCACAAGATGCCTGCCTCGACCAAGGCGGCGTTTATCAACACAATAATTGCCGCACCGAACCACCCCAGCCTTAGGAAATCAATATGTCTGAAAAAATCCGCCTGATTATCGACACCGACCCCGGCCAAGATGATGCCGCCGCCATTTTGATGGCACACGGCTTAGCCAAACGCGGCCTGATTGATTTTATGGCGCTCACCGTAGTGGCCGGCAACGTGAGCCTGCACCACACCGCCACCAATGCACGCATCATTTGCGACTGGGCCGGCGAAAAAGATTTTCCCGTGTATGCCGGTGCCGGCAAGCCCTTGCTGCGCAGCTTGGTAACCGCCGAAGAAGTGCACGGCAAAACCGGGCTCGACGGCGTGGAATTGCATGAGCCTGTTTGCCCCTTGCAGCCGGTGCACGCCGTGCCCTATCTGATCGACACCTTGCGCAAAGCCGATGATGCGAGCATCACCATCTGCCCCATCGGCCCCTTAACCAACATCGCCCAAGCGCTCAGCCTTGCGCCCGATATCGGCCGCGCGATTAAAAACATCGTGCTGATGGGTGGCAATTATTTCGAAGCCGGCAACATCACCCCAGCGGCTGAATTCAATTTTTATGTCGACCCGCATGCCGCCCAAGTGGTGCTGCAAAGCGGCGTGCCCATCACCATTTTGCCGCTCGATGTCACCCACAAAGCCACCATCACCACCCCGCGCATGGATGTGCTGCGCCAACAGCCCAACGCCAACGGCAGCCGTTTGGCCGGCATTTTGCAAAGCTACGAGCGCTTCGACACGCAAAAATTCGGCCTCGAAGGCGGCCCCCTGCACGACCCCTGCGCCATCGCCTATGCTGTGTTTCCCGAATTTTTCAGCGGCCGCGACTGCCATGTGGCGGTGGAAACCCAGAGCGAGCTCACCATGGGCGCCTGCGTGGTCGATTGGTGGGGCACCACCGGCAAACCGGCCAATGCGCATTGGGTAACCGATGTCAACGCTAATAAAATGTTCCACGAAATGGCCGAATCCATCAGCCATCTGCCTTAAACCGTGGCGTAAATAAAGGCCGTCTGAAGCTTTCTTTTCAGACGGCCTTTATTCTTCCAAGCGGCAGCAGCAAACGCAGCCTGCGTAAGATGTGCGCCATAGGCACACATGCGTTTTTATTCAAAAACAAGATGATATGGTGAAATCAAAGAAAAACGGATACAAAAATAAGAAATCTAAAATCGTGTGTAGGGTGTGTGGCGCAGCCACGCACGCGTTTTAAACGGCTTCTGCTTGCATTGCTTGCCACATACGGCTTTTATAAGTTTTCATTCACTCCACTATAAATGAATGTTTCAGACGATCTGCTTTTGACGATCTGCTTTTATAGTGGATTAAATTTGAACCAATACTGCGTTGGCTCGCCTTGCCGTACGTGTGTACTGCCTGCGGCTCGCCGCCTTATCTTGATTCAAATTTAATCCACTATACCATCAAGCAGCCAACATCAGCCGGTTAAAACGCGTGCGTGCCTATGGCACACACCCTTGTATATTAAAACCAATGTACCATAGCATCCAAACAGGTTATCCGCCTCCGTACACACCCTGGGATTTC
>RCMY010002168.1_pt1 | contig 17843 bp, 20 predicted proteins | sample 2041341 | NCBI WGS metagenome assembly RCMY01 (sample SAMN09708234, study PRJNA481090) | Marine sediment metagenome, whole genome shotgun sequencing project. | reverse complement strand
GGTTTCCAGGTAGCAGAAGTGCTGCAGCGTCACCGTGGTGCCCAGGTCGATCGTCAGCAACAAGGGTCCGTTGAACCCCTCTCCGAACCCGGCCGCCAACAGGTCATAGGCTCGTCGCTGGGTTGCAGACTCTGGATCGGTGCCGGCGTCGGCCTGGCCGAGCCGCATGTCGAGCACGGGGATCGCCAGCGTCAGCAACACCAACGTGGCTGCGATTCCCGACCGCCAGGGGTGGTGGGCCACCCAGTGTGCCCATCGGACCCAGCCGCTGTGGTCGTCGGCAGGCTCGACCGACTGGCCGGTGGTGACCGCAGCGGCGGCGTCCGCTGCACGTTGGCGGTGAGATGATGCCAGCACCCGAGGGCCGGCGAACCCGAGCAGCGCAGGCAGCAGGGTGATAGCGACCAGCACCGCGACAGCGACGACGATCGACGCCGAGTAGCCCAGCGCAGCGACGAACGGGATGCCCGCCATCTGCAGACCCAGGATGGCGACGACGACCGTGCCACCGGCCACCACCACCGCCTGGCCGGCCGTTGCGTTGGTTCGACCGATCGACTCCTCGTTTGCCATGCCTGCTTCGAGGTTGTCTCGGTGTCTACTCAGAATGAACAGGGCGTAGTCGATACCGACACCGAGTCCGATCATCGTCCCCAACCGTGGAGCGACCGACGGAATGTCGATGACCGCACCCATCAGGCCGACGATCGACAAGCCGACGGCGAGGCCGACCAGTGCAACTCCGAGAGGCAAGATGGCCGAGTAGACGCTGCGGAAGGTGACGAACAAGATGACGAGGGCAGCGATGATGCCGATCATCTCCGCCGGGCCGGTGGTGCGCTCTTTCAGCACGGTGGGGAGCTCGCCGCCGAACTCGACCTGGACTCCGGCCAGCTCGGCGGGCGCCGCGGTCTCGATCAGTGCATCGACGGCCGCTCGGCCGAGCTCCGCCGTCGAGCCATCGAACTGGACTGATGCGAATGCCGTACTGCCGTCTTGGGAGATCGACCGCTGGCTGGCCAGCGGTTCGGTGACCCCGACCACGTGATCGAGTGCCCGCACCTCGTCGATACTGGCGGCGATCCCGGCAGCATTGTCGAGATCGGTCACCGTGCCGTCGACCGTGTGGAACACCACCATCGCCGTTGCGCCCGAACGCTCGGGGAATCGCGCCTTCAGGAGGTCGACCGCTTCTTGCGACTCGACGCCGGGCACTTCGAAGTTGTCGACGGTGCCTCCACCCCCGGTGCGGTCGGCCACGACGATCACGATCGCAACCACGACCCAGACCGCGACGACCAGGCCGCGTCGTGCGGATGCGAACCGTCCCAGGCGATACAGCCAGTTCGACATGATGCGCTTCCTTCCGACCACGACCCCGACCTGAGATTATTGCAGTCACTGCAATATTGCACCTCGTGTTGCGATCTGTCAAGGTGGAGGCATGCCGGACGAAGAACTGGGCCTGCGAGCACGGAAGAAGATCGAACGGAGGCGCTGCATCGAAGCTGCAGCGCTGGATCTGTTCGAGGCGACCGGGTTCGACCGCACGACCATCGAAGACATCGCCGCCAAGGCTGACATCGCGCCACGAACGTTCTTCTCCTACTTCTCGACCAAGGAAGACGTCGTACTCGCCGACTACGCAAGTCGGCTCGAGCGAATCGTCGGAACGCTGGGGCAGCGACCCGCCTCCGAGCCACCGTGGATGGCGTTGCGAGCAGCGTTCGTGATCGTCGCCGGCGACTACGCCGGCCAACATGACGAACTCGTCCGCCGATTCGTGATCATCGCCGGCAACCCGTCGGTGTACGCCCGCAGCCTCCAACTCCAAGCCGGGTGGGAAGACACGCTCGCGACTGCCCTGGCCGGTCGAATGGCGATCGACGACGGCATCGAACCACGACTGATGGCCTCCGCAGCACTGGCCTGCATGCGCTCGTCCATCCAGCATTGGTTGCTCACCGGACACCAATCCAACCTGCCGGCTCTTGTCGAGGGCTGTTTCGACCGTCTTGCCACCGGCCTCGGCGAGCCCTGAGCCAATCGAACGTGAGGTATCTGTCGACCACGAACCCTTTACCGCTACCGAAGGGAGGTGTGGGTCGCGCCGTCCGCATAGCGACGGCGCCGACGTTTCTGGTCGTACATGGCGGCATCTGCCAAACGCATCGCAATGGCGAGGTCGACGCCGGATTCGGCGCAGTGGGAACCAATCGATGCGCCGATCCTGATCTCGCGATCACTTAGCAGGACGGGCGTCTCGAATGCCTCGCTGATTCGATCGGAGAGTCCGGAGATCTGTCGGCTCTCACCTGACGCGATGACAGCGAATTCGTCGCCACCCAATCGCGCTGCGCAGTCTCCGGATCGAACGATCCGGTTCAGCCGTTCGCCGACTGTTGCGAGTATGGCGTCGCCTGCTGCGTGACCACAATCATCGTTGATCGCCTTGAAGCCGTCGAGGTCGATGTAGATCACTTCGATGGCCTCCTCGGTGTCGGCCAGCGATGCCATGTGGCGTCGAAGTCCGGCTCGATTGCTGAGCCCGGTCAGCGCATCGGTGTGGACCTGCTGCTGCAACAGCACATTGGCGCTCTGGAGCTCGTCGACCAAGCAACGGTTCTGTTCCTCGAGCCGTCGTGCGTCTCGGAAGATGATGCCTGCTTCACGGTTGTCGAGCATGAGGATCACCCCGACGATCACCGCTCCTGGCGCAAAGAAGAGGGCGAACTCGCCGCCGACGAGTGCGGCGCTCATCGCCGAACCGACGACCACCGGGCCGGCGATGGCAAGGAACGTGCGCGACCGCCCATAGCCGACGAGCACGTTGGCGGCGACGACGGCGACCGAGCAGACCAGCAAACCGAACCACTGCGGAGTAGCACCCTCCTGGGAGCGAGGCAGCATGCCTGGAGCGATACCGCTCAGCAACCCCATCGGGGCGAGGGCGAATTCGAGCCGTCGGGTCCAGCGCCGCTGTTCTGCGACGGTCTGCGCCTTCAAACCCTTGTACGCCGTCCATGCCGCACAGGACCGGGTCATCACCATCGCCCCGACGATGAAGATCGTGGCTGCGACGGATGCTCCGCCGCTGAGAAGCAGGCCGGCGACGACGACGACGGCGGTGAAGAGCCCGACTGCCACGGTTCGTTTGACCGATACGAACGTTGCCTCCATGGACGCGCCCTCGACGAAGGTGTCTTCGGGCTCGCGCTGGGTAGGTCGGACGATCACATCGACCAGCATCGGAACACGCGAGGGCACGCATGAGGGTAGCCGTCGGAAGTGGAGCGTCAGCGCGACACTCGACGTCGATCTGGAGTGGACCTGCGTCGCTTCTGACGCCGGAGCTCGCCAGAACTCCGGGGTCAGATCGCACCGGCTGGTGACACCACGGGGTCAGGTGGGACGAGTGTCATCGGCGGAGTGGCCGGCGACCATCATCGTTCGCCCTCTTCGTCGGCCGGGCTGAGCCGCCTGATCAGCGTCTCCACTTCGCCGACAACGGTGCTGGGTTCGACGACTCGAACGGGCACGCGCAGCGCCAATCGGGCGACCGCCATGACGAGCCAGTCGATCTTGTCGGCACGAAGTCGAATCGTGCATGAATCGACATCGGTCACGATCGGCGTGTGCTCGACCCAGGTGAGCATGTCTGCCCCCTGCTCGTACGCGCCCGAGACGGAGGCGATTGCTTCGAGCTCGCGGGGGCGTCGCCGGCCACGACATCGTCGACGACGCCCAGGGGGCCCGCCTCCGGATCGGAGCCGCGCTGCAGGACATCTCCCTCGATCCCCGCCAGACCGGCCGTGAACTCCTCCGCCTGCAGGGCCGCCTCTGCGGCCTGAAGCCGGCGGTCGTCGACGAGCGCATGCGTGAGCTCACGAGCCTGGTCGGCATCGGCGACGCTCTCGACCGACGAATCGAGACGTACTCCGGCGGCATGCGGCGACGACTCGACCTCGCCGCTGCGTTGGTCCACAAGCCCGAGGTGCTCTTCCTCGACGAACCGACGACGGGCCTCGATCCCGCCAGCCGGGCTCGAGTGTGGGACGAAGTCCGCATGCTCAGCGAGCGACTCGGCATGACCATCCTGTTGACAACGCAGTACCTCGAAGAGGCCGACGCACTCGCTGGTCGCATCGGCATCATCAACGATGTGTGCTTCGCCGCTCTACGCGGCCGAGTCAGCCAGAACTCGTCCAGCCCGTGGTTTGAAGCTCCCGAGCCAGGGGCAAGAAACCTCGCATCGTCGTCCAGGCCAGGAGATGTGAGTGGTGCCACCCAGCGTCATGCCCTCTCGCTCTGCGACCGACCCGGTGATCGGTTTCTACGTCCACCACCATGGGCGCGGACATTGGAGTCGATGCGCCGGACTCGCTCGCCACCTTCCTGGACGCACGATCGCGATGTACAACCAGGCACTCGAGCAACACCACCTTCGTGAAGACGAGCGGTCGGCGTTCGACGCCACGATCGTCCTCGACGACGACGCGGAGACTTCGGATCGAGCGTGGGCGCAACATGGACTTCTGGATGATGGACTTCTGGACGACCCGACTGGAGGTGGCGTCTTCCACTGGGCCCCACTCGCACGAGGAAGAGCCTCGCGCCGAACGGCCGAGATCACCTCGGCTCTCGCCCGGCATCGACCAGACCTGGTCGTCGTCGACGTCTCGTGCGAGATGGTGCTGCAGTGCCGGTTGAGCGGTGTCGCCACCGCAGTCATGCGCCAGCACGGCGATCGGACTGACCTGGCTCACACCAACGCCTATCGCGCCGCATCCTTTCTGCTGGCCCCGTTCCCGCCGGCGCTCGAAGACCCGGCGACCCCGTCGTGGATCATCTCCAAGACCACCTACCTCGGGTACCCGTCGCCGGTCCCCGAGCCAGCATCGACTTGCGTCGAGCCGTACGTCCTCGTTTCGTGGGGACGCGGTGGCGGTGCGCCGATGGCATCGCAAGTCGATGTCCTGGCCGAAGCCGCACATCCGCGGCGGGTCGTCTACGCCGGTCCAGAACTCTGTGCCAAGACCGCCTCCGCCGCCGTCGAGTGGTTGGCATGGGTCGACGACCTCGGCTCACTCACCTCGCAGGCCGACATCGTCGTCGGTGCAGCTTCGAACAACACGATCGCCGAGACCGCTGCCGCGGGCGCCGGCTTGGTCGTCATCCCACAGGACCGCCCATTCCAAGAGCAGCACCGTCACGCTGCACGACTCGAGGCGCTGAGGGCAGCTGCGGTTCTGCCGGCGTGGCCGGCGACGCCAGAACCGTGGCGCAGCGCCCTCGACCAGGCTTCGACTGGTCGAATGGCACTCCATGATCTGAGTCGATGGCGCAGCCAATCCGACGCTGCCCGGGTGATCGATTCACTCGCACGAGTGTTGGCCGATGCGGGGGTCGAAGCATGACCGGTAGTCGGCCAGGGGTGTCGGTCATCACCATCGCTCACGAGCGCATTCCCCACCTCACGAATCAGGTGGCTTCACTCGCCCCACAGCTGCACGCGGGCGACGAGTACATCGTGGTGCAGATGGGTGGGACCGATCCGACTCCGACAGTCCGCACCATTGCTGCCACCACCTGCGCTCGAGTCATTGCCCTGGAGGTCGATCCCCTCGGCTCGCTTCCCCTGGCTCAGGCCCGCAACACAGGGGCCACCCACGCCGTCAACGATCGACTCATCTTCCTCGACATCGACTGTGTCGCCGAACGGGACCTCGTCGATGCCTATCTGATGGCGCTCGAGTCCGCACCCGATCCCGCCGTGTGGAGCGGACCGGTCGGCTATTTGGGACCCGACACGACATCCAGGGCGCACGGAGACCCCGTCCTCATCGAAGCCGCCGACTTTCCGCCGCACCGACCCCAACCCGGACAAGCAGTCCAGGTCGGCATCGATCCCTCACTCTTCTGGTCGCTCTCATTTGCGTGTCGTCGGAGCACCTGGCAGATCATCGGCGGCTTCGACGAGGGCTACGTGGGTTACGGGGGCGAGGACACCGACTTCGCCTATCGGACTCACGCCGCCGAGGTCCCCTTGGCCTTCATCGGCGACGCCGTCGCCTACCACCAACACCACCCGACGAGCAGCCCGCCCTGGCAACATCTTGGCGACATCTGTCGCAATGCCAGCCGGTTCAAAGACCGGTGGGGCTGGTGGCCGATGGGGGGCTGGTTGCAGGCATTCGCCGATGCCGGCGCAATCCATTGGAACCCCGAGAGCGATCGAATCGCACAACAGCAAGGCGAAGGACCACGATGACCGACGTATCCGACCGAACCAGCGATACCGCTGTCGACGAAGCAGTGGCCCGCGCCGGCTTCGATGCTCTTCATGACCTGCAACGAGTGAGTGTCGACGCGCTCCGACGCGGCCAGGACGTGCTCGCGATCCTTCCCACCGGCGGTGGCAAATCGGCCATCTACCAGATAGCAGGCACCCTGATCGACGGACCCACCATCGTCGTCAGTCCGCTGCTTGCGCTGCAGCAAGATCAGCTCGCCGCCATTGGCTCATCAGATCTACCAGCTGCGGCCACGATCGACGGATCGACATCGTCGGGCGACCGAGCGGCGATCCTTGCTCGTCTGGCCGACGGGTCGCTCGAATTCCTCTTCACCACACCCGAGACGCTCACCGGAAGCGATCTCCTCGAGGTCCTCACGTCTACCGCCGTCTCGCTGCTGGTGATCGACGAAGCACACTGCATCGCAACGTGGGGACACAGTTATCGGCCGGCCTACCTCGAGCTTGGGCGCATCCGGCAGGAACTCGGGTCACCGAGGTGTCTTGCCCTCACCGCATCCGCCGACCCCCGGCTGCGCGACGACATCCAGCGAGAACTTCGGATGTCGGATCCGCTGGTCGTGAGCGGTGACGTGATGCGGACGAACATCGAACTCGGCGTTCAGCGGTTGGCTGATGCCGACGAAGCCGAAGCCAAGCTCATCGAGGACTTGTCGGTTCAGACGCTCAAGACCATCGTGTACGTCCCCAGAATTGCGGCCGCTGAACGACTGGCGGATTCGCTCGCTTCGTCCGGGCGAGAGGCCTCGGTCTTCCACGGCCGACTCACCTCCGGCGAGAAGGAGCGAACACTCGAGTGGTTTCGCACCAGCGGGGATGGGGTCGTCTTCGCCACCACCGCATTCGGGATGGGTATCGACATCGAGGATATTTCGCAGGTCTGCCACCTCGATCTGCCGCCGAGCCTGATCGACTACTACCAAGAGATCGGCCGTGCCGGCCGCAACGGCGAAGCAGCCAGCGCCGTCGCCTACGTGGGAACCCGCCGCGTCTCGCGCCGCAGTTTCGCCGGTGGCGTTCGCAGCATCTCGACGTCGGATTGCGCCGCCGTCTTGACGTCGATCATCGCCGGGGCCCGATCGAGGCGCGCTGTCGCCGACACCTCTGAACTTCCTGCCGGCCGTGTGTCCCGAGCGCTGACCGTGCTCGAGATGGCCGGTGTGGTCCGCCTCCGACCGCGCTGGACCGTCCTCGATCCGTCGGTGGCTTCGACGAGTATCGAGGACCTCTGCAACCACCGAGAAGAGTTCGATCGGTCGCAACGCGCCGCCGTCGAGCGTTACCCCGTCGCCGACACGTGTCGCTGGCAGCAGATCCTCGCTGCCCTCGGCGAAGCCAGCGCAACCTGCGGCAACTGCGACCGGTGCCGAGAGCACCCCAGCGACGGCGCCGAAGCGGAGCCGCTGCTCGAACGTCGGCTCGAACACGTTCAGTTCGGCTCGGGGACGATCTCGTCGGTCGATGATGGATCCGTCACCGTGACCTTCGACGAGGTGGGGCCGAAGGTACTTGATCTCGACCTCTGCCTACGGGAAGAGATCGTCACTTTCGAGCGCAGCGGTTGAGCTGGCGTCACCCAGCAACCGTCGATAGAGCTCGACGTAGCGCATGACCATACGTTCGACCGTGAGGAACTTCCGCGCATGATCCGAACAGTCGGCCGATTCGAGACACGCTGCGGCGCGAATCGCCGACGCGAGATGATCGATGTCGCCAGGACGAGCAAGGCAGCCCGTCGAGGGCGTGAGGATCTCACGGGTCGCCCCTCGGTCGAATGCCGCCACCGGGAGCCCCGCGGCCGACATTTCGGCCGTCGCGAGCCCGAACGGCTCGTCCCATAGCGGGGTGATGACACCGACGTCCGCACCTGCCATGGCATTCCGAAGCGCCGCCTGATCGAGATGTCCGTGCCACCGGGCATCATATCCGAGGCGAGGCTCCACCTCGGTCTCGAAGAACGTTTCGTGCTGCGCCGGTCCGTAGAGGTCGATGCTGAAACCCGCCCTGCGTGCAGCATCGATGGCGAGGTGGGGACCCTTCTCGGGGACGATGCGACCGACCCAGATGGCATTCCTCCCAGGTGCGTGTCGCTTCATCAGGGCACCGACGTCAACACCGTTGCCGATGACGTGAGTGGCGAGGCCCGCCCACCCTCGAGCAAGAGATCTCGAGACGGCGACAACCGCTCCTGACGTCACGTCGCGACGAGCGTGTGCATCACGAAGCCAGTCGAACGGTGGCGTGTGCAACGTGTGGACGATCGGCGCCGAGAGCAAACCTGCGAGGCCGGGAACGAGATAGTGGAGCGAGTTGTTGTGAACGATGTCGAACCGGTCGCATGCGAGTCGAGACAGAAGACGCCGGTAGGCAGAATCCTCCGCAACGCAGCGTCCGGGTGGCATCGCGTTGTCCCGGCGATCGCTTCCGGAAAAGTCGATCGGATGGTCGAGTATGGGATGTATCTCGAGGTCGCCTGGCCGAGAGGCCGAGGGATCACCAGCGAAGACCGTGACATCGTGTCCGAGTCGCTGCAGCCCGCGAGCAAGATGGGCAGTATGTGCTTCGAGCCCACCGGCGAACGGCTCGGCGATACCGAAATGTGCTGGCCCGACGACGGCGATCCTCACTCGACGACCAGTCTTCGACAGGGCGCTGATATCCCCACCTCGACCCGGCGGTGGCCGTACGCGCACTGGTCAGTTTCGATCGCCGTGACCGCCGTCCCAATCGGTTGGCTGCGCACGTCACGGTTGGCCATGACCGCTGCACTACCCGGGCGACCCGTAGTTCGAACATCAACGCCTCTGCCGAGTATGCCGCGATGGGCCCTGGCACCGGTACGCCTCGTTTGCTCAACTGGGAGGCGGGTAACACCTGGAGGCAGACAACTGCTGGACACGAGCGATGAGAGAACAATGACGACCTGGATGATGATCGTGCTGTTGATTGGTGTGCTTCTGACCGCGGGGGCCGTCGCGTGGACAGCCCTCCACTCGAATCGCCCCGAGGACGGGAGCTCGAACTCCTCGCTCTTTGGAGGCGCGACAGCGGCAGACGGTGCGCCGACCACCGAGTCGGGTGAGTACTACAAGGGTGCCGACCGCCCGGCCGGACCCGATGCCGAGGTGATGAACCCCGACCTCCTCGGAGGAGACCAGTCTCCGCCCGAATGAACTCCGGTCGAGGACCGACCAACTCAGTCTGAAACAGCTGGCCGGCCTGATGCGGACCATGCTCGAAGGCCTCGGCGACACTCCCCCGTTCCAACCGCCAATCACCCTCAAACGAAACAACACCTGACACCAGAGACGCCGGACCTGACACAATCCGAGATAGCCGAGATCCTCGAATGTCCCGTCGGCACGGTGAAGTCCCGCCTGTCGCGTGCCATGGCCAAACTCCGCAATGGCCTCCCCGACACATCCGGGGACGGGTCATGACCGAGGAGTTCTCGAACGAGCGGCTCGAAGATGTGATTCGAAGCGTCGGCAACCACCTCGAGATCCCGCCGCAGAGTCACACCCAGCCGGCGCCCACCGGGCCAGTTCGCCGTCAAATCGGACGAGCAGTCGCTGACGCGGCAACATTGGCAATCGTCGTCGCCGGAGTCCTCGTCGTCCCAGCATCGAGGGCTGCGGTGGCAGATCTGCTCGGGATCGGATCGACGCGCATCGAGGTCACCGGCGAACAAGCACACGCGATCACCGACCTGCCACACATCGCCCAGGGTTTGATCCCGATCTCGGCCGACGAAGCGTCACGGATCATCGGGGGCGAGCTACCCGACATGGGCGCCACCCTGCTTGGCCCCCAGAGGCCCTCTACCAAATGCCCGAGGGCGGCGTGCTACTCGCTTGGCAAGCCGCCAACACATCGCTCTGGATCCGGCCGAACACCGATGCCGAAATCATCGTCACCAAGCTCGTCGGTTCCGGACAAGACATCGACACCATCGACGACCTCGGCACACGAGCACTCCTCATCACCGACACCCACATCCTCCAAACCCCACAACGACGCCTGGCAGCACAATCTGCACTTCTCTGGTACGACGACGCCTACGAATATCGCCTCGAGGCAGTCCTGGCCCGCGGCATCGCTTGAACCCACCAGAGCGTTCCTCCTTCTTGCCCGGTGAGCCGGGTGGTCTGGATCAGTTGCTGGTGGCGTCGAGATGGGCATTGCGGGCTTCGCGGTATTCGTCGCTCTCGTTCGGGAACCGGGTGGGGTTCTGCCCCGCCAGTTCGCTCGCAGGAGTAAGGTGACGTTGGTCGGTCATCGGGGCCTCCTAGGTCATGGTGTGACTGTCTGCCTCGCATTCTCGGGTGCTCGTGCCGGACCTACCCTCGACGTCGCCAGCCAAACGCATCCCACGAAGAGGGGAACCACCCGGGCGGCGACGATGCGATCGGCCGGTTGGTCACGAGGGTCAGCGAAACACGCAGACCGGTCCAGCCCACAGTTGTTCGACGGTTTCGACGTCGGTGACGCCGAGGAGGCCCCCGTAACCCGTACCGTCACCGGACGTGGCGAACTCGGTGCCGAGGGTCGACTCCTCGACTGTGACCTGCCAGTCGCTTTGCACGGTCGAGAGACTCGAGCCAAGACCGATGCCGGTGAGGTCGGTGAGGGTCGAGCCCGTTCGAAGGCTCCACGCAATGAAGGAGGACTGTGAGAACTCGAGCATGATCTGGTTGTCCCACACGGCGACGAAGTCTTGGCCGTTGCCGCACTCATCGGAACCCGGTCCGAGTTCCGAAGGCGGCCCGAGGAGGTCGGTGACGGCGCCGAGCACGATGGTCTGTCCCGAACCGAACGTCAGCGGGTTGGTCGATCCGCTCGACTTCTCGACGACGAGCAGCCCTTCAGGGGAAAGTCCCAACGCGTACTCGTCCTCGGTCTCGGTGGTGGTTGTCGCTGCCGTGGTGGTCGTCGTTTCGACCGAGGACGTCGAGGAGCTGGACGAGGTGCTCGTCGTCTCGTCGCCCGTCGATGACGTCGTCGTTGCTTCGGCGGTCGAGACGGCACTCGTGCTCGATCCGTCGGCGGCAGTTGGGTCGTCGGAGCCGCCCGAACACGCCGCAAGGATGAGGGAAGCGGCAGCGAGGGCCGCAATCGTGAGATGTGGAGTGTGCATGATCAACCTCATGGAGTGGATTCTGTCAGGTCGGGCGGTGCGGATGGTGGTGTGCTCTTGCCGAGTGAAGGTCACCGAGAGCTGGTCGGGGTGTGATCGCAGTCGGACCGCATGATCAACTCGCCAATTGCCGCTGCGTCACCCTGGCGAGCGCTCTCGTCGAGCCTTCGTAGATCCACGTGATCCAGCATCGGCAGACAGTATTCACGCCAACCACGCCTCGACCATTCGCGAAGCGTCGCACCGTCGAAGTCGCCACTCCTCCGTGCCGCGACACTTCCCCCAAGGTGAGATCTCGGTTCAGACGAGCGAAGCGCCACGGGAGCCGAGTTCGTTCAGGTCGAACTGGGCGTGGGTCGCTTGTCGTCGGAGTCGCGCCTCATGACCGATCGCACAGGTGGACGAAGCCATCTCGCAGCAGACGACGGCTGAGCACGAGCTGTGATTCGGGATCCAAGTCCGGCAGGTCGATACTCGCAGTCGGCCCGGACAAAATCCGCAGGAGAGAATCCTCAACGTACTGTGGCAGATGTAGGGCGATTCCTCCGGGCCTTCGAAGCTGGATATCGCCGGCTCCCTTTCGAGTCAGCTCGATCCCGGCATTCGCCTCGAACATCGTGGCGGGGCCGAGGTCATCGGCTGCCAGAGCGGATCGTAGGCGGTGCGAGACCCCAGGTCTTGTTTGCGGCACTTCACGGGTTCGATCTGCTGGGTCATGCCGAGACAACGCATCATGGGCTTCGGCGATGGCCATCACTGTCAGATCGGCGACTTCAGCGGGGCCCATCCGGTGGTAGGCGAAGGGAAGTGGTCGATCAAGACCTTCGTGGTCGGCGAGCGCTTGCATGGCGAGCTGGCGATACGTAACGGCGTGGATACCGATGGTGAGATGGAGCGAGTGGCCAGAATTCGTCGCAGCGGAGTGCTCGACACCGCGTGGAATGTAGAGCCGGTTTCCCGGTTGCATCGTGACTTCGCCGAGCCCTTCGACGTTCCATACCTTGGTTCCGTGAAGCTGGAGGGCGACCACGTCGTGCCCGTCGCTGTGTGGTCGGAGTCCGGTGGCTGAGGGCGGGGTGAGGTAGGCATTGACCTGCACTCGGTGAGAGAGCTCAGCTTGAAGAGACGCTGCGTACTCGACGATGGGAAAAAAGACTCGATGGAGCGACTGCGCAACGAGCGTGGCTCCATCGTTGAGGCAATCGACGACCCGGTCGAGATTGACGACGTCGGTGAACGTGTCCGGACCGAGTCGCGTCGGCTTGCAGTATCGGCTCGGGGCGAGGTTGACGCCGGCAGCAACCATGCGAACCGTCGGCCGCCTCGGTGATGCGATCAGCCACTGCTCGAAGGTTTCGAGCGAAAACACATCGTCGAACGTGTCGTCGGTTTGGCCTAGGTGTAGGGGCGCGATACCCCAGTGCTGCTCGGCGAACGTGGTCGTGTCGCCGAGCAGCCGGGACAGCACGCAGTGCTGGGCTCGAGTCAAGGCTCTACTGGTCGCCGGTGTCTTGCGGGCCTTCGCCCGGTCCGTCGAGGTTCTCGTCGTCCTCGGTGGGCTCGTCGCCAGAGTCTCGTGGGCCTTCGCCGGGTCCGTCGAGGTTTTCGTCGTCCTCGGTCGGGCCGGTGGTGGACATGTCTGTATCGGTGAGTTTGTTCATGTCGGTTCCTTTCCCCGCGTCGATCTCATCGAAACCGACCTTCGTGCGGTTTGTAACGTCTCTTGTGTCGGCCGCCGATGATGGGGTGGCCGCCGTCGCGCGGCCTACTCAGCGAGGGCTGATCCGATCGCAATCGCCGAACTCGCAAAAAGCAGAACGACGACCACATGTTCGTAGTGATGCTGTTGAAGACGAGCGAAGATCCGATGTCCCGTCGTCGATGCCAAGACGAGTATGGGCAGCGATGCAACGACGGCGACCAGATCTGATCGGTCGACTCGTCCGCCCAGCAGAAGTGCGATGAACACGATGGCGCTCGTTGCACTGAAGCAGGCCGACAGGGTCGCGCGCTGGTTCGCCGCCGGAAGTCCTCGACCGGAGAGTCCGATGACGAGTGGCGGTCCGGCCGTACCCGTGCTGGTCGACAGCACACCCGAGACGAACCCGCTCACATGGTCGACGGCCGGTCCGGTCGCCTTGATCTGGACACGCCGGGCAAGCGCCAGGGCGAGCAGCGCAACGATGACGCCGACCAACAGCTTGAGACCACGACCACTCACCCGGGCAAGGATCAACCAACCGAACGGCATACCGACGATCACCGACACGAGAATGCGCCCCGCCGTGCCGACGAGCACGTCTCCTCGAGACCGCAGCGCGGTCGCACCGTTGGACGCGATGCCAAGCGCCGTCTGGATCACCAGCGCCGCCTCCACACCGAGCAGGGTGGCGAGAAGCGGCATGGCCACCAGCGAGAACCCGAACCCCGAGACCCCCTGGACGACGGTGGCAATCGCGACGATCACGACGACGGCGACGAGTTCCCAGGCGGTCACCGGGTCGACGTCGATCGCCGCACCTGTGCTTGGACCTGAGCCTCGGCCAGGGTCGCGAGGATCGTGCCGACACTGCTTGCGAGCGCCTTGGTGTCGCGCCCGAAGTCCTCGACCATCGAACGGGTCGCAAACGTCGACAGGGTCAGGGCAACGGCATCGATGACGACCTGCGGGCATCGGCCGACACCGCCCGCCCGCTTCCAGATGGCACGGGCGGTCACCGGCGAGTTCGCTCGACGATCGAGGCGGCGTCGGGCATTCACCGCCGCGAGCTCAGGTGACAGATCATCGTCGGGCATGGCAGCCATCTGCCAATAGCCAAGCCCTGACGCTCGATGGATCTCCATCATTCGCAGCGCCAGCGCGGTGATCCACTCCTCGAGCGGCTGCTCGGCCGGTACCGCTCGCTCGATCTGGGTTTCGAACCAATCCATCGACGAAGAGAGTGCGTCGGCGAGCAACGCATCTCTGCTCTCGACCTGGCGAAAGAGTGTTCGCCGGTTGATGCCGGACGCCTCCGCGATGTCGTCCATCGTCACGTCGAGACCTCGCTCGGCAATCAGCCGCACCGTCGCCCGGAGCAGCTTGAGTCTCGGCAGCGCTTTCGGGTCGTCGAGGAGCGCATCGAGATTCTGCTCCACGTCGATACTCAGTGGTCTGGACTCGTCGTTCACCTATGGCACTGTACAGTGCAACAGTGTCACTGTAGAGTGACATCATGTCGATCACCGAACGAACCACACTGGCCTACCGTCCGATCTCGCCCCGCTTCGGATCTGAGCTCGAAGGGGTCACGTTGCTCGACATGACCGACCACGAGGTGGAAGCTCTCAAACAGCTCGGGGCCGAGCGTGGCGTCACGGTCGTTCGTGACCAGGTGATGACACCAGAACAACATGCTGCCTTCGCTCACCGGCTCGGCGAGCTCACCACCTACCCGGTCAAGACGGAAGGTGCGCTACCCGAAATGCTCATCGTCCATGCCGACGAGAACTCCAAGCACGTGCCGGCGAGGGTTGGCACTCGGACATCTCCAGCGAACTGATCCCCCCGGCACTGTCGATGCTCCGCATGGAGATCGTGCCCGAGTCGGGCGGCGACACCTTGTTCGCAGACATGTACCAGGCGTTCGAATCGCTCTCGAGCGAGATGCAGACCTTCCTGCTACGACTCACCGCGCGGCATGACCCCAAGGGCCATTACCTCTACCTCAGCGGCGAGAAGGCGCTGCGTGACCTCCCGTCACAGGTGCACCCGGTGATCCGCACACATCCGCTCACCGGGCGCAACGCCCTCTACGTCAATGCTGGATTCACCGGCAAGATCAAGGAACTCAGCAAAGCCGAGAGCGCCGCATTGCTCGACATGTTGTATCAACACATCGCGCTGGGTGTGAGCTTCCAGATCCGAGTCCGCTGGGAACCCAACACCGTGGTGTTCTGGGACAACCGATGCGTCCAGCACCACGCTGCCTGGGACTACTTCCCCGAAGTCCGCCACGGCTACCGGGCAACGGCCATCGGCGAGGTCCCGTACCTTGATCGCTGAATCGACGAGTCAGACACGGCTGGCCGGCGTCGTCGTTCTCAGCGCCGACCTCGATCATGATGTCGCCGTCTACGCCGCCGTCACCGGCACCACACCCACCGAAACAACGCCCACCGATCGTGCGGTGTTCGTTCTCGATGATGCACGACTGACCCTGGCGACGAGCGACGGCAACGACGACTCGCCGCGTCGCGGCATCGAACGACTCGTCGTCGAAGTCGCCGACCTCGACGCTGTCGAGCGCACGCTCAGGTCGGCGGGAGCAGGTGTTGAGCGAGGCGGCGACATGGTGCAGATCGATCGAGAGTGGGCCGGCGTGCACGTCGAACTCCACGCCTTGACTGCCGAGCAAGAACGACCGGCCCAAGCTGGCGGCGCGGTGCTCGACCATGTCGCCATCTTGGTGGCCGACACCGAACTGATGGCACACCGTTGGGCTGCGATCCTCGGGACTCCGCCCGCACACGCCGGCGTGCATCCGCTCGGCACGTCGATGGCCGCCCGATTCGTCCTCGGCGATCGCATGATCGAGCTGCTGGCACCCCTGCCCGAGACGACGTCACCGCTACATGACCGGCTCGAGCGATTTGGGCAGGGTCCCTTCGCTCTGGCCATCATCGCCGACGACCTCGATACGACGACCACGGCCGTCGCCGATTCAGGCGCACGCCTGATCGACCAACCGCCACACATCGTGGTCCACCCTTCCGACGCGAGCGGGGTCCCGATCCAGCTCACACCCAGAGTCCACCACTAGGTCCAGAGTCCACCGTTGGGTAATGTGCGCCATGGCTTCTCGTTCCCCTCTTTCAGGTCCGATCGTCGGGCGGACGGCCGCCGAATCCAGTCCTTGGTGGCCGGATCCGGTGTTGCCTCCCGCTGACGCCCCGAACGTCGTCCTCATCTTGCTCGACGACACCGGCTTCGCCCACCTATCCGGTTTCGGCGGACTGATCCCCACCCCGAACTTCGACCGACTGGCTGATCGCGGTATCCGTTTCACCAACTTCCACACCACCGCCCTCTGTTCGCCGAGCCGGGCCTGTCTGCTCACCGGCCGCAATCACCACTCGGTCGGTATGCGCGCCCTGTCGAACTTCGACACCGGTTTCGACAACATGCGGGGACGCATCGACGCGAGTGCTGCGACGTTGGCCGAGATGCTCCAGGCGGCGGGGTACGGCACCTTCGCAGTCGGCAAGTGGCACCTGGCGCCGATGCGCGATGCGTCGGCGGCGGGCCCGTTCCACGAATGGCCGCTTGGACGCGGGTTCGATCGGTACTACGGGTTCATGCAAGGCGAGACCGATCAGTTCTACCCCGAGCTCTATCGCGACAACCACCTCGTCGACCCGCCTGCTTCCCCCGACGACGGCTACCACCTGTCAGCCGACCTGGTCGACGAAGCGATCGGAATGATTCGCAACCATCATTCCCTCGTGCCGGAACGGCCTTTCTTCACCTACCTGGCGTTCGGTGCAACCCATGCGCCGCACCAGGCTCCCGACAGCTACCTCGCAAGGTACCGGGGACACTTCGACGAGGGTTGGGATGTGTGGCGCGAGCGCACCTACCAACGTCAACTCGATCTCGGCATCATCCCCGGGGGAACCGATCTCGCTCCTCGTAACCCCGGCGTCGAACCGTGGGACACCCTCTCGGCCGACGAGCAGGCCCTGGCGTGCCGCCTCCAAGAGGCGTTCGCCGCCATGTTGGACCACACCGATGCCCAGATCGGACGACTGCTCGACAGCCTCGACCAGATGGGCGTCAGCGACGACACGTTGATCATGGCCATGAGCGACAACGGCGCCTCTCAGGAGGGGCAGCAGTACGGGGTGACCGACACGTTCCGTTACTTCAACGGCATCGGTGACACCGTCGCCAACGGCATGACCAAGTTGAACGAGATCGGCGGCCCTCGCTCCAACACCAACTATCCGTGGGGGTGGGCTCAGGTCGGCAACACACCGGCCAAACGCTACAAGCAGAACACCCATGGTGGCGGTGTGCGTGATCCCCTCATCGTCGCCTGGCCTGCCAGGTTGGACCCCACCGTTGCCGGTCAGACCCGACGACAGTTCCATCACATCACCGACGTGGTGCCGACCGTGTTGGAGCTCGCTGGTCTGGAGGCCCCGACCTCCTATCGAGGAACGGATCAGCAGCCGGTCCACGGGACCAGTTTCGCCTACGCCTTGGCGCCCGAAGCGAACGATCCCTCGCTGGTGCCCTCGGAGAAGACGATCCAGTATTTCGAGATGTTCGGCCACCGCGGCATCTACGCCGACGGCTGGAAGGCGGTGACGTTCCACAAACAGGGACGCCACATCAACGACGACGCC